>ERZ772875.181-NODE-181-length-75961-cov-6.040603_pt1 | contig 75961 bp, 69 predicted proteins | sample MGYA00580585_ERZ772875 | MGnify/ENA primary metagenome ERZ772875 (study PRJEB29015, sample SAMEA2737736) | human gut metagenome | biome: human gut; feature: human-associated habitat; material: faeces | place: China | collected 2012 ... | reverse complement strand
GTGAATATGAATGGAAGGCGGCAGAGGACGGAACTCTGTATCTCACGCCCACCAAGACGGCACAACCGAGTATTTATGATCCACTGGCAGAGTATCAGCAGATAGTCTTAGACGCTATCAATATCGGACGAATGGAATCGCAGGGCAAAACTCCACAGGAGATACAAAAAGCTATTGGACAATTTGCAGTAAAGTATGGTTTGCTTGGTCTTATGACAGCTTTGCCGACCACACCAACATTTATGGACTATGAAGCAGTTTATCTGTCGAAAAATCACTTTATCAAAGAAGAAACCATGTCCACTAAGGATTATCTGCATCTGTTCTTTCCGTTTCACAATCCGGATGTGGTCAAGCGTGGTGTAGAATCCATGTGGAACATACAGAATGACCGTGTGATGATGGCGCTTGCTATGACCATGAGCGATAAGCCGATGGCAGTCAATATGAGCTTTCAGCGGGAATATGCCGAGCCATACGAATGGATGAAACAGCAATTTATTGATTTGGCGTTCACTTTCCTGACTTCTGTTATTTTTTACGAAGATTACGATGATATGACACCAGATCAAAGGCTTCTGATGCAGGAAGGAATGACAGCCTTTGGCGGTATTGCACCAACTTACCGGATTGCACTGCTTGACAAGCCGACGATTATCTGGGATTTCCACTCCCTTATGCTTGGGATTCAGATGATGTTCAGCTTTATGCTGACCGACAGCGAAAACCCGATTAAGCTTTGCAGGCATTGTACCAAAGCTTTTGTCGCAAGCAGACCAAGTGCTGTATTTTGCAGCCCGCAGTGCAAGAACAAGCATAATGTTTACAAAAGCAGAGCGAGAAACAAAAGTGAAGAATAGGAAGGGAATGGAATGGATATGAACGAAGAATATGGGCTAACTCCTTATGAAACAAGGGAAATCCTGTTTTATAAAACTGATAATGGTGAAGTTCGGGTTGAAATCCTTTTATATCAGGAAAACTTGTGGCTGACGCAGGCAAAGATGGCAGAATTATTTGAAGTGCAAAAGGCGGCTATTTCAAAACATTTGAAAAATATTTTTGCATCCGGCGAATTGCAGGAAGAAGCAGTTGTTTCCAAAATGGAAACAACTGCGGCAGACGGCAAGCGGTACAATACAAGCTATTACAATCTGGATGCCATTATTGCTGTCGGATACCGTGTTAATTCTAAAAAGGCTACGATGTTCCGCATTTGGGCAAATCGAGTATTAAAAGAATTTATTATTAAAGGCTATGTGATGGACGATGCACGACTGAGAGAACCAGAAAACCTCTTTGGTAAGGACTATTTTGAGGAACAGTTGGAGCGTATTCGTGATATTCGCTCCAGCGAGCGCCGTTTTTATCAAAAAATCACGGACATTTACTCCCAGTGCAGTGCTGACTATGATGTGAACAGTCCTGTTACAAAAGAGTTTTTTGCCACAGTACAGAATAAGCTTCATTACGCTGTCACTCATCATACGGCGGCTGAGATTGTTTATGGACGAGCCGATAGCACGAAACCAAACATGGGCTTGACAACTTGGAAAAATGCTCCGCAGGGGCGTATTCGCAAGTCTGATGTTTCAATCGCCAAAAACTACTTGAACGAAGAAGAAATGATAAATCTGAATGAGATCGTGACAATGTATCTGGACTATGCCGAAAGACAGGCACGGCGAGGAAATATCATGTATATGCAGGATTGGGTTAATCGTTTGGATGCGTTCCTCCAGTTCAACGAAGAAGATATTTTACATGACAAAGGCAAGGTGACCGCTGCCATCGCAAAGGCGTTTGCAGAAAGTGAATTTGAAAAATTCCGTGTTTTGCAGGACAGAACATATCAGAGTGATTTCGACCGTCTTGTGGCAAATATCGAAGAAAACAGCAAACAAACAAAATAAATCAGGAAACCCCACGCTTCCGATTTTATTGTCAGAAGTGTGGGGCTTTTGTATCAGGTTTACAGATCATATACCAATTCGTGCAGAACGATTTCTTCCGCACGGTTACGGATACTGTTCATACGGCGCACCCATTCTATTTGATCAGCCGCTTTGAACGCTTCAGTTACGCCTTCCTGCTTTGCCATAGCTGAAACGATGTTTTCAATGCGCTCGTTGCAGACTTGATCGATTTCAGCTAAATGCTTGAACAGTGTTCCCTCCAGCACATAGTTGTTGTAGAGTATTTTACGGTACTTTTTCAGATAGCTGCGGCGCATACGCCCGTATTTGCCTATCTGATATTCGCCGTCATCCGGCAAAGTAATGTTGGGAATGAAATAATATCCCACTTGACGGTATGTACCGCCCATTTCTTCAAAGATAGTTTTCATAAAATTCAGCTCCTTTTGTGTTGATTTCCAGCGGTTATAAGGCTTTTTGACTCCTTTCTTACAACTGCTTTTCAATTCACCACAAATGAGCCGCAGTCATATGTATTAGGTGGCAGAAACAACCCTTTACATATTAACTCTTGGTTTTGGATACTGTTGCTGTCACCGTCATTTGCGTCGTCCACCGATAACCGGCAGTACAGGGCAGTCAAAGCGTCCAGGCTCAACACGTTATGGTATGAAAGCATTTCAGTCATATTTGCCATCATTGTGCCGCACCCCCTTTCAGGAGTGCATACAGGCGTTGATCCCGTTCACGCTTCCACTGGTTAAGTGAAATATCCTGGTTTAACACATAGAGCGTCGTTCCCTGGGTGTCGGCATAGTCAATAAGTTCGTCAGCAAGGAACAAATCACGGCTGAACCGGGAAAAATCCATAGCAGCCATAATAGCATATTTCCGGTCACCAGAAAGGAATTTCTGAATACCAGGGCGGTCAAGAGTACGGCCAGAAAAGCCGCTGTCCACCAAATAGATGATCTGCTCAGGGGTAAAGCCCTGTTGCTCCGCCCAAAGGGCCAGTCGTTTTTTCTGTGTTAGAATCCCCAAAGTATTGACTTGACTGTTTGCCGAATCTACACGGCAATAAAGCGCGATATATTCAATTTTTTTATTGTCCTTTTCGTTCGTCTGTAACATCATATCCTCCAATCCGACGAACTAAAGGGCTTGGGTTTATGCCTTTATTATACCGCACCTTTGCCGTCTTAGGAAGCACTTTCGCACATTAAAGTGTTAAATTTTTATTAACTGATGTACCCAGGCCAGCTTCACGTTCAATCAATCGCGCCATTTTGTCGGCAGCAGTTTCTTTGCTGTCCTGATTGAAGAAAGAGGACACAACATAGGTCGTGCCCTTTACCCGGCGCATCATCACAGCGTCCGGTTTCCTATCTTTGTCCATTTTTCACCTGCTTTCTATAAAAAGAGGGCACCGCGCCGGATTGCTCCAGCGCGGGCCTCGGTTATCGTTTTATTTAGTACCGTATTATCTGGACTTGTCATCGTCCATCGGCTCACCCCCGGTACAGTGGGAACATTCAGATCGTGCCGTGGTTATCCAGCCGGTAGCTGGCGGCCCTCCGCGTTCGGTGAAGTAATGCGTTTTCTACTGTGACAGGTCACGGCAATTTCCAGCCCACCACAGGCCGGGTATCAGCCGCCAAATAACCGCTCAGCCCCTTTGATGTTATCGTATTGACGGACTGCTCTGACCAGTCCGCAGGGGGTCGTGGCGTTTGCGCTATGCGTTGCTCGCTGTCACATTCAAAATCTGAATGCTGATATGAACGGATTGCCCGCTGTTTGTCAAGGTCCTGATATAGAAAAGGTCCTCCAATCCCTTTCACTATATAGGAGGGAAAGCGGGCAAAAGTTGATAGTCAGGCGGCAAGATTTTCACGAATTTTTTTCAGTGCAGATTTAGCGGAACGCATGACAGCCGCCTTATGACACCCCTGCATTTTGGCAATTTCCGAGTAAGAGTAACCGTAGGCAAAATGCAGAATAAATCGCTCACGTTGCTGCGGTGGAATATCTTGCAGAACGGCCTGTATTTCCCGCAGCCGTTCTATACGTTCATAGGTTTGTTCCAAAGGCTCCGTCGCCAGTTCAAAAAGCAGGCAGTTGTCAAAGGACCTCCCGTCAATATGTTTCCGGCGCTCATATCTCTGGCGTTCTTCCTGGCGGCGGCTATCCTCATAAACCTTGTAAACGTCCACCGACACTTCGACCTCCATCAGATTATGATCGATATTAGTAATTGTAATGACATACATAGGCCAGCCCTCCATCATGCAACGCGGAAAAAAGCGACGATCTCTTTCGGCGTATGTTCTGCATGAGTATCACAGAACTGTTTTGGTTCGCCGCAGGCATAAGGACAGCTTGCGGCAGCCTGACAAGGTGGCGTAGGGGCAGGGGCCGCTGTGATTAAAACGGATTCCCCAGGAGCCAGATGAATTACTTTGATGGTTTTTACCATAATAGAACACCTCCGATTTTTGTATTAGAGGGCTTATCCCTCTTATCTATCGGAGATTAGAGAACCTGTAAATTAAAGGGTAACGATACAATTTTCAAAAAATAAATAGACAAAGACAAGGGCAGTATCGCTTGGATACTGCCCTTGCTTTCAACTATTCGTTTAGATATTCCCTGAGCCGGTGGAACGCTCTTTGAAGCAGTAGCGTAACCGCCGCCGGACTACACTGGAATACTGCCGCAATTTCCTTGTACTGATATCCCTCCCAAAAAGCAAGTTTAATAGCCTGCTTTTGCCGGTCGGTCAGACGACGTAGGGCTTTGGCTAATTTTTCATTTTGGACAGTATCAATAAAGTCCTCGTTAAATAATTCTGTGGTAAAGTCGTTGTGGGGAAATAAAGAACGTTCTTGGTAAATGAGTTCTTCACTCATACTTTCCAGTGAGTAACAATGATAACGAAATCTACGGTTTGCATTGTTGATTTTACGATCTTCTTCATTTATGGTCTTAGTCCAATATTCGTAATCCATTTACGCCTCCATTCCAATCATTTTTTTGAAATAATTGGAATGGAGGCGATCTACACCTAAAAACGAAAAGGTGGGAATTGGAGATAAATATAAAAGCGCGTGCCTTCGGACACGCGCTTTTATGGATAGATTTAAATTAAAAATCTTTTTAATATGCGAGTCAATTCTATATCATCGATTGGCTTTGCTATATGGGCATTCATACCGCACTCCAGACAATGCTGTATGTCATCAGAAAAAGCATCTGCACTCATAGCTATAATTGGAACAGATAGGGCATTAGGATGATTCAGTCCACGGATAGCTTTTGTGGCCTCATACCCTGTCATATGCGGCATCCGTATATCCATAAGAATGGCATCGTAATATCCCTCTGGTGATCTTTGGAACTTGTCCAGACAGATCTGGCCATCTTCTGCCCAATCCAGTTCCACGCCTAAATCGGAAAGTAATTCTTTAGCAACTTCCCAGTTTAGTTCATTATCCTCAGCAAGCAGAATACGACGTCCGGATAGATCGATATTGTGGTTCAATGTCTGATCATTTTCTGTTTCAGCGCCCATATACTGACGCAAAGCATGATACAGAGTGGATTTAAAAAGGGGTTTGGAAATAAAACCACTAATACCTGCTTCACGAGCTTCCGCTTCAAATTCACTCCAATCATATGCAGAAATCAGCAAAATCGGCACTTCATCTCCCAAATTACGCCGGATTTCTTTTGCAACTTGAATCCCATTCATACCAGGTAGTTTCCAATCCAATAGAACGATTTGATAATCATCTCTCTTTTGGTGGTGTTGGGTAACCAGTTCTATCGCCTTTTCTCCACTCAATACCCAGTCGGCATTGATGCCGATGGTTTTCAGCGTGTCTATCGCTGTCCTGCAGAGTAATTCATCATCATCAACTACCAACATGTTCCAGGAAGGAAGAACCATATCCATTTCCAGTGCAACCGCTTTTTCAAAATCAAATGTAAGAGAAACCTCGGTACCTTTATCAAGTTCACTTGTTATATTAAGGGATCCTTCCATTGCCTCCACAATGTACTTTGTAATCGCCATTCCCAAACCAGTGCCTTGCGTTTTACTAACCCTGACTCCATCAGCACGGCTATAGGGTTCATATATTCTTTTCAGAAAATCTGGCGACATACCAATTCCATTATCCTTGACCTTGATATGGATTCGGATATAGTTTTCTCCTTTCGGAGATTTTTCTTCAGAGAGGGATAGTTGTATCGAACCCCCCTCCGGTGTATACTTCGTTGAATTCGATAAAAGATTTAGCAAAACCTGATTCAAGCGTACACCATCGCACCACATATTTTCTGTTAAGATATTTTCCACATGTGTGTCAAAGGTTTGCCTTTTTGCCTTAACCTGTGGCTGCATAATATTAACAATTCCTTCAACAACTTCCTTTAATGAAATTTGTTCTGTTGTTAAAGTTAATTTCCCACTTTCAATTTTAGACATATCCAAAACATCGTTGATCAGCCCTAATAGATGTTTACTTGATAATGTAATTTTTCTAAGGCAAGTCTGTACCTGTTTCTGGTCATCTATGTGGGCTGTGGCAATCGCGGTCATGCCGACAATTGCATTCATGGGTGTACGGATATCATGGCTCATATTTGCTAAAAATTTGCTTTTGGCTGTGCTTGCTTCAAGAGCTATCTGCCGGGCCTTCTCCAATTCATGCACCTGAGAACGGGTTATGGAGAAATACCGAAGAAAAATTAATGTAAGAATGATCAAAATAGAAGCACAAGATAACAATGTCATAAACATACGCTGGTTGCTCAGATTATTTATGATATCGTCCAATATACTATAAGGCATTACCGATACCAAATACCACTCAGAATAAGGTAATGGTATACCGTATATCTGATGCTCTTCACCATTTACTTCAACCGTTGCAACATATTCTTCATGTTTTTTTAGTGCAGCACCAAATTCTTTAATTGAACTTTCTTCAGATAACTCATTTGCTGTAGAATCAAGCTGCTTTTGTAGTTGTTTAAAGAAATCCCCCAACTCCGTGTTGGGGTTCTGTATTACAAAACTACCGTCCGGCCTGATAATATGGTAATACATCAGATGCTCTTCATCCTCTAAAGAAAGGAAATCGCCGATGTACTCCAGTGGGACGGCTGCTACCAGTCCAGTGCTCATACTGCCATCCTGCATAGGGTAAGTCGTAACGTCAACGCCAAACAATGCCACTTCATTGCCGGCAGAATCAATGCCTACAGCGACTCTTTGTTCTCCTCGTACTAATGCTTCTACAAAGGGCTCTGGGTTCAGTGGCTGTACTGATTGTCCATAAAGAGTCTGAAAATTTCCCTCAGCAGAACAAAGTGCTAAATAGTCAAAGTTCCTGACCTGTGCCCTGTAAACAAGTTCCTCATATAACTTTTCTTTATTGTTATTATCTGCTGAGACAACAGAAACAATGCCGCTGACCTGATCAAAACGCAACTTAATAACAGTTTCAAAGTGTCTGGACATTTGTTCATTCATTCCAGACATATAAATTTGACCAATTTCGTAAACGGCCTTTTCACTCTTTCGACTCATATAGATTCCGAGCAGACTAAACACAATAATACTAAAAATTAAAAGCCCAATGAAACTGTATATTAGAAAACGTGTTGTAGAATCCTTGGTTTTACTATTTCTCATTGATGTTATTCCTCCCTGGAATTCTTAAAATCTTTAATAACATTGATGGTTTCATAGTAATCCTTTGATAATTTCGGAATCATATCGACAGCCTTACTCCAATCGTTTCCTTTTAATGCGTTAGTTACCAAACTACTACTTTCAAACAATCTGGTAAATGAAAGATTTTGACAAATTCCTTTGAGTGTATGAACGGCTCTTAGAGCCTCTTCATAGTCCTTATTCTCCATAGACGCTTCAAACAAATGAAAGCTTTTATCGTCCAGGAACTTATACATAAATTTCTGAACGCTTTGCTCACGACGCAGTCTACCCAGCACTTCATCAAAATCGCCGCCAAATTTTATATAACAATCTTTTAGATTCATAATTACAATTCCTCCCTTTAAATGCTGTCTGCGCTGCCCAACATTTCGTTTAGAAGACAAAGGGTCACCTGATTTTTTTGTTTTTTTGATTGATACATCATATTGTCTGCAACTTTGAACAGTTTTTTTGCGGTTCCGCTTCCATATGCCCCACCTATGCTTACAGACATATGTAGTTCGGGATGTCCATCAATTATCAGACTATCAACAGAATGCCTGATCCTCTCCAGTTTTTTCTCAAATATCTCTTGGAGTATACTGAAAAAAATGATTACAAATTCATCGCCGCCATAACGGATAACTGCATCTGTTTTTCGCACACAGGATAAAACGGTTTGTGCAATGCTCTGCAATACGATATCGCCAACATCGTGGCCATAATTATCATTGATGTGCTTAAAATTATCTACATCTATTACGACCATTGCCTGAATATCATCTGCGCCTTGAAAATGCTCGTCATAATAGCGGCAATTGTAAATACTGGTTAAGGAATCAATATATAATAATTGCAGTTGCTGCTGTTTGCGAGACAAGACGGTGTGTTTTTCATAGGAAAACAACCTGTCGTAATCTACTTCATTTCTTATATCTTGAATGCTTTTCGTCTCCTGTTCAGAAGAGGTATCCATAAACTCACTTTCAAGTGTCTCAGCAATTTCTTGTAGACACAGTAAAAGTGTAGGATTAAATGCACCACATTGTCCTTCTAAAATCATTTTCAAAGCTTCTCCATGTGAATAAGCTTTCTTATAGCAGCGCTCACTGATCAAGGCATCATATACATCGGCCAGCGCAACTACCTGAGCGGCAATGGGAATTTCTTCTCCCTTTAATCCGTCCGGATAACCATTGCCATCATACCTTTCGTGGTGCCATCGGCAGATCTCAGAAGCCACTTTAATAAGCGGATTTTCGCGCTGCTCTATGGACAGGTCTAATAGCATGTTAGCACCGATCACTGAGTGCGTTTTTATCACTTCAAATTCCTCTGCCGTAAGTCGGCTGGGTTTATTTAATATTGCATCTGAAATTGAGATTTTCCCAATATCGTGCAGCGCAGAAGCAGTGCTGATCAAAGAAATATCTGCTTTAGACAAAGGATATTGATCTGTCAGCTGAACCAACTGCTTCAGCAAATATTTTGTAATTGTATTTACATGCAGGATATGTAGGCCGCTCTCTCCATTACGGAATTCCACAATATGAGACAGAATTGAGATCATCAGCTTACTATTCTTTTCCTGCTCGTGAAATTGTTCTGCAATAATTTTTTCAAGGCGCTGCTGCCTTGCGTATAAAAACATCGTATTAGAAATTCGACGCTGGACAATGGTTGAATCAAAAGGTCGGCTGATATAGTCAAAAGCCCCTAAATCATAGGCCCTCTTTATATTAGCAGGAGTGTCATCAGCAGAAATCATAATAACAGCGAAGGTGTCATTCCAATGGTATTTGTTTATGTAAGCTAATACTTCAAATCCGTCCATTTCAGGCATCATAATGTCCAGAAGCAAAAGGGAGAAATCTGCTCTTTGCTTTGAAAGGAGAGAAATTGCTTCCACACCATTCTCAGCCTCTACCACATCATAGTGCTCTTCCAAAATATCTATCAAAAGAGCTCGGTTCATTTCTGAATCGTCCACAATTAAAATTTTTTGTTTATCCATGATACTTAAGCTCTTTCCTATTGATTTGCATTTTCATTATAAATGTCATCCATATATACTGGCAATATCCATATTGGTAAGGTGTGCAAATAGGTGAGCGTTTTTTGTGCTGACAAAATAGACACACCATGATATAATCCAGACAGCAAGGGGGCAAGTTATGAAACCACAAGAGACAAAATTTGAATTTGTATATAATGAAATTAAGCAGTGTATTTTAGATGGACAGATACCTCATGGAAATGCCTTGCCATCTTCAAGGATGTATTGCGAACAATTCCATGTTAGCAGATATACGATTAATCGTGTTTTCGAAGCATTGAGGGCGGAAGGACTGGTTGATATTCAGCCTCGCCTTGCGCCGATTGTTGTTTCAAAAAAAGATACCTGTAGTTCATCAAATATTGTTTTGGAGATTCTAAAGCAAAAGGAAAGCATTTTACAGGTATATCAGACTTTTGCTCTAATACTGCCTTCCCTTATGGTTTTTGCTTTGCAGGGGTGTGATGTGGAGGTACTGCCTTACTATAAACAGGCTGTGAAAGCATTGCGTTTAGGATATACTGCTGGTGGATGGCGTCCTCCCTCTAAATTAGGATATGAGATATTAAGAATAGGCGGTAATTCCCTATTCAGCGAACTCTACTCTACGTTTGGCCTTTATAATAAACTTACATTCTTTACAGAGGAGTGTACTTACTTCTCTAAGCATTTTTCACAGGAAGCGGTATCTGTAGCCAATGTCATTCCAGATGTCTTAAAAGGCGATGATCCACACATAAAGTACAACCAGCTCTCAAATATGTATCAGAAACTTACGGAATTCATCGAAAACACCTTAAATTATCTGTCAGAGGCCACCCCAAAATGTTATTCACAAACTGGTTTGAGGTTTTCATGGAATCCCATGCGTGGTCAGGATTATTGTTACTCAAAAATTGTTGATGACTTGAATCTAAAAATCGGTCTTGGAGAGTATTCTGTTGGAATGTTTCTTCCATATGAAAAACAACTGGCCAACCAGTATGAGGTCTCTATATCGACGGTCAGAAAGGCATTATCAGAACTCGAGCAAAGAGGTTTCGTAAAGACATTAAATGGTAAAGGTACTATAGTGATAGAACCGGATGATACGAAACTTCATCAGCTGGCTCTTAATTCCGGATATGTAGAAAAAGCACTACGTTACCTTCACGCTTTGCAGTTAATGGTACTAATTATTCGTCCTGCCGCTTTAGCTGCTGCTCCACAGTTTACTAAAGAAGAACTGGACGAGTTGGCAGATAGATTTACTTCTTCTGACTCTATTTATTTGTCGGATATTTTGAAAGCCATAATGAGAAATACCACGTTAGAACCTTTATATGTTATATTGTCTGAAACCAATCATCTTCTTGAATGGGGACACCATTTTGCTTATTATCCGTCCAAGAAACATACACTTTCACATCTCAACAAGCAAGTCATTCTTGCGCTTCAACAGTTAAGGGAAGGTAATGCAGATTCCTTTGCGGATGGCATAGCAGATTGTTATCGTTACAATTTGAGTCGTATGAAGAAGCATATGGTAGAAAAACATAAATTTTATCATGTAGCTAATATTCGGGTTCCAGAAAAATATTAGTTAGCAAGCAATGGAAAGGGATATCCTTTTGCCCGTTTTCACTTCGTTCTCCCGACCAAAAGGCTACCCCTTTCCGCTTGTTGGGGAGTTCCCCAAGCCCCCGGCCCAACACAGAAATGTGTGGGCCGAACACCATGCGGAGCATGGTGGCTGCCGCGCCCTGGCGGACGCTTAAAGAGCAAGGACATAGCAAAAGCCGGGAACGGTGTCAGGGGCGCGCCGTGGCGCGTTCATTTTACCCTTGACACCGTTCCCGGCTTTTGCTTTTGGGTAGACAAGGCGGTAAAACCGCAGTGCGGCTTTACCGGCCCTGTTCCTGATTTTTCTCTTTTTCCTGTTCGTAGTCCTGTACCTGCTCAATACGCAGAAGCGCGTCTACATTTGCCTTGACTGTCTGCAATTCCTGGCTTTCTTTCCGCAAGCGTTTGAAATCCTCATAAGCTGTTTTCTTCTTAGCGAGCAAGTCAGCATATTCCGCCTGCAAAATTTTAACCGTGGGCAGCTTCTTTGTGCCTAAATCGTTAAAGGCCCGTTTTGCAGCTTCATGTAACAGCAGATCCGCTTCATGGGCAGAACGAAACGCCGCCTTTTCCCTGGGACTGGCCTTTCGGTAGGCCACATAGGTATCATGAGTTTTCGCATAATTGATGATGTGTGTTTTCAGAGCCGCCACCTGCTCAATACGGTGTTCATATTGCTTGATGGAAGCAGACACCTTTTCAAACTCCGAAGCGGTGGAAGCGGCCTGGGCCGCCAACACATCGTACTCTGTAATGTCATGCTCCGTTAGGTAATTGAGCGTCCGTGCCGCTTCTTTCAGGTTATGAATTTTCAGCCAGCGTTCATAGCCTGGCCCGCGCCCCTGCAAACGGCTTTGAATATCAAGCAGCAAATTGATACGGCCATTTTTTTGAAGCTGTGCAGTACGCCGACGCGGGCGTTTTTGTGGTTGTCCAATGCGGCTTTTTAAGGCTTCCTCTGTATAATCGGTTCCCAGCGTTCTGGTTCGGGTAAAACGCTCCTGACCCTCACCGGATAGGCGGAAACTAAGAATGTTCCTGGTAGTCTGAATCTCATAGCCCTCCCGCCGCATGGCCGCCAAAAATTCCTCATAGCTGGACACCGTAGGCAACACCCGGTCAATCGTCCGGCGCAGCTTCGCTTTCCAGCTTGAGCCACGCTTTTCATTGGCCCATTCTGCATAATGCTTTCCTTTTTCTTTTGGCTCCTTAATGACGGATAACTTATGTTCCTGACACAGCCGGTCATTGATCTGCCGGATTGTTTTGTAGGTATTCCAGTAATTGTTGAATTTGTGGGTGCAGTCCAAAGTGGTACTGTTAAACTCGATGTGACAATGAATGTGGTGCTTATCTATATGAGTAGCTACAATGAATTGGTGCTGGCCGCCGGTAAATTCCAAGGCAAGCTGATACCCCAGCCGGTTTGCTTCCTCCGGTGTAATTTCTCCTGGCCGAAAAGATTGAATTAACAGATAGGAAATAACATCTTCGTCTGGATCGCGCCGCCTCCCGGTAGTGGCTTCATAAATCTGCTTACTGACGGTAAATTCCTGCCACGCGGTATCTGCGCTGCACTGATAGGAGGATACCAGCAGGCCGCCCTTTGTTTTCTCAGGATTTTTGTCGTAGTCAAGCCGATCTTTCAGTACCGCCGCGATACTGCGGCCCTCACTGGCATGACGAGGTTTTATTTTGGAAATTGCCACCTGCTGACCCTCCTTTCGATAAAAAGAACCGCAGACCAGTTATGATCTGCGGTTCAGTGAGAGATGTTAAATTTCCATATGTGTTTTTTCTCGTTTTGCTTCTTTCAATATCCTGTTTACCTGTTCAAACTGCTCTTTAGAAACAAGTGCTTGATGGTCAAAGAGTTCCACCCGTTCCAGGGCACACTGCTTTTGTAAAGAGGGAGAGCCAAGCCGTCGTTCCAATGTTATGGTTCCCGTGTAAATAGAATTGCGCGATACCCTCCGTACCCGCTTTTTCCAATCCAGAAGCGAGTTAGAATTTTCTGCCTGTACTTTATCCCGGTATGCCCTCCGAATATCATCAGCAGGAAAATCAGCAAAAGGCCGTGCCAGGATTGCCCGCAGGTTTTCCGCCGATTGTGGGCACTCAGAGAGAATGAACGCCATATTTTTAACGGACAATTCTTCTGCTACATATTCCTGTATGGCTGAAAGGCTAACCAGTGGGATAGCTTCCTCATAAGTCAATTCTGTGTTCCAGCCTTTATGGCGTTCCATTACCTCTGTTACCAGTTCGGCCGGAGGATTCTGTATATATTCCTCTATCTTGTAAAAGATAAATTTCACATTCTCAGCCGGTAGATCATCAACTACAAGCAGGTTTTTGTCATTCACTTTATAACCATATATCTGTTCCTTTTGCACCTGCTCCATTCTGGCCCGTTTCTCTTTTAGCAGAGTTCTAAGCCTATCGGATATTTTACTGTCCGCTACCATATCCGCATATGCTTTTTCTATTTCATCGTAAGATTTCATAGTCACACCTCACCTTTATTTTGATCTACTTTAAGAACATGGACGCGGCACCCGTTTAGAATGCCGCGCCCGGTCAGCTTTTTTGTATCAAATAGATTTCAGCATGTGGTTAAAGTCCGCCACCCGTTCCGTCAGCCAGGAGGCCGCCAGCGGCAGTCCGTAGGGGCTTACCAGCCACGCCAGAACCAGGAAGCCGATAAATCCGTCCACCCGTCCGGCGAACAATACCACGATCCCCAGCAGGAACAACAGAAACGCGACAATGCCGAGCACCATGCCGGAAAACAGGCAGAAGAACCGGCAGAACGCTACCAGAAGCGTCAGAGCCAGGACGATGGGGAACAGCAAAATCTTTATTATAATTCTCATTCGCGCAACCTCCTTTGCAAACTTATTTACGGATACACTATAACACATTAAAGCGATACAGTAAAGGCAGTTTTTATAAATTGTCCAGCTTCCCCAGCAGGGTACTGACCGCGCCCCAAAGTTCCCCATACCGTTCCTGCAGGTCGGCCACATCTTCCTCATAGAGATTGCCGGTGCTGTTCACCCGTTTGGCGATCTGGTTTAAGTTGTTAGAGCAGATCCGCAGCAGCGACACCAGGGCTTTGAAGTCGGACATATCCACCCGGACGGCATAACCGTCCACCGCCATCTTTCGCAGGTAGGCCCGCTGGTTGTGAATACCAAGCTGGGCCATCTTTTTTTCTATGAGTTCCTTTTCTTCAGGTGATACCTTGAAATAAAGCGGGATTGTTCGCCCGCTGTGCGGTTTCATCAGATTGCCACCTCCATGTCTTTTCCTTTGGCGGGAGGGGAAGCCGTAGCCGCAGATTCCACGCCCAGGCGTTTGAGCATACCTTTAATGGAGGGCTGGCCGCCCTGGGTATCGCTTTCCAGCTCCTCCGCTTCCCGCTGGCGCTTGCCCACCGTTTTTCCGTCCATATTCAGGGCAATCCGCAGCACGTTCAGCCGGTCAGATTTTTCGGCAAGTTCCTGTTCCTGGGGGAATGACCGCTGTACCTCAATCTTTGCTTCCTCCATCTGTGCGGTCAGGTTTTCCAGGTTGGCCCGGTTTTCCTCCAAATTCTCTACCATGATGTTCAGCGCGTGATCCAAACGGGCCATATTGCCCACGGGGTCGCTGCCCAATTCAATGGTATGGGAAAGGCTGTGCTTCATCGTCACCTGAAATTTTTGCGTCTGTGTATCTGCCCATAAGGTCAGCGGGAAGCCCCGGTATTCGCCCAGGTCAATCCGTTCCGATACATTTTTCATTTGTGTGCAGGCTTCGATGATTGCCTGACCTGCCGCCTTGCGCTCCGTGTAAAGTTCCCCGGCCAAAGAGATAGAGAAGTGATCTTTATCCTGGGGGTGTGCCTGCAAGTGGGCAATATCTTCTTCCAGGCCCTTGATTTGTTCCTGCCTGCGCTTGATAGCCTGGGGGAAAAATTGAATTAAGCGATCTTCCAGCATATACCGCTGGCCCTCGTGGTTGGCTTTCAGCAGCTTCAGCTTTGTCACCTGACTGTCTAAATCGGTCATTTCAATAATGCGCGGGTCGCCGGAAGCCAGGGCTTTGACCTCTGCGTAGGACAGGGCGGCTTCGTCCACATCCTCACAGGAACGGGAGGGATTTTTACCACTCATAAGCTGGCCGATAAACTTTTGCTTGTTCTCCAAAATGCTCCAGTTATAAGCGTCAAAAGTGTTTTCCGTTACATACTTGAAAATCTTAACAACCTCATTCAGATTGCCTTGGCGCAGAATCCGGCCCTCACGCTGTTCAATATCCGCTGGCCGCCACGGACAATCCAGATGGTGCAGGGCGGCAAGCCGGGTCTGGACGTTGGTTCCCGCGCCCATTTTGGCCGTGGAGCCTAAAAGCACCCGCACCTGGCCTTTCCGTACTTTGGCAAACAATTCGGCTTTCTGCGTTTCGGTTTTCGCGTCGTGGATATAGGCGATTTCCTCCGGCGGTACGCCCTGGGCCATCAGCTTTTGTTTTATATCATCATAGGCATTGAATGAACCGTCGTTTTTCGGGGTGGACAAATCGCAGAATACAAGCTGGGTGCCCTTGATTTCCGCTGTATCACGCCACACCTGAAGCACATTTTTGACACAGGAATTGATTTTGCTCTCCGGGTCATCGGGCAGGGAGGGGTCGGCCAGCCGCTGATCCAGGGCCAGCTTTCTTCCGTCCGACGTGATTTTCAGCATATTGTCCTGGCGGGGTTCCACCTGTCGAGTGCGTACCAGATCGGCCCGTTCGCCCAAATCCTCCACCATCGCCCGCTGAAAATCGCTTGGCTTGGTGACTACCGTGATTTTATCTGCTTCCGGCACAGGCAGCTTCAACATTTCAGCGGTTTGAATGTCCGCCGCTTCCCGCCACATGGACATAAGTTCCGGGAGGTTGAAAAACTTAGCAAACCGGGTCTTGGAACGGAAGCCGGTGCCCTCCGGGGCCATCTCCAGCGCGGTGATGGTTTCGCCAAAGTTGGCCGCCCAGCTATCAAAGTGTTCCAGGCCGCTTTCTTTCAGCATGTCATATTGCAGGTAGCGCATCATGGTATAGAGTTCGACCATTGAATTACTGACCGGGGTTCCCGTTGCAAAGACGACACCGCGCCCGCCGGTGATCTCGTCCAGATACCGGCACTTGGCAAACATATCGGAGGACTTCTGCGCTTCGGACTGGCCGATACCGGCCACGTTCCGCATTTTCGTTGCCAGGAACAAATTTTTGAAGCCGTGGGCTTCGTCCACATACAGCTTATCTACGCCGAGTTCCTCAAAGGTGATTACATCGTCCTTGCGGCTCTGGTCGTTTAACTTGGCCATACGCGCTTCCAGGCTCTTTCGGGATTTCTCCAGCTGCTTAATGGTGTAGCGTTCGCCGTCCTGTGCCTTGGCCTCCTGAATACCGTCGATTACCTGGTCGATCTGTTCCTGAAGAATGGATTTCTGACGCTCCGGGGAAAGAGGGATTTTCTCAAACTGGCTGTGCCCAATCACCACAGCGTCATAGTCGCCGGTAGCAATCCGGCTGCAAAATTTCTTCCGGTTGGCCGGTTCAAAGTCTTTTTTGGTGGCCACCAGGACGTTGGCCCCAGGGTAGAGCCGCAGGAAGTCCGCGCCCCATTGTTCGGTCAGGTGGTTCGGCACCACCACAAGGCTTTTTTTCGTCAGCCCCAGACGCTTGGATTCTATGGCCGCAGCTACAATCTCAAAGGTTTTGCCAGCACCGACACAGTGGGCCAGCAGGCTGTTCCCGCCGTAGAGCATACGGGCCACGGCATTACGCTGATGGGGCCGCAGGGAGATTTCCGGGTTCATACCGGAAAAGCGGATATGGTCGCCATTGTAGGAACGGGGCCGGATTGCGTTGTAGAGTTCGTTATACTTCCTGCACAGATCGGCCCGACGCTCCGGGTCTTTCCATATCCAGCTTTTGAACGCCTCCCGTATCTGTTCCTGCTTTTGCTGGGCCAGCATGGTTTCCTTGACATTCAGCACCCGTTTATCAGAACCGTCCGGGTCGTGGATTGTATCGTAAATCCGGGTATCCCGCAGATTTAAGCTGTCCTCAATAATCGCGTAGGCGTTGCGCCGCTTGGTGCCATAGGTCACATAGGCCAGGGAGTTATTCACGCTGTCCCGTGATTTCCCGCTGACATTCCATTCTCCGGTGGCCGGGGAATACCGGGCCTGTACCTGCTCATGCAGGTAGCCGGGAGTTTTCAGCAGTTCATGGACAAACTGTGTGTAATACCTGGTATCTATCCAGGTAACGCCGATCCGCACATCAATTTCAGCGGCGGACAGGTCTTTTGGCTGGGCCTGTTCCAGCGCAGCCACGTTATCAGCAAAGGCCGGGTCACGCTCCGCAGCCACCCGCGCAGCGGCCAGCTTTTTGCGGACGTTGCCTGACAGGTATTCATCAGCCGTTTCCCAACCGGCATAGGGATTGGAACCGGCTTCGGGGTTTTTGAAAATAACACCCTTTAAGTCCTCGATGATAGGTTCCACATCGCCCGGCCTGCCCAGCAGTGTAGACATAAAGCCCAGGTCAACACAGGCTCGTTCCCCGATGGAAACGGCCAGGGCTTCACTGGCGGTATCTACATGGTCGATGGAAACCTGCTGATTGATGGTACGCTTGGTGAACATATCCGCCTTGCGCTCTAAATTCCCGTCCTCGTCCAGAATTTCTAAGGAGCAAAGCAGGCAGTAGGCGGAATCCTGCTCAAACGCCCGTTTGTTGCCGGTGCTGTTCAGCAATCCGAATTTTGCGGTAAAAGCGTCATAGGCGGTATTCAGCTTGGCCTGGGCCTGCTTAATCTCCTCGTCGGTGCCATCGTAAAGCTGCAAATCAATCAGGTTACGGGTAATTTCCCGCAGCCCAATCATTCCACGGATACGCTGGGCGGTGGCAGCGGGCAAATCAACAGCCGTTTTATCGCCGTTTTCAAGAAAGTACAGCTTCCCGCCGATTTCCGTATAACTGAAATTCCGCGCCATCGGGTCAGGGGCTTCCAGGCTTTCCAACAGTTCATCAACCGTAACTTCGGTTTTTTCCTGAAGCAAACGCTGATCCGGCTGGCTTAAATTTTCTATCGCAGCCGCAAGCTGTTCTTCCAGCGCGGCACCAGGAACCGGCTCACAGGTGGTTTCTTTCTCATTGCCGTACATGCTTTTATCCCAGGCCATTGTACCCAGCACCATTTCCGGGTGCTGTTCAAAATAGCGGTTGATGGGGATACCGTCCGCAGTCTGGCCCAGATGTACCCACTCCGGCAGCTGTTCCGGCGGGCTTTCACGCTTTTGGAGGAACAGAATATCGCTGGTGACTTCCGTACCGGCATTTTTAGCAAAGGCATTGTTAGGCAGGCGCACCGCGCCCAGCAAGTCGGCCTTTTGCGCCAGATATTCCCGCACCGTGCTGTCCTGTTTATCCAGAGTTCCCTTGGAGGATATGAACGCCACAATGCCGCCCGGCCGCACTTTATCCAGTGTTTTCGCAAAAAAGTAATCGTGTATCAACAGGTTTTTGCTGTCATAGCGGGGATCGGGCAGCTTATAATTTCCAAAAGGCACGTTGCCCACCGCCAGATCAATGGAGTTATCCGGCAGGTTGGTATGTTCAAAACCGTCTACCAGAATCTTAGCCTGGGGGTAAAGCTGGCCTGCCAGCCGCCCGGTAATGCTGTCCAGTTCCACCCCCAGCAGAGTAGCGCCCTGCATAGTTTCCGGCAGCAGCCCGAAGAAGTTGCCTACCCCCATCGCCGGTTCTAAAACAGTTTCCGGCTGAATCCCCATACGGCCCACCGCTTCATAGATACTCTGAATGACCGTGGGGCTGGTGTAATGGGCGTTTAGGGTAGAGCCACGGGCCGACGCATATTCCTCCGGGGTCAGCAGTTCTTTCAGTTCGGCATATTCCGCAGCCCATTTCTCATTGGCTTCGTCAAATGCCTGGGGCAGTCCGCCCCAGCCCACATACCGGGCAAGGACTTCCTGTTCCTCCGGGGCAGCCAAACGGCCCTGGGATTCCAGGTCTTTTAAGAGCCGAATTGCCGCCACATTATTCTGAAACTTGGTTTTCTGGCCGCCTGCCCCCAGGTCAGGATCGGTGATATGGAAATTTTCTGCGGCAGGTGCCTGTTCCGGCTGCATTTCTGCTTGATCGGGAATGGCCTCTTTGATTTGCCGCCATTCTTCATCGGTTACGGTAATATCTATCTCATGGGTGGCGGGGCCGTTGCCGATGGTCAGGGAATCTCCCTTTCGGGTAATGGATTGGCCGGTTAGGTCGGGAACGTGCGGGAACAGGGCGGCATTTCGTTCATCATGCCGCAGGGCTTCTTCAAACTGCGGGCGGCTGATGGTTTCATGGCTCCAGGAATAGGGGCCGGTATCTATCCGTACATCGAGTTCTCCCACATAGCCGATAGTGCCAGCAATATTCCGGCCAGGGAGAGGAAGATGAACCGAATCGCCCACCTGATAGGAGGGCGGCCCCTGTAACGTCACCGGCTCCTGTATGACCGGCTCATGGAAAAATCCGTTCTGCTCCGCTTGATAAAGGGAACGCAGAACCGGCGCGAGGTCTGCCCAGGAATAAGTGCGTTTGGTATCGTATTTATCAAAAATGTTGATTTCCAGGCTGGTGGTGCTGGCAAAATAGTCCGCTGTTTCCCCGGTCACAAGTTCCATCGTTTCGGCGGTTCCGGCATAGGTATCGGAAAGCCGCTGGGCTATGCGGGTGTTGCCATCGCCCGCCCGGAAGCACTCTGCAAGCAGTTCCTTATCCCGTTGTTCCAACAGTCCGCCATCGCCGGTCAGGACTTCCCGGAGATCCGCGTCAATGCTGTTTACAGCCGGTGCCAGAAATTCCGTAATGGCTCCATTCCGCGAATCCTGGCGCAGCAGCCGTTCAAAGTTTTCAATCCGTTCCGAGCGAAAAATAGGATAGGCCAGGGCCGGATCAAGCAATTCCACATAGTCCGGTTTTAAGCCGGTGACTTGAAACAGAGTATCTTCCAGATAAACGGAATCGCCCACCTGATAAGCCGGGGCCAGCGGGTCACGAGCAGGAACGGCACTGACATTTGCGGACGGTTTAAGGCTATCAGAGCCGCCCGCGCCGGCACTTTCAACAACCGGAACCGCCTGGGGTGGTAACTTTCCCTGGGCACCCTCCTTTTGGGCTTCTAACGGTCCGCCCCCGGCTGCTTCCGGCTGGGATACAGTCAGAGCCGCCCCCGCCTTTTCCAGCACTTCCTTGTGGAGCCGGGTATGAAATTCCGGGAAGTCATAGTAAAGCCGCAGCAGTTCCGGTTCATTAACCGCCAGCACCGCCCGTTTTACAGCAGCGTCACCCTCTATGCGAATATTTTCCGGATCGCTGTTTTTCAGTGCATTTTGGTAGGCTTCATCATTCAGGACACGGGAGAGCACCACCGGCTGATATTCTGCGTAAATCTCTTTGAGGGTACGGGGCGGCACCGGCTCCGCTTCCTGGATATCCGGGCCGGAAGCCGATTCGCGGCCTGTCATAGCGGCAAGGTCAAGAGAAAGCTGGTTATCCTCTTTGCCGCTTTCAGCAAACAGGTTCCGGCGGGCCGCTTCCAGAGGGTTCCCCTGGGGCTGCTCTTTCTTTTTTTGCCTGGAACGGGAAGAAGCGGGGGCCGCAGCCTCCGCTTCTTTTTGGGCAATTTTTTCAATTTGTACCTCCGGCAGATCAAACAATGCCATTTGCCGGTAGGCTGGCTGGGTGGAGAATGGTTCCTCCAGTTCCGCAGAAGAAGAAACGGCAGGTTTTACACCCGCCGTTTCTTCCTGCTTCTTTAGCTGTAAATCAGGTCGTTCAGCACGACTTCCTCCGCCGCCAGCCTGATGTTGTTCATTTTCTGCACCCAATCCATTTGATTGGCCGCTTTCAGGGCTTCGTTCACGCCCTGGCTCCTTGCCATCTCCGCCATCAGCGCGTCCACCTGTGCCTGCGCCGCCTTGTCGATCTCCGTCAGGTGCTTCCATAGTTTGCCGTTGAGCACCATCGTACTGTACAGCCCTTTCCTGTGTTCCATCAGATATTTCTCTCTGGCTCTCCCGAACCGGCCCAGGGTCTGCGCTTTCCCGTCCGTTTCGTCCATTTTCAGGTTCGGCACCAGATAGCCGTTCTGTTTGCTGTATGTCAATGCCATCTTTATCGCCCCTTTCGCGCTTTAATGTGTTAAAGTTCCTGCCATCATTATAAGCCACCGCTTCCTGTTTTGCAAGAGGTTTTTTGACCTTTTCCCGTTCTATGTTCCGAATCGTGTCGCCAATCTCCAGCAGGATTGTGCGGTTCACCTGGGCCGTGGCCGTACCCAGGCAGGCTAAGGTGGCGATGGTGTTGAAATTCGTAATGCCGCGTAAATCTTCCTCGTCCAGATAGCGGGAAGCGTCCAGGCCGCACCGGGTCAGGACAGCATATTGAACGCTGGCCCGCAGGGTATCGCGGAATGTGACCTCGATGTTGAGATCGTCCAGTTCTTCTAAAAAGCTGTCCTCTTTCTCATATATCAAATCCGTCAGGTAATCGCCATAGGTATCCTCCACGGACTTGGCCGCCGCGTCCATGAGCAGATCACCCAGGTCATTTCCACCCTCGGCACCAAAAACTTCCCGCAGCCGTTCCATAACCGGCATACGGGAATCATCGTCCATGCTCCACAGCCACGGGTCTTTCCCTCCGCGGACAGGGTGGGTGTCCGCCACATCATGCACATAGTCAAGATAGGGCTTGCCGCCGTATCCTTTACGGACCAGGGCAATGGCCGTACTGCCGCCGTTGACCCAGCGGCGCATTTTGTTGTTCCAAGTAGGCATATCCGCACAGGCCGTTGCGTCCGGCTTCTGCGCATAAATCAAAAGTTGATCGTCAAAATCATAGGCTTTATAGAAGCGGCCCGCCGTTGTCAGGAATCGCCGCCACTGTTCCGGCGACTGTGTGACCTGCCTGCTGGTCGTTTCCGCCAGTTCCGAAATGGTTTGCCATTTCTCAGCCATAGGAACCTCCTTTCAAACAACAACACTCGGAACCTGCTGTCAGCAAATTCCGAGTGTTGTTTACTCATTTTCTTATGAATCTTCCTGTGTTACATTGTCGGCCATATACCGGAGGAATTCTTCCGGTGTGGGTATGCTGCCTTTGCACGGCACCCGCTTCTGGTAGGCTTTTGTTATCTCATTTTGGTTCAGTGGGTCGGTATAGGCGGCTGTAATGCAATGCTGTATTTCCTGCCGTACTTCCTTTGGGGTGACGCCGTATTCTTTTGCTACTTTCCGGTAAATTCTCCTCATGCTCATAAAATTTCCTCCTGGGTAAAAACTATATTCGCTTATTCAATGACATTATAAGCGATTGTATCGCTTAATTCAACAAAATTGGCGATACAATCGCTCGGTTTTGCCTTTTGCGTGAATTAAAATTACCAACAGGAGGAATGATGATGGACGAACAATTTATACGCAACCGGCTTACCAAGCTGCGGCAGCAAAAGCAGGTTTCTGAACGAAAAATGAGCCTGGATTTAGGTCACAGTACCAGCTATATCCGCAGTATCACGTCCGGCAGGGCGCTCCCATCTATGAGCGAATTTCTTTATATCTGTGAATACCTGGGTACAACACCGATGGAATTTTTCAACGAGGAACACGAAACTTCCTTGATTGAGCAGGAAGCCATCGGCTACATTCACACGATGTCGGAGCAGGATATTCGGGCCATGATTGAGTTTATTAAGCAACTGAAAAATGCGGAGAAGTAGCAGGCGGTATCTGGAAAGAGATACCGCCTGTTCTTACTTTCTGCGTTCCTGGTTCCTGCGGTTCATATCCTCCAGAACCTTTTTCTGTGCTTCGGAGAGCGCCCGCGGCGGTGCGATTTTCACCCACTTCTTCGGTATCTCAAAGGTCAGGCCGCCATGCCGGTTGTCCTCCGTCCGGCTGGCCTGGGCCGGGTGGGATTGACACAGTTCCAGCAATATCCGTTGCAAGGCGGCATTGTGGGTATAGACGCTGGCCGTGGCCTCCGCTTCATTGAATAAAACAATCGTTTCCTGTTCCACTTTCGTCAACGTCATGGGCGTTACCTCTCTTTCTCCGGGGCGGGCCGATGGGGGCCGGGCAGGGATTTATTCTCCTGTGCCATTCGCAGCTTTGCCCGCAGAGAGGGCGGCTTCCCCTCATTCTGGTCATTTAGCTGCTCCTGGGCGCGGCCCATCAAATCACGCTTTGCCGATTGATAATCGTTATAGTAGTGGCCCCAGGTGAAATCCGTGGGGCCGCCGCCGTCCACGCGCCGCCAGGTGACAAAAGGCTGTACGGCCTTTGGATTCTCCCCCAAAACAAACTCCACGCCGCCAGCGTCCACGCTTTCCAGAATGGTATAGCCCTGATTGACACGGGCAGGCTTTTCCGGTTCCGGGGCCTTTGCCTGTTCCTGCTCACGTTCCCGCGCCGGGGGCTGCTCCACAAAGGCGATGATCTCCCCGCCATCGTAGCGGATCGGCGCGAACACCCGCCCAGTTTGAAGAAACATTCCGTCCATACCGGCACCGGCCTTATAGTTGCCCTGGCTGTCACGTTCACTTTCCAGCAGTACAAGGCCATTGTCCAACACAAAGCCCGGTTCCTGCCGCTGATTCACACCGGGCAGGCCCATTGTAACTGTGAAATCCGTGATAGCCGCAAACTGCTCACGGGCACCGACCTCCGCAAAAGAGGAGGGCTGCAATTCGTCGCCATCGTAAACGGGTACATACAGCTTGGGCTTATCCGTCGCGCCGGTCACAGTATGATCGGCGGATTCATATACGCCGGGGGCTTCCTCCATGAAATAGAGAAGCGTTCCATTTTCCAAAATGTACTCCACGCCGGGAACATTTTCGTAGCGCGGCCCCAGGTATTGTTCAAAGGTGTCAAAGGGCACCACATCCCATTTTTTCTGTTCCTCATTCATTTCTTTTCACCTGCTTTCCTCGGCTCAAATTCCAGCTTGTAGTTCACATATTTCCCGGTATCGTCCAGCACCACCACCGCGTCGTAGGTGGTCCCTTTCTTTTCACTGAACAGGCCACTCATTTTGACGCGCCCTTTTTTCAGCAGGGCGGCGGCTATGGATTTTGTCAGTTCTTTATGCTTGTTTGTAAAAAAGCGGTCATTCTTCCACATGGTAAAGCCGCAGGAACGATCAGAGCATTGGAAACTCAGCTTGCTTTCCACCACATCTTTTCCGCAGCGGGGGCATTTCCCAATGCTTTCCCGCAGGTCGAACAGGGCCGTATCCGCCTGGACAGCCCGATAGCCCTCCACCAGATCGGCAACCATGCGTTCAATCCTGGTCAGGAAGTCAGCGGCGGCCTGCTGGCCGTGCTCCACATCTTTTAGGGCGGCTTCCCACTGTGCTGTCAGCTTGGCCGACTTGATACTGTCCGGCAGCACGACAATCAGGTTATGCCCCTTTTTCGTAGGAAGAAGCTGGCGGCCCTTGCGTTCCAGAAAACCGCCGCGCACCAGCTTTTCCAGCACTCCGGCGCGGGTGGCCGGGGTTCCCAGGCCGGTACGCTCCACACCCTCAATCTCTGCAAATTCCTCCGCGCTGGCATGTTCCATCGCGGACAGCAGCAGATCTTCCGTGAAATGCTTGGGTGGGCTTGTGGCCCCCTCACGCACCGCAGCTTTACACCCGGAAAACGTCTGGCCCTCGGCAAGCGGCGGCAGGGCGCGGGCCTCCGGTTCTTCTTTCTCCGTTTTCTGCTTCAGCGTGGAAAGAAACATCTGCTCTATGGCTTTCCAGCCGGGAACCGTCACCACACGGCCCCTGGCCGAAAAGGACACGCCGCCACATTCCAGTGCCGCCGCCGTATCCTCATAAACCTGTTTTTCTCCTACAGCACACAGCAGCCGCACTATAACCAGGGTCAGGACATTCCGTTCCCCGGCGGGCAGGGCGGCCAGGGTATCACTTCGTACCTGCATGGTGGGCAGGAGGGCATGATGGTCACTGACCTTGGAACCATCTACTACGCGGGCCACATCAGGCGGCCCCACCTCTACAGAAAAGGGCAGGCTTTGAACAGCCACTTCCACCAGCCCCGGCACGGTGGCCGCCGTATCTTCGGTCAGATAATTGGAATCTGTACGGGGATAGGTCAACAACTTCTTTTCGTACAACGCCTGGGCATAGTCTAAAACCTGCTGGGCCGTGTAGCCCATCAGCCGGTTCCCGTCACGCTGGAGGGAAGTCAGGTCGTACAGCTTGGGCGGCTGGGTGGATTTCTGTTTTTTCTCCACGCTGCGGACAGCAGCCGTTTGCCCTGTGCAGGCCGCTTGCAGCTTATCCGCCGCTTTGCGCTCCTGAAGCCGGTCACTGGCTGCGGGAAAGCCGCAGTCCAGTTCCACTACATAGAATTTTTCTTTTTTGAATCCCTCAATGGCATTTTCCCGTTCCACCACAAGGGCCAGGGTCGGGGTCATCACACGCCCCACGCTCAAAGTGCGGTGATACAGGGTGGAAAACAACCGTGTGCCGGTGATCCCCACAAGCCAGTCAGCCTTGGCGCGGCACAGGGCCGCTTCAAACAGCCGGTCATAGTCTGCACCGGGGCGCAGGGCCAAAAAGCCCGCCCGGATTGCTTCCTCCTCCATCGACGAAATCCACAGCCGTTCCATCGGTTTCTTACACCCGGCCTGTTGATACACCAGACGGAAAATGAGTTCCCCCTCACGGCCTGCGTCGGTGGCGCATACCAAACCGTCCACATCGGCCCGGTTCATCAGGTCGGCCAGCACCTGAAACTGATCCTTTTTCCCAGGGTCCACGGTAAACTGCCACTGTGTCGGCACGATGGGCAGATCTTCATATGTCCAGTTGGAATACTTGGGGTCGTATGCGTCGGCGGGGGCCAGCCCCACCAAATGCCCGACACACCAGCTTACCAGCCAGCCGCCGCCCTCCAAATATCCCTGTTTTTTCTGATTGGCACCCAGCACAGCCGCCAAACTCTGCGCCACACTGGGCTTTTCCGCAATGACTAATTTCATGCGTGTTTCCTCCTTTCGGCCAGCAATTCTTTGTAGCAGACACCAATACAGCGCCGCCCCATGCCATAGGCACAGCCATAGCAGGGGTGGTCGGACGGGAGAGCCGGTGGCTCCGGCTCCCGCCGCCCATCAGGTTTCTGCTTCATCATGCGTTCCAGCCCCGGCCTGTTACTGAACAGGGCCATCGTCCATTTCCTCCGGTTCGTCCTGTTCCTCCTCATAAAGCCGGCGCTGTTCGGCTTCCTCCTCGGCGGTTAATTCGGTGGATTCCAAATCTTCCTCCCGGACGGTTTCTTCCTGCGGCCCCTCAAACTCAAATTCATCAAGATCGGCAGCGTCGTCCAGTTCATGCTTTGGTTTATAAATCTTGAAGTAGTAGCCCAGGCCGCCCACGGCCAGCACCGCCACACCAATCAGAACCATCATAAGGGGGCTGGTTCCCTGGGTCTGCGGCTGTTCCGGTTCCTTTGGTTCCTCTGTCACAGGTTCCTCCGGCTGGGGTGTGACCGTAGGTTGCGGTTCCGGCTCCACCGGCTGTGCGGTGGTGGTATCCCCGTCTTTTTCCGCCAGGGCCATCAAATCGGATTCTGTGACAGCATTGAGAAAATACACGTTATCCGCGTCGCGCTGTTTATCAATCACCAGATAAAATACGTTTTCGTCCGGGGTCACAATGGTATAAAACTCTTTTTCGTCCTCACTGGTGGCATTATCCAGCACGGTTCCGGTGCCCTTGGGGGTAAACGGGTTCGGGGTGGCCTGTTCCGGCTCTGCGGTTTCTTCTGCCGCCTGTTCGGTCTGCGGTTCGCTACTCTGTGCATAGGCCGGGATAGAAAATACACTGGCGCACAGCACCACGGCCAGCAGTGCGGTAAGGGAGCGCAGCTTATTCTTCATCTTCCAAATCCTCCTTTTCTGCGGATAAAGCAACAGGCGAACCGCCAGCCTTGCCGCTGCGGATCGCCTGAATGAGCGTCGCCAGTTCTTCGGGGGAAACGTCCAGCCCACGAACCATGCCGACGATTTCCGTATTTTCCAGTTCGGTTTTCTGCTGCTCCAACTCACGCAGCCGCGCTTGCTGGGCTGTGATTTTAGCCTTGACTTTTTCAATCTCGGCTTCAACTTTCTGAATTTTTCCGTTCATGTAAAACTCCTTTCCGGGCGGTTAAAGCCGCCCAAACGCATAGAAATGTTCCTGCCAGTAGGAGGAATTGATGTTGGCGTATTGGATTGGGGAACCACAGTGAATCATCATTCCGTCGCCCACATAAATACCGACGTGCGACACCGGCCCGTCGCTGTTATAGGTTTTCGTGAAGAAAATCAGGTCGCCGGGCTTTGCTTCCGAACGTGATACAATCGCGCACTGGTTGTAAATGCCGGTGGCCGTAGTCCGGGGCAGGTTGTGAACACCGGAATGGGTGTAAACATAGCAGACAAAACCGCTGCAATCAAAAGAGGTTGACGGGGAGGAACCGCCCCAGACATACGGATACCCCAGGTATTTTTCCGCTTCGGTTATCAGCGCGGCAAAGGACGGGTCGGACAGGACTTCCCCCGGCACCTGATAATGCTCACCCTCGGAGGGATTGGCATAAATGTCATCTCCGAACAGGTAGGGCTTATTGCCTTTGAGTTGGAGCAGGGCCGCATATCGCTGTTTTTCGTCCTCTGTCAGCCGTTCTGAAAGGATCGTGCCCAGGGAACGGTTGCGCAGGGTCACATGAAGAATGTAATATTCGTAGGCTTCTTCCTCCTCATGTTCGTCGCCATCTTCATCTGTCCAGGTCACGGTGCGGTAGCGTATCTGCACCTCCTCACGGGTAGTCAGGATATATTGCTGGTCGAACAGGGCCTGTAACTCCGTCTGAACCTGGGCCGGGGTGAACGCATTGAATTTAGCAGTCAGATACGAAATCAATTCATTGGGGTCATGGCCGATGGTGTCTACGTCATACTGATACTCGTCATAGCCGGGAAATTCACTTTCAATGTTCGCCATACGGCGCTCCAACTGCTTCTCCAGGTCGGTATAGCCATTGTTCACCTGCAAGATGTCAGGATCTTCGGAAGTATAGGAAGTGCCTAACACGGCCCCCATCGCTCCCTCCATTGTCACGGAACAGGAGGACAGGGAAGAAAACACCATGATAAGCAGCAGCGCGATACCGCCCACAAGCAGCAGCACCCCTTTGTTGCTTTTAATGACCGTGACAGCAGCATGGCCGATGTTCCCCACGGCTTCCTTGGCTTTTTTCACCGCAGCCGCGCCGCGTCTGCCGTTTTTATGGGCTTCCCGGTAGGCTTTGGCATATTCCCGCTTTACCCGCCGCTTTTGGTACATCGTGGACAGGGAGTGCTTTTGCAGTTCCGGGTTATCCCGCACAGCCGCCCGGTAATTGGCGTTTACGGTGGCTTTGGCACTCTTGACCTCCAGCTTATCCACCTTGCGGTAGGGGGTGTCTTTCGCATAACGGTAGCCGCTTTTGACCGCACCAGCCGCTATATTTTCTGCTGCAAACTCTGTTTTGTGGGCGGCTTCGGTTCCCACATTTTCATGCTCCACCTGCCGGATTTTGTTATGTACCGCCAGATCAGCGGTGCGGCCAGCTTTGAGCGCGCCTTTGGCCGCCGGATTTTTCTTCCCCCGTGGCCGTACCTCCTCCTCAAAATGCAGAGTAGGGCGGACTTTGCCAGTCGCAGAATCAAATTCCCGCTTTATCCGTGGGCGGTACTGCTTGGGTACTTCTGCCTTGGCTTTCTCTAATTTCTGGCCCAGGACTTCCGCCTTTTTCTCTGCATGGGCGGCCCGTTCCTCTGCGGAAAAGCGCAGCCGCTTACTTCTGGCCGCGTCGTCCGCGTCATAGATATTACGCTTTCGTTTCATAGGATTTATTGACCATACTAAGGCTTACTCCTTTCACAGATTTTGGTATCACAAACTCACTTCATGCTTTTTGGACGGGGTCGGCGGCTTCTCCTTGCTTTCCTGTTGCTTCGCCGCTTTCAGGCCCTCACGGACAGAGGGCTTTTCTTCTTTCCCCCTGGCCGCAGCCTTTTCCAGACGGTCAATACTCTGCAACGCACGGGTCACGCCTTTTTCCATGCCCTCCAGCATAGCCTTTGACTTCTTTAACGGTTTTGCAATCGCGGCCAGAACGCCTTTATCCTCATTCCGCTGTGTCAGTTCGGCGGCTTCCTTGCCAATCAGAGCACGCCCTAAATTTTTGCCGTGCTCATTGAGCGCGTGAAGTTCACTCCCCACAGCGTTGATACGATCTATGCTTTTCTGCGTATCGGAGATAGAGGCGTTCAGATTATCCCTCATATCGTTCAGGGCGGCCTTTATCCCCATAAAGTCGGCTGCTTTGTTCAGGGCAGAAATGCCGTGCTGCTTCACCGCCGCCAGGGTTTGCTTCACCATATCAGACAGACTTGTTCTGATATGGCCTAACTGGTCTTTTGCCTGCTCTACCTTTTGCTGTGCCGATGATACGCTTTTTGTCACCGTGGCTTTGATTCCGTTATCCTGTATGCTCTCAAGCTGCTCCCGGACTGCTTTCAGTTCGGACAAAACAGCCGTGTACTGTTTTTCCATCTGGTTCAGTTGCGTAACCAGGGAAGAAAACTCAGAGGCTTCCTGTTGCTGGCCGTTTTGAGATAACAGCTTGAAAAATTCTTTAAGATGTTCCTGTTCTCCGATGGGAACCTGTAAAGTTTCGTTCACAAATAATCTCCTTTCCTGCCCTGTGTATCAGCGGCCCCTTATGCCGCCAGATCGGAGGGCTTGGTAGTCATAACGCGGTATAGCTGTGTATCACGCGGGAATTTATCCACAAAGGGAATGATCTTATCCCCGAAGAATAGCAGGCCCTCACCCTCACCGCTGTTGGTTACATGGGTCAGTTCCTGGGGTGAAATCCCTAACCGCTGGGCTAAAATGCCCCGGTCACTGGCACCCTGGTTGAGCATGAGAATGAAATCGCTGTTTTCCAGGATATTTTCAATTTCCGGGCTGGCTAAAAGGTCTTTGACATTCTGGGTCAGCGATGTGGGAATGCCGTTCCATTTCCTGAATCGCTTATAAATCTCGGCTGTATAGGCCGCAGTCTGCGGCTCTTTCAGGAGCATGTGAAATTCGTCCAGGAAAATACGGGTGGTGACACCGGCGTAACGGTTAATTGTGGTGCGCTGCCAGATGTGCTTCTGCACATTTGCCATGACCAGCTTTTTTAAGCCCTGGCCCATCTTGCTGGTGTTGTAGCAGACAAGCCGGTTATTTAAGTCCACGTTGGTTCTATGGTTCAGATACGACAGACTGCCAGTGACGTAAATTTCCATCGCCGTAGCCAGATCGTCCGCCGTGTGGTTATCCTGTGCCCGCAGGCATTGATACAGGTCGCCTAAAATCGGCATATTCTCCGGGGTGGGGCGTTTCAGGTAATCCCGATACACCAGACTGATACAGCGGTCAATCAACGATTTTTCAATCGGCATAAGCGGGTTCCCGTAGGAAGCCATCATCAACTCACATTGAGAAAGCAGGAAATCGGCCTGCATGAGCATAGGCGATTCCCCTACATCGGTGGATAAGTCTAAATCCATCGGATTCAGATAGCTTTGGCTGTCCGGTGCCAGGTAGAGTACCTGGCCCTGAAGCTGCTCCACCAGAGCGGTGTATTCGTTTTCCACGTCCAGAATCAGAATGTGGTCGGGCGTGGCAAAAAAGGAGTTTGCGATTTCCTTTTTTGCGAAAAAGGACTTGCCACTACCCGGAGTGCCAAGCACTATCCCGTTGGGGCATTTCAGCGTTTTTCGGTCAGCCAGAATCAGGTGTTTCGTCTGCGCGTTCACACCATAGTACAATCCGCCTGGCTGGAATACCTCACAGGAACGGAACGGCAGGAAGATTGCCGTTCCGCTTGTGGTAAGCCCCCGTTGAATTTCCACCTGATTGACACCCAGAGGGAGCGCGGACAAATAGCCCTGTTCCTGCTGATAGTCCAGCCGGATCAGGTCACAGTTGTTGGCGTTGGCGATACCATTCACCGAATAGATGATGTTTTCCAGCTTCTGTTTCGTGGGGGCGGTATGCACCAAAAGGATTGTGACCATGAACATCTTTTCATCATGGTTCTGCAAATCCTCCAGCAGCTTTTCCGCTTCCTTGCCGAACGTCACCAGATCGGGCGGCAGAATATCCATATCGAAACCGGAGCGCACCGCCCGCTTTTGTTCGTCAATCTTTGCCTTGTCCAAATCGCTCAGTTTCCGCTTGACCGCTTTCAGCGCGGCCCCCTGGTCGAGTGCTTTGGCGTGAATGCTGACAATCTGGCTGCTTTCGATATTCAGCAGCGCATTGAGCAGGGTATCGTAAATCTTGGTGGCCCGGATCTGCAAAAAGGAAACCGCGCCGACTGACGGGCCGACGCGGAAGTACCGCCCCTCCTTAAACTGAAAGGAGCTGGGCGCGATATAGTCTTTGCTGGACAGGCCGGTGCCCGTCAGGGAATCCCAATTAAAACGGAATTTTTGCGGTTCATCTAAATGCAGGCACTGGTGGAGCAGCAAAAGCCGTTCATAACCGTCCATGCCGTGAGCCTCGGTTCCAATCCCTTTGAACCGGACAAGTACGTCCGCTTCAATCTGTTCCAGCCGGGAAGCCGCCTGACGAACATCGTCTGCTTCCACAGTAAAGGTCAGGCACAAACGACGTTCTGTTTTACACAGGCCCGCCTTGGAGAGCAGCATATCGCTGTATTCCTTGCGAATCGTGTCAAATCCGTCGCCGGTGGACGGTATCCGCAGGATTTTCCGGTACTCCGCCATATCGGGATAGTAGCAGACTACGGACAATTCAAAGGCCACAGACGGGCCGAAGTAGTTGACCAGCCTGCAATACAGTTCAAAAATCACAGCCTTGTCATCGTCGGAAGCCTCGGCATAGCTGCAATCTTCAAAGGCCACGCTTTTACTGTAAAGGCGGTTCCCCAGGCTGCACACCCCGTTTTGATACATTTCCTCATAGGGAATGGTCTGCTGGGCACTGGCGGCGATTTTACCGTCGCGCTTTGCCCGTTTGATGGCCTTTGCCAGTTGTTTTTTCTGCGCCGGTGTCAGGGGCGTGTCGGGCCGGATCACCAGTTCGTCGTTCCACCCGACCATCTTTTTTGGCTCCCTCCTGGGAAGTTTCAGTATTTGAAGCAAGCCACTTCACCTCCTCGTCAAAATAGGCTTGCCGTTCCAATGCGGCAAATCGGTTCTGTGTCCGGTAGGGGCGCTCATGGCGCGTCAGGAACCGGACACGGATATAGTTTTTCAGTTGCTTTTCCGGCGGCTGGCCGTTCTTCTCATAAAGTGCAAAGAAGAAAAACGGTAGCGCCGTGACAATCAGCAGAATCAGGGCAATATCGTTGCCCAGGCTGTCGCGGGTCAGAAAGTAGGTGGGCGCAGCCACCAGCGCGGCCAGCACAAAAAAGATAAGCTGGCGGCGGGTCAGGCCGAACACAACCTTGCTTTTGACCTCGGTTAAGTCCTTTGTGATATTTACATGGGCCAATCCATTCACCTCCTGTTATTCGTTCATAGTGGCGGCCCGCTTTAATGGGCGTTCAGAATACTCTTTGCCACGCCGCCCGACTTGAACAGGCTGAAACACAGCAGCGCGGTGTAGGCGACACACGACCAGATTGCCCCGTGCAGGTCGCCGCCGGATAGTGACAGCGTGTTGACCAGGACTGCGTAAATTCCGGTAATCACCATGATTAAGAAGCCTTGCAGCCCCAGGGCCGCAAGCCCCCGGACATAGTTGGTGCCGATATTGCCCCATTCATGGTTGGCAAAAGTGGCAAAGGGCAGCGGCCCCACGCTGGCGTAAATATAAATTTCAATCATTCTTCCGAACAAGATGATGGTGATACAGGCCCCCATGACCGTCATGGCGAAGCTGACTACCCACGTTTCCAACATCAGGGCAAATAGTTCTCCCAGCCCTTTTGCTTCTAATTCTGTGGTGATGGACGCTAAGGCCGATGATATGTCAATGCTGGCGTTCGCGTCGATCACTCCGGCGCTTTGCTGCACCATCGTCTGTGCCACCTCGAAGATGGCAACGATAAAGTCAAAGGTATGGCTGACGACATACGCCGCGATTCCCGCCTTGATAATCCACTTAAAGAAGATGAATGTATCGAAATCGTGCATGTTGTTCTTCTCCACAATCATGTGAATCAACTCATAGGACAGGATCGCGGCAATAACAAGGCCCGCGATGGGAACAATCACAGACTGTGACAGACTGTTAATCATGGAGAAGACGCCGGAGTTCCATTGCTCCGGCGTCTTGCCCACTTCCCCCGCGATGGTGGCGACCTTGGTATTTACATCGGCAAACATATTTGACAGGTTTCCCGTGATTGCTTCAATCAGGAAACTTTTGATCCATTCATTGATTGCGTCGATGATAAAATCCATAGGCCGTTACCCGCGTCTTAGCTGAATAAGCCGGACAGCAGGGGAACGACTCTAAGGCCCAGGAGAATGACACCTCCGCCAGCCATAAGCTGCTTGACACCCTGGCTTTTGCTGGCCGGGTTATCTCCGCCGTAGCCCTCCATCAAGTTGATAATTCCCCACACGCCGACACCGGCACCGATAGCAACAACAACCGTAGAAAGAGAAGATACCGCACTGTTAAAGAAATCCATAAATTTACCTCCTTGAATTTGAAAAATAATTGTTGATAGGGTGAAAAACAAAAAAATAAGCCCCACCGTTTGACAGGGAATTGCAACTCAAACGGCGGGGCTTTAAGCCGCTTCTTCAGAATCGGCTTCTCCGAGATCGTAGACCTCATATTGATCTTCCGGCTTTACTTTCAGCCGGTGGGCCAGGTACGCTTTTACATCAAGCGCATACTTGGGATTCGCGTCTGCGGTGTACTTATACATGGGGTGGCGGGTCAAATCATATTTACGGGAATAGAACGGCCTGACCCCCTGAACCTGTAAAATGCAGCGGCTTGACGGCATGACCGCCAATTCGTCCACGCTTTTCAGTTCTTTCCCCAGCTTTTGATAGTTCAGGCCATAGCTGCGGGAGGTTCCCCGCGTATCGCTGGTATTGTAGGTATCAATCGTTTCCTTTCCCAGCATAGTGGACACCATCTTCAAACTGCTTTCTTCTTTGCCGCCCAAAAACAGCAGCGACGAACAGCAGCCCGCAATGGTTTCCGCATTGTCCTTATACATTCCTTTTAACTGGCTGTATGTCTGGAGGACGATATGGGCCGATATGTTCCTTGACCTGATAACGCTGACCAAATGCTCCCAGTTCGGGATTTTTTGGTTTGCAAATTCATCAAAAAGGCAAGTCACATGAACCGGCAGCCGCCCATGATAGACGGTCAGCGCCCGATTGCAGAGCACGTTAAACATCTGGGAGTACATCATCGCCGAGATAAAATTGAATGTCGGATCGCTGTCGGACACCACCGCAAAGAGTGCGATTTTTTCATCTCCCAGCTTTTCCAGTTCCAATTCATCGTACTCCATCATTTCACGGACTGCCTGAATGTCAAATGGCGCGAGCCTTGCGCCGCAGCTAATTAAAATGCTTTTTAGTGTTTTTCCGGCGGCCATCTTAAATTTCAGATATTGGCGGACAGCGAAATGGTCAGGATTCTTTTGCTGTAACTGCTCAAACAGCAGGTCAACAGCCGATTTGAAGTTTTCGTCGTCCTCCCGGCACTCACAGGCATTGAGCATATCCAGCAGCGTAGTCATGTTCTTTTCCTCAGCGGGCGCTTCATAGTAGATGTAGGCGATTAGTGCCTGATACAGCAGGGCTTCCGCCTTGCTCCAGAAGTCATCGCCGCCCTTGCTGTCCTTGCCCTGGGTGTTCTCCATGATGACTGTTACCAGGGAAAGAATGTCGGTTTCACTGTGCAGGTAATGGAACGGATTGTAGTGCATGGACGCGCTGAAATCTATGGTGTTTAGGATTTTCAGCTTATAATGCCCTTGCTGCAACAGCACCCGGCCCACCTCCTCCACAACGGTTCCCTTTGGATCGGAGCACACATATGAGCCATTCATCTGGAGTAGGTTCGGTTTGATATGGTAGCGTGTCTTGCCGCTTCCGCTACCACCAATCACAAGAACATTCAGATTGACGTTCCTTTTTTCAGTGTCGGCAATCTTGCCCAGGGTCAGGCGTTCCGTATCGGTCAACAGGATATTTTGTGAAAAATCGGGGTTGATGAACGGCTCTATATCTTTTTGGGTGCCCCATCGGGCGGTGCCGTATTCTTCCCCGTGTCGGTACTTCTTGGCGTTCTTTGCCTTGAAATAGAGAATGGCCCTTACCAGCACAGCCGCAGCAGCACCCACGAAAAGATCAAACGGGTGCAGGCTGGGGAACGGATTTTGAAAGACCGTACCCAGCGTGGTAAATGTGCCCAGCACCTTATCCAGAATATCCGCGCCGGTTGTCAGCCGGTAGGCTTCTCCCAGCTTGGTACACAGCAGCCCGATGATAACATAGGGCAGACTGGCTTTGAGCACTTGGGCCGCGTTGATTTTCGGCAGCTTCTTCATCGCTCCACCTCCTGATGTTTATTTCGGGAGAGGGATTGGGCCATATTTTTGACCACTTCCTGAAGCTGCGCAATCCGTCCGCGAACAGAGGGCTTTTCCTGGGCCTTGCGCTTAACCACTTTGCCGGAATATTCCGCAAAGGCGGCAGTCAGCGCGTCCGCGTCACGGCTTTTGAAAAATACCAGATAGCGCGGCGGCTGTGAGGTGGTATCCTTTTTCAGTGCAAAGTCAACACCATATTTCCGGGCAACCTGTTCAAAGGACTTGATATTACCGTCCGTCACCTCGATATTGGAAACGCCTGCGCCCTGCCGGACAAGGTGCTTTACACTTTGCTTTCCCTTATAAACTTTGGGATTCTTCTGGCTTTTCTCCATTTCCGCCAGGCACTTGCGAATGGCCGCTTTCAGTAAATTGGCAGACAGTTTGCCCGCTTTAATGCTGATAGCCACGGCCTTTTTTTCCATTTCTTCCTGCATGGGCTATTTCCTCCTTTCCGGCAGGGTGAAAGTGGAAAAGAGAGAATCTAAGGCGGAACCACCAGCCTGTGCAGCAGAAACCGCAGCAGCCGGTGGCGCAGGTCAGCAGGCTTCTTCATGGCCCTGGCTCCTGATTTTCAGGATACCGTCCAATGTGGTGGCCGTAATGCCTAATCGCTGGGCAACGGCAATATCGTTTTTTACGGTTTCGTCCACCTCATCACCACAGACGATAAGAACATGACTGCGGCGAAGCAGATCGCGGGCCATATCAATCCCGTCCTTGTGTTCGGCGGGAATCGTGTCATTCAGAAAATGCGGCAGATACAGAATCGGGCAGATTGGCGTGAAGCCAGCCTGATAGACCTTGCGGCAATAGACAACGGCCTGATCGGTGTCCGTAAACTCCTGGCCGGTCCATGCGGCGGTAATGTAAGCAAAAGGTTTTTTCACGGGGTCGCTCCTTTCTCCAGCGTTGTGCCGGGTGGCAAATGAACGGCCCCGTGTCAAGAATAAAATGAACGCGCACCGTGCGCGTTCTTGACACAGTGCCGTTCATTTGCAGTTGGGTAATCAAGGGCAAACCGGATAAGACCGGCTTGCCGCCCTTATTTGATTATGAAAAAAGCAGTTACCCGCTACCGTACAGGTCGTGGTTGACCAGTGCGGTGTAGTAGCTGCTGATTGTGGTAGGCGCATTATAGAGCGCCGTCAGGAGATAGGCCCGGATATTCCGAACCTTTGTTGTGTTTTGGTGCAGGCTGTCCATCACATACTCTATGTGGCTGGAATCCAGCTTTAAGAGCCTGCTTTTGACCACCTCGTTGGGATAGTCCTGGCCGCCAATGCGGATCTGCTTTCTGGTGGAGCAAACTGTGTCTACCAGAATTTCAAGCATTTCATCTAACATATCCCGGTCATAGCCCACACGCTCACAAAGATGGTCGTACTCAATGTTCTCTTTCAAAATCTCCCGATAAATCCGTATCGTATCAATCCTATCAGCCGCCGCAGGTGGTTTATCTTCCGTTAGCCTTGCTGCCGGATAGATAGATGGATCGGTATCATTCGATTCAGTATAATTCTTATCAGTATTGATTGTCTCCGATTTTAGGAAGTCAAGACTTCCCGTTTCCGGAAGTGCAGACTTCCGCTTTTCGGAAGTCTTGACTTCCTCCCTCCGAATGAAGTTTTTGACATAGATTTTGGTGGGGCGGCCCTGGCCCTGCTTCTTACGCTCAATCAGACCCACCTTGTCCAGTTCGGTAAAAAGGGCTACCGCTTTGTTGTGGCCGCAGCCCATCGCGCCCATCGCTTCCTCCAGGGTGAAGTAGATGAATACCCGGTTTTGTTCGTCCAGCCAGCCGTTGCGTATGGAAAGCCCCATACGGTCCAACATCAAGCCATATAGAATTTTCGCGTCGCCAGTTGTCTGTTTGAAACCGGGGTCGGTGAACAACACCTTGGGAATCCGGTAAAAGGTATATTGCTCTGCCTCGGTGCCATAGAAGTATTCCAATGCGCCCGGCTCGGCCATGTTTTCGCCCCCTTTCCTGGGAACGGCTGCCCGAAAAAGGGCGCGAAAAAGGGACACCGTAAAAACAGTGTCCCTTTTCGTGCATGTTGCCTTAAACCCTTGCCCGTTTAGCCGTCTGCCGTATTATTTTTTAGTTTCCTTAATCGGCACCAGCTAAAGCAGATCCTGTGGTTTTTTATTTAACATACAGATGGCCCGCAGAGCGCGGCATCCGCTGTTTCATACGGACACCAAAGCATCCGTTTTTGTACTTCAGTACTCAAACTGCATTTTTTCAGGCAAAAGGATTTTCTGTAGGATACATCATTCCCTTAGGCTGATTGAAGTTAATTTCATCCATTTCCACACCGATATATTTAAATACTTCATACAGTGTTTTTCCGAAATGTCCGAAAGCAACAGCGCCATGGTGAGGATAATTTTTCTCAACCAGTACGTGACGATAGAAACGTCCCATTTCAGGAATTGCGAATACGCCGATTCCGCCAAAGGAACGGGTTGCAACAGGAAGAACCTCACCCTGTGCGATATAAGCGCGCAGCTTGGAATCCGCTGTGCTCTGCAGACGGTAGAAGGTGATATCTCCGGGGATAATATCTCCTTCCAGGGTACCCTGGGTTACTTCTTCCGGAAGGCTTCTAGCCATGATGAACTGATATTTCATCTCGCAGAAGGACAGCTTGCTGGAAGCGGTATTTCCACAGTGGAAGCCCATGAAGGTATCCTTCTGTGTATAGTTGTATTTTCCTTTGATATCGGATTCAAACATATCGGCAGGAACCGTATTGTTGATATCAAGCAGAGTAACTACATCATTGCTGACAACAGTTCCGATGAACTCGCTGAGCGCTCCGTAAATATCAACCTCACAGGAAACCGGGATTCCTCTCTTGGTAAGGCGGCTGTTTACGTAGCAGGGAACGCAGCCAAACTGTGTCTGGAATGCAGGCCAGCATTTTCCGGCAACCGCTACGAATTCACGGCTTCCCTTATGTTCTTCAATCCAGTCAAGCAGAGTCAGTTCATACTGAGCCAGTCTTGATAAGATTTCGGGTTTCTTGTTTCCTGTACCCAGTTCTTCCTCCATATCCTTTACAACTTCCGGAATTCTTTCATCTCCGGCATGATTGTTGAAGGCTTCAAAGAGATCCAGTTCGGAGTTTTCTTCGATTTCCACACCCAGGTTAAACAGCTGCTTAATCGGAGCATTGCAGGCCATAAAATCTTTCGGGCGGGGACCGAAGGAAATAATTTTCAGGTTCTTAAGTCCAACAACCGCTCTTGCAATAGGTGCAAATTCAGCGATCATGTCAGCACATTCGGAAGCGGTTCCAACCGGGTATTCCGGAAGATATGCTTTCAGGTTACGAAGCTTCAGGTTATAGCTGGCATTCAGAACGCCGCAGTAAGCGTCGCCTCTTCCGCTCACCAGATTATCTCCGGTCTCTTCAGCAGCAGCTACCACCATAGCCGGTCCGTCAAATTCCTTGATCAGCAGGGTTTCCGGTGTCTCAGGCCCGAAGTTCCCAAGATAAACAACGATAGCGTTGCAGCCGGCTTCTTTTACGTCAGCCAGTGCTTTTCTCATATCGATTTCATTTTCGATACATACAGGGCATTCATACAGGCCATCCCCGTATTTTTCCTTATAAGCAGCAACTACGGCTTTCCTTCTGGATACAGATAAATCCATAGGGAAGCAGTCACGGCTTACCGCTACGATAGCAATTTTTTCTTTCGGCATGTTATTCATGTCTTTCCTCTCCTTCCGCGGCCACAGGCCGCACTTAAAATAAGGGGGAAGAAGCAGCGGGCTGCTTCTTCACTGGGACACAAAGTGTCCCATGCTCTCCTTCCGCGGCCAACGGCCGCACTTAAAATTACTTCACAGAAATGTTTTCTCCCTTAAGGCCAATATGGCATCCTTCAGGAAGACCGCCCTCGGCATGGCCGATAAGCCATTTGTTCTTCGCTGTGATCAGTGCATCTTCTCCGCCGGCGAAGTGGTTCTCATCAGTCGGAAGATTGGTTCCGTCCGGAAGAACGATTGCACAGCGGAAACCGCCTTCCCCGCTGTTGCAGGGTGCATAATGCAGGGTTGTTGCGTACAGTTCAACCGCAACTCCCTTGGGAAGCAAAAAGGCTTCCACCTTGGAGGTGTCATAGGTATAGTCCTCCTCAACATCCGCCTGCCAGCCAAGCAGCAGAATCAGATCCGATGCAGCCACATCGATTTCAGATGTCCTGTGATATTCCAAAGCATTCAGCTTATAATTGTTTCCATTACAGAATCCAATCTGAATAGGCATCTCGCCGTAGGTCACATCCTGAAGCTCCTTATATACAGGAAGAGCTTCCAGCTCAGGAACACTGGGTTCATATACCACCTCTGCGGTGCAGGGAGTCTTTTCCAGTTCCTCCACAAGAGCCGTAAAGTCCACGTTTTTCACTACTTTTCCGTATTTACGGAATGCAGCGTCCGTTACTTTCTTAATTTCCATCCTTCTTTCCTCCTTTCCTTTTCTTCATCCATTTAACTTCCAGCCATCTGTTATCGGCATTGGAAACACTTGAAAATAGCAGCTGCCCGGTAAAGCTTCCTCACCGGTATTCCTTAAATGATTTTATCAAAAAGCTCCTTGCATGCAGGATAAATCTGCCTGAACTGCTGGTATCTCTCTTCGTATTTAGCGGTGAGCTCCGGATCGGGTTCCACCGTTCCCACAACCTTAACCAGCTTGTCCGCCGCTTCCTCCACGCTTGCGAATTCTCCGCATCCTACTGCTGCCAGAATAGCGCCGCCGTAGCCGGGTCCTTCCTCGCTTTCAATCATATCTACCTTAATGCCAAGCACATTTGCCATGATCTTCTTCCAGAGAGGGCTCTTCGCTCCTCCGCCGCAGATTTTGGTTCTTTCAATATGAATTCCCAGGGATTTGGCGACCTCGAAGGAATCCCTCAGCGCGAAGGCAACGCCTTCCAGCACAGCCTGGGTCATGTCGGCTCTTGTCGTGTCCATGGTCATCCCGATGAAGGTTCCTCTCGCATTGGGATTATTATGAGGAGAACGCTCTCCCATCAGATAAGGAAGGAAGAATACATGGTTTTCACCAAGTCCTGTAATCTCCGCCTGTTCTTTGGCATAATCGGAGGTTCCTATGATATCATCCATCCACCATTTATTGCAGGATGCGGCGCTGAGCATACAGCCCATCAGATGATACTTCCCATCCGCATGCGCAAAAGCATGCAGTGCATTATTGCTGTCCACACAGAAGCTTCTGGAGGATATAAAAATGGTTCCGCTGGTTCCCAGGGAGATATTGCACATGCCATCCCCTACGGTACCGGTTCCCACAGCAGCAGCCGCATTGTCACCGGCTCCGGCAATTACCTTCACATCAGCGGAAAGTCCCAGTTCTTCTGCAATTTCAGGAAGAAGGGTTCCCACCACTTCATAACTTTCAAAGATCTGAGCCAGCTGCTCTTTACGGATTCCGCAGATTTCGCACATTTCATCAGACCAGCAGCGGTTCTTCACATCAAGCAGCAGCATGCCGGAGGCATCGGACACGTCCGTGCAGTGAACGCCGGAGAGCTTATATGCCAGATAATCCTTAGGCAGCATGATTTTTTCTATTTTTGCAAAATTCTCAGGTTCTTTGTTCTTCATCCACAGAATCTTCGGTGCCGTAAAGCCTGCAAATGCAATATTTGCCGTATATTCAGACAGCTTATCCTTCCCGATCACCTGGTTCAGATAGTCGGTTTCCTCGCCGGTTCTGCCGTCATTCCAAAGAATGGCAGGCCGGATTACCTTATCCTCCTTGTCCAGTACCACCAGTCCATGCATCTGACCGCCGAAGCTGATGCCCGCAATCGAAGCTTTGTCACAATCCGATACCAGTTCCTTTAATCCCGCCATGGTCTGCTCAAACCAATCCTCCGGTTTCTGTTCAGACCAGCCCGGATGAGGGAAAAACAAAGGGTATTCCTTTGACACAATCTTCTTGATCGCTCCCTTTTCATCCATCAGCAGAAGCTTAACCGCCGATGTTCCAAGATCCACGCCTATGTATAACATTTTTGCGCCTCCCGTCCTTTCTTCTCCTGTTTGCCTGTTTTACATATCCGCAGCCGCTGTCCCCTCTTTCATTTCTTAAGAACCTGATGCCGGCCGCTCTCTATGTTCCGTCTTACGTGCCCGTGCACGTTACTTTTATGATAAATGATTTTCATCTAAAAATCAATGGGGTTTGTAAATTTCGTAAAAATTCACAATTCACCTTTGTTTTAAGGGGTTCTTCGCTTCCTTTTTTGTTGATTCTGCCGTTTCGTGTTGCACGCACACGGTTTCCGGAGTTCTCAAATTGACTTTGCCTCTTATTTATGATACGGTTAATGAGAATGATCGCAGGAATAAATCGGAAACAGAGGTGAACAAGAGATGGCTACCATAAAGGAAATCGCCGAACTGGCCGGTGTCTCAAGAGGTACGGTGGATCGCGTCCTGAATAACCGTGGATCGGTGAATCCCCGCACCGCCAGGAAAATCCTGGAAATAGCCCAGGCCCTTGATTATAAACCAAATAAAGCAGGCATTGTCCTTGCTGCCCAGAAAAAAAATCTGAAAATCGGTGTTATCCTTTTCGATACGGGAAATCCGTTTTTTGATGATGTCCTGGAGGGCGTGAACCGAAAATCCAGGGAACTTGGCGGCTATAACTGTTCCGTCCTCGTCAGCAGGGTCGGTTTTGATCTGGAGGCCCAGCTGCGTGCCATGGATGAAATGGTTTCTCAGGGAGTCAACGGCATTGTGCTCTCTCCATATAATGATCCTCTCATCTGTGATAAGATAAATGAACTGAATGCGCGGGAAATTCCGGTGATCACCACCAATACCGACATCGAGAATTCCAGCAGACTCGCCTATGTGGGCTGCAATTTCTACCGTTCCGGAGAAACGGCTGCAGGCCTTATGCACTTAATTGCGGGGGATGAGGTCTATGCCGGCATTGTCACCGGCTCTTCAAAGGTTCTCTGCCATACGGACCGGATCGCCGGCTTCCGGGACCGGATCCAGTCCCATTATCCGGGAATCCGGATCGTTGACACCATCGAAAACAGTGACGATGAATTCGAAAGCTATGATCGCACGCTGCGTCTTTTAAAGGAGCATCCGGAAATCAACGGCCTCTATTTCGCCGCGGGAGGCGTCTATGGCGGCTGCCGGGCTGTACTTGCCGCAGGCAGGAAGGATATCACCATTATTTCCTGCGATAAGGTTTCCACCACGAGGGAAATGGTCCTTCAGGGAGTTATCGCCGCCACCATCTGCCAGCAGCCTCTTATCCAGGGCACCAAACCGCTGGATCTGATGTTCTCCTGCCTGACCACGGGAGAAAAGCCGGAAAAAGAATATCATTATACTACCGTTGATATCCGTATCCGCGAAAATATTTAAAAAATTATAGTATAATCTGCCAACCTAAACGAGAGATATTGCTTCATAAAACACTCCAAATCTGTATGAATACTGCAACAGGCTGTTAATATCATGGGAGATTAAATTAAGTGATTATCATTGTTAATGAATGGTATGAAACAAAGAAAAATGTTGATGAAACGATGCCCTGGGAGAAGCCAACGCTTAAAAAATGACGGATTATTAAGTCCTGCTGTTATACACAGAGCAGGATTATGTTAGAATAATTCATATATAAATGCTATAATATATGTCGGTGAAATTGACAAATTGATATTGGAGAAGACGATATGGTTAGACTGGCGATATATGATGATGCGGAGCAATTAAAACAACTCAATAATGAATTTAATGGATTAGGTGATACAACTTTAGAAAAAATCCAAGAGTCGCTTTTACATAATCAACAAGAATTTGTTGTGGTGGAAGAAATAAACAAAAAACTTGTAGGATTCATTTGTGTTCAATTAAAGAAATCCTTTTGCTATGAAGAATATATGGTTGAAATTACAGAAGCATATGTAAAAGATAATTATCGTCATAACGGAATTGCAGCGAGAATGATAACTTTTGCGGAGGAACATTGTAAAAGTAATTATCCTTTTCATAAAATTGAACTTTTAACGGGTCGGCAGAATCACACTGCGCAGAAAGTCTATGATAAGTTAGGATACAAAGAAGATAGCGAAATACATTTATCTAAAAGATTCAAAAGATAATTGTGCAAAAAAGCCGGTATCTCCGGATGCCTCTGGTCAGGGATATGTTCCCTGACCGGCATCGGATACCGGCTCTTTCTTTATAATCGTATGGAAAATTCATTTTTACCGGCCGGGCGCAGCCCTATGCCAGCCTTCCCCGAATGGCCCCCGCCGCCCAGAATATAAGGTACATAGCAATATCCACAATCACGATACTCGCTCCCGCCGGGGTTGCCAGCAGGAAGGAAACCGTCATTCCCAGCACGAAGCTGATGACCGAAACCGCTACCGCACAAAGGATCACACTGCGGTAATGTTTGCAGACCCGCATAGCCGTCAGCGCCGGGAAGATGATCAGGCTGGAAATCAGGAGCGCTCCCATCATCCGCATGCCCAGCACAACCGTAACCGCTGTCAGCACAGCCAGAAGCATATTGTAGAGTCCGGTACGGATTCCCGTGGCCCTGGCAAAAACAGTATCAAAGGTCACTGCAAAGATCTTATCATAAAAAAACAAATACAGCACAAGCACAATAACCGACAGCACCGCACTCAGCACCACATCGCTTTTGCTCATGGCCAATATGGAACCGAACATATAGCTGTTCAGATCCGAATTCATGCCCGTCGTGACGGAAACCACCATCACACCGACCGCCAGCGCACCCGTGGAAATCATGGCAATAGCCGCGTCCCCCTTCAGCTTCCCGCTGTCACTCAGACGCAGCAGGATAAAAGCCGCAAGTACCACCACCGGAACGGCGACCGCCAGCGGAGCCATATGCAGCGCCGAAGCCACCGCCAAAGCCCCGAAGCCCACATGGGAAAGTCCGTCCCCTATCATGGAATAGCGCTTCAGAACCAGGCTCACCCCCAGGAGGGATGCACACAGCGACACCAGAATTCCTACCAGAAATGCCCGCTGCATAAAAGGATAAGAAAACATTCTCCCAATGTATTCAAGCATCTGTCAGACCTCCCAGAAATTTTTTTCCCAAACTGCTCTTCTCATAATCCTGTGTGGTTCCGAAATAATATCCCCCATGGGACAAATGCAGGATATGGTCCGCATGCTCCACAGCTTCCCTGATATCGTGGGAAATCATGATGATCGTAATCCTATGTTTTCCGTTCAAAGCATCCAGCACACCATAGAATTCCTCAGCCGCCACCGGATCCAGCCCAGTTACTGGCTCGTCCAGCAGAAGCAGCCGTTTCGTAGCACAAAGGGAGCGGGCCAGGAGCACTCTCTGTCTCTGTCCTCCTGAAAGATCCTGGAAGCTCTTGTTTTTCAGTCCGCTGATATTCAGCAGTTCCATGTTCCCAAGCGCCCTTTTTTTCTCCTCCGCACCGAAACCGGGCTTCATTCCTCTGCTGTTCAGGCATCCGGACAAAACCACCTCATACACCGAGGCCGGAAAATCCCTCTGTACCGCATCCTGCTGGGGAACATAACCAATCTCCGCGCTCTTCAGCCCGTCTCCGGTAACAATCGTCCCTCTGTAAGGCTTTTTCAAACCCAGAAGCCCTTTCATTAAAGTGGTTTTTCCCGTACCGTTCTCTCCGATAATGCACAGATAATCCCCGGCATCCACCTGAAAGCTCAGTCCGGACACCACGATCTGATTCTCATATGCAAAAGCAACATCCTTGCAGATGATATACGACATAATCTCTATCCCTTCATTCGTTGAGAGCCTTGTCCAGCTGCTCCAGGTTTTGTCTCATCAAAGACAGGTAAGTCTCTCCCCGCTCCATCTCTTCTCTGGTCAGGGTATGGCAGGAGTGAAGCACCGCTGTTCTGGTTCCCGTCACCTCCGCAATCGCTTCGGCTACCTTTCCATTGGACATCTCCAGCCGGAATACCACCGGAATCTGTTCGTGCTCCACTTCATCTGTCAGAAAAGCTATCGTAGCCGCGCTTGGCTCCGTTTCCGAACTGCAGCCCGGAAAAGCGGCATAATAAGAAAGGCCGTAATTCTTCACAAGATAAAGGAAGGGAAAACGGTCTCCGAATACCAATGTATGGCGTTTTGCGTTTTCCGCCATCTGACGGTAATCCTGATCAAGCTGTCTCAGTTCTGCCAGATAAGCCTCCGCATTTTTCTCAAAAACAGCTTTTCTCTCCGGATCCAGGGATATCAGGGTGTCTCTGATTTTTTCCACAAGAAGAATGGCATTGGCAGGCGAGGTCCAGACATGCTCGTCATATTCCCCATGCTCCAGATGGACTCCCTCCTCTTCTTCATGTTCCTCATGATCATGCCCTCTTACCTGCATTCCCTCCAGGCTTTCCTCCTCAAGAGGCTCCACCCAGGAAAGAAGGCTGTGCGAATATACATCCCCATCATTTCCGGCAAGAAGCTCCTCCACCCACACATCGGATTCGCCCCCTGCATAGAGGAACAGGTCGCTTTCCGTAATCCGGATGATATCCCTGGGCGAAGGCTCGTAGGAATGAGCTTCCATTCCGGGCTTCAGCAGCATATTCACTTCCACATATTCGCCGCCTATACGGCGGACAAAATCAAAGGGAGGAAAGATAGTCGTTATTACCTGTACCTTCGGCCTGCCGTCAGGAGCTGTTTCCTGCGCCGCCTCCTGCTGTCCGTTCTGGCCGCAGCCGTACAGTGTCAGCATCAGCAGGAGAAGCAGAGACGCAGAGAAAATGATTCCTGTCCGTTTCTTTTTCATTTTTTACCTTTTCTGTATTCAGAAGCCGACTTCTTCAATTCTTCCAAAGTGTCATAGAATTTATGGGAAGTCATGGTCGGATTACCCTTTAACAAATTTCTCTTGAAAAAGCTGTGGATAAAGGACTGCTGGTTTTCCTCTCCGACACGCCTGCTGCCTATAAACTTATCACGCAGCTCGACAATTTCTTCCATCTTTTCCCGAAGCAGCTCGGAACCGGGAATCGCATCCCTGAGCTGAAGGAAGGTGTCCTCGATTGCAGACGCGAGTTCTTCCATGCGCTCTTCCCGTTTTTCTCTTTTTATTTCCCGATCGCTATTAGCCACCGCAATAATTACATCCAGACGCTTCTGCAGACGCTCCAGCTCCTGTCTGGCCTGCTCTGCCTTAATAAGGATATCCCGCAGATCCATGGCAGCCTGGAAGGACGTAACAAAATCCGCGATAAAAAGTACGGATATAACCGCCACAGCCAGCACCAGAACTCTTGGCGGAATCATCATGGCAAGACTTTCCACCGGTTTATGGATGAACTGGGTCATCAGAATCGTAAGAAGCCCCCAGCACAGGGAGGACTCCAGACAAATCTGTCCCCTGAAATTAAATTTCTTATGAGAGTAATCCCAATAACGTACCTTAAACAGCGCTTCCATAATCACACCGGTCACATATTCCAGCACTGTGGCACCTAAACAGCCCGCTATAAATATCCCCACCAGGTTTCCTTTCATGGGGCTGGAAACCAGAAGCATCATAATTGCGCCGGAACCGTACAACGGAAGGAACGGCCCGCGGATAAATCCCCTGTTTACCAGTTTTTTCTGACAAATGGATACGTAGGTTGATTCAAAACACCATCCGAAGAAGCAGTAAAAATAGAAAAAGAAGATCCACTGCGATAACGTATAATGATACATCCAAAAATTCCTCCCCTGTTTTCCTTTTACCGGTATACGCCTGCGGAAACATTCAGTCTGCCTTTCCTTGTTTCCCCAAGGGCGCCATAATAAAGAAATCTTCCATAGCCTCTGGCACTTACCCTGTCGCCGCTTTTCAGCTGGCAGCTGTTGTTTTCACACAGCCTTCCGTTGACGTACACTTTTTTCGTCCGGAATAATTCAAGGCTCTGGTTCCTTGACAGCTGCCAGAGCTTTGCCAGTACGGCGTCGGCCCGTTCGCTGGAAACAATGAGCGAAATTTTCTCCGGTTCCCTCACCGGGAGCTCCATCCCCTGCTCCACGATTTCACAGCGTACATTGGTATGCCTTACCTTATTCAGATTCTCACAGATATAAGGAGCTATCCGCTGTGTACAGTAAAGCCAGGCGCTTTTCCCCTCCAGGAAAATATCTCCCACCGTACTTCTATCGATCCCCAGATTCATCACCGCCCCCAGGAAATCTCTGTGGGTGAAATTATCCGCGAATTTCTCCAGCAAAGGACTGATTTTAAGGATCTCAACAGGAAAAGGCTCCTCATATCCCAGTTCTTCCGGAGAGCCGAATCTTGCCATCTGTCTTTCACAGCCTTCCCCTCCGCCGGATAGGCTGAAGGTATAGCTTTTATTTTTCTGCATCGCCTCAAATAGAGCTTCCTGCTCTGCCATGGACAGGAAGCCCGTAAAGGTATATATATTCTGTGCGTATGACTTTTCTGCCAGTTCCAGAAAACGCTTCTTCAACTGCAGCAAGTCCTTATCTGTTTCCGCCGACATTCCTATCTCCTAAACGAAACTGATGACTTTATCTTTGGGAGCCTTGGCCTTCAGCACACTGGTGGCATGCAGAACCGGCCCTTCTCCGCCGTAATCCGCCCAGAATTCCTTTTCCACCCTGGCGGTCACCTTCACCCAGTCCTGCTCCCGGAATTTTTCCGCTTCCCCGGAAACGCAGACGAAACCGAGAAATGCCATATCATCCGCGCAGCAGGTCATAGCCATACGGCCCGGCACAAACCTGTCTTTGGGAAAACCGTCCGGCTTCATCACCATAGCTGTAAACTGCACATTTTTCCCCACATACCGATCCAGATGATCCAGGGAATCGATATACCAGATACCATAGCCCATGTCGTCCAGCACAATGGGATCGCTGTTCAAATCGAAGGGAAGATCCTCTTCAAATATCTCGTCGATTTCCCCGTTGCTGTCCTCAAAGATAATATCCGCCTGCTGGTTGATCGCCTTTACATTACGCTTATAGCTGTTCAGATCCTCAATGCCGTCGCAGCGGTTGAAAATGATCATTTCTGAAGCGCGCAGCATCTCCACAAGCAAAGATTTCATATTGGTAAAATACATGGTAAAGGTGGAGGCGTCAATTGTGGTAATCTGCTGCTCCACGCGCCAATGCCAGGGAAGCTTCATGTTCTTAAAATTCCACATGCCGTTATATTCAATGATAATCCTCTCCGGCTTCACCTTTTTTTCAAGCTCCAGGAGCTTCTCCGGCGTAAAATCCTCTTCCTGTTCCATCAGCTCCAAACAGGCATTGCTGCGTTTCAGCAGCGCCGGATCATACTCATTCTCTCCTTCTTCGCAGAGAATGATCAGGGTTTTCCCCTTTATCTGAAAATATGGCTGATCCAGCGTATAGGTTATAAATTCCGTTTTTCCGCTTTCCAAAAAGCCATTGATAATATATACAGGTTTCATTCTTTATTCCCATCCATGCGCACAGCACGCATCCTGCCTTTCGTAAAAATAGAACCGCCAAGGGCGTATTTAATTCTTTTTAGCGAACAGCTCCGCCAGGGCGTCTTCCTTCAGTTCGGAACCGATAACACAGAACTTACCGGTCACATCCGGTTTTCCTTCCCTCACATTGCTTTCGCCGGGTACATAATCAAAGTATACCCAGGTTTCATCCCCCGCAGGTACCATTCCTTTAGCCCGGAGCACAAAACCGTATTTCTTTTCATCTTCCAGCTCTTCCAGGATCCCGGATATCTCATCCTGGGTGTAAGAAGCGGGTGTCTGCATTCCCCAGCTGGTAAACACCTCATCCGCATGATGATGGTCATGATGATCATGACCGCAGCCGCAGCTGCATTCCTCTCCGTGATGATGCCCGTCATGATCGTGGTGGTCATGGCCGCAGCCGCAGTTCTCGTCATGATGGTGCTCGTGATCATGGCCGCAGCAGTCCTCGTCATGGTGATGCTCATGGTCATGACAGCCGCATTCTTCATCATGGTGATGCTCGTGGTCATGATGGTGTTCATGATCATGATGATGTTCATGCTCCTCCAGCACCTCCTCCATAAGCTCCTTCTCCAGATCCACTGCACCTTCAATGGTTTCCAGAATATCCCTGCCGTTCAGCTGCTCCAGCGGAGTGGTAATAATAGTCGCCTTGCTGTTATGTTCCCGGATCAGGGCGACCGCCTGCTCAATTTTAGCCTGGGAGGCTACATCGGTCCGGCTCAGGATAATCGTTCCTGCATGCTCAATCTGGTTAATGAAGAATTCACCGAAGTTCTTGATGTAAAGCCTGCACTTGGAGGCGTCAACTACCGCAACTGCGCTGTTTAATGTGACCTCTTCCCCCATATCCACATTCTGTACCGCCCTGATAACATCGGAAAGCTTGCCTACGCCTGAAGGCTCAATAAGAATTCGCTCCGGATGGTATTTATCCATAACCTCCTTCAGTGAGGTACCGAAATCACCTACCAGGGAACAGCAGATACAGCCGGAATTCATTTCCTTAATTTCTATGCCCGATTCCTTCAGGAATCCGCCGTCGATACCGATTTCCCCGAACTCGTTTTCAATCAATACCACCTGGCTTCCTGCCAGCGCTTCTTTCAGAAGCTTCTTAATTAATGTTGTCTTTCCTGCTCCCAGAAATCCTGAGAAAATATCTATTTTTGTCATATTACACCTCTTTCTCCGTTCCGGCTGGCCGGCCTGCCTCAGCACCAATTCCCGGCTCACGGCCAAATCCGGCTCCTTTACGGCCTGTTATTATAAAAGCAATCCTCTGCCCTTTCCCTGTCCGAAGCGAAAAAGACATCCTCTATATTTTGCCCCGTTTTCCTTCACTTGTCAACCACAGCACACCCGGCGATTCCCGTTTTAATGATAAAATTTTTATTAAGTACGGATTCCCGCTCCTGCAAAAGCCGTCATTTATAATCTTCCGTATCCCTTTTTACTCCAAATACTTCCTCATAACCTTCATTTATTGTTTCCATGGAAAAAGCGGCCGTACTGTTCCCGCTGCCGCCTTCCAGCATCCCCACCAGATTTCCGTAACAGTCAAATATGCCTCCTCCCGACATCCCCGGCTGCGATTCGCACTCCAGAATCATGACATCCGCCCCGAACTCCTCACGGTACCAGGCTTTTTCCTTCAATGTCCCTCTTCGGAGCTGATCCCCCACGCCATTTTCCGAACAGCCAAGCGCCAGAAGACTGCTGCTGCCGTCCAGCGTATCAAAAATCCGCTGATGAAGGCTGACCACCATTGCTTTCTGGCCGGCCTCTTCCAACCAGCTTACCGGAACTGTCACGAACGCCATATCCTTCTCTCCGCAGATCCCCGCCAGTTCACCGGACGTTTCCCTTCCCCCCGGGAAAATAACACCGAGAAGCCGCCCTTCCTCAAGCAGATGCCCGCTGGTTGCTATCACAATACGTTCTTCATCTCCGTCCCAGATGATACCGCTGCCAAAATAAACATTTCCATTATGTTCCGTTTCCAGCCTTACAATACTCTGTACCGCCATTTCACATGCCTTTTCCTCATTCTCCCCCTCCAGGCTTTCCGCAAAAACGACCCACTCCCGTTCCTCCCCCTGCACCACTTCATTCAGGCTTTCTTTCTCTTCCATTGGCTCCATCCTGCTGTTTTTACAGCTTCCCAGCAGCAAGGCTGCTGCTCCCAGCAATATACATATCCCCCATTTACCCATACTTTTCATCTATACTCCCATTCACCCGTCCAAACCGCGGCTTTGTTAACCCTCACCATAGCCCATATGCTTTTCATAAGAACGAAAAAGAACAGGACACTGGCCTGTTCTTCCTGAAGGAAGCCGGATACCCACTCATATGAGATCCGGACTCAATTGAACGTCAAATATCCTGCAGCAAGCTGACCGGATCTTCAACCCTCGCGGCAATCGCCAAATGGATAATAAACCTCTGGTTCTATCCAAATACATCCCTTTGGATCATTGTCCACGGAAATAAGCAAAACTGTAAGCCGGGTTATGTCGAGAATAATCATCTATCTAGGACTGCCGTCGCCGGCAGCCTCAAGCGACCTACCTGAAAGCAGGCCGGGCAAGCCTGTCGCTCTCTGTTTGGTCTTGCTTCGGATGGGGTTTACATGTGCCCCATCTGTTACCAGACGGGCGGTAGTCTCTTACACTGCCTTTCCACCCTTACCAGGCATTCCCCGAAGAGAAGCCCTTTCCGCCGATGGCGGGGCGGTATATTTCTATTGCACTGGCCTTGGAGTCACCTCCACCGGACGTTATCCGGCATCCTGCCCTGCGAAGCCCGGACTTTCCTCACCTGCCGCAACCCGAAGGCATAAGCAGCCGCGATTATTCATCTTACTTATTTTCCGTGGAACCTGGTTCCATGTTATACTATATCTTTTTTCCTCCCGCTTGACAACCCTAAAAATCAAACAGGCTCATCTGCGTTCCCGCCAGCTTATCCTCAAACCGGCTCAGATACCTGAAAATTTCATCCGCATCACAGACAATTCCCTGCTCCTTACACACCCTGCGCAGAAGCTTCATAAGCTCCGCCTGATTCGGGGAAGGAACCTCATAGGCATCCCCGTAGGTCTTCACATACCTCTCCCGAAGCCCCGGAAAATGCTCATCCAGCTTCCGGTAAAAATACTGCCTGTCCCCGTCCCGCAGAGTAACCCCCATACCAAAAGTGAGAATCCCATAAGTCTTAGCCCGGCAGCAATACTCCAGCAGCCCCCTGATATTCTCCTCCGTATCATTGATAAAAGGAAGCACCGGCGTCATCCAGCAAACCGTAGGAATCCCCTCATCCCGCAGAATCTCAAGCACCTCCGCCCGCCTCCCGGAAGTACACACATTTGGTTCAATCACCCTGCACAAATCCTCATCATAAGTCGTCAGCGTAATCTGCACCACACACTTTGTCTTCCGGTTAATACGCTTCAGCAAATCCAAATCCCGCAATATCAAATCCGACTTCGTCTGTATAGCCACCCCAAAACCATATTCATCAATCAGCTCCAGACACCTGCGCGTAAGCCCCAGCTTTTTCTCCAGATGCAGATAAGGATCACTCATCCCACCCGTACCGATCATACACCGTTTCCGCTTCCCCCGCAAAGCCTGCTCCAACAGCTCCGCCGCATTCCGCTTAACCTCGATATCCTCAAAAGGCCTGTCCGGATGCACCTGATAACAGCTGCTCCTCGCATCACAATAAATACACCCGTGAGTACACCCTCTATAAAGATTCATTCCGTTCCCCCCGGAAAGAATCGCCTTCACTTCAACCTCAAACATACCCTTCTTCCCCTATACACCCTTGCCTGCCGCGGAAACAGGCAGGAGACGGCACCCTCTGCCGGGGCGGGACACAAGGCCCACACACCACAGCTTGTCTACACGCGGAAGCAGCTGCCTCCGACAAACTCACGGACAATCGAATTGTTCGGCAGATTTTCACTGCTCACCCCAAGGAAATACTCCAGGAATTTAAGAAGCCTTTTCGCTTCAAAATACTCCGGTTCGTCCTTTCCCACGCTGTAAAGCAGAGGCTCCGCAAACTGCTTGAGCACAGCAAGCTCGTATAAAAGGGCGGAATTGAACATGGCGTCCGCACTTTCCTGGAAAGGAAAGATATTTTCCTCTTCTCCCCTGCGCACAGATGCCCACATACGCAGTGTATGGGTCGCAGACGCCCCTCTGGTCCTGGCATCTCTCACCATCCTGCGGATCAGCCTGCCGTCAGTCGTCGCTATCCGGTTATGGTCATCCACATTCAGGCTGGTAAGGGCGCTGATGTAAATTTTATATTTGCTCTTCAGCGGAAGGGAATGGGACAGCTGATCGTTAAGCCCGTGAATTCCTTCAATAACCAGAATATCCTCCGGCCCCAGCTGCAGGTAATCCCCTTTATACTCTCTCAGCCCTGTTTTAAAATTAAAACGGGGCATTTCCACCCTTTTTCCCGCGAGCAGATCAGCCATATCACTGTTGAACTGTTCCACGTCTATGGCTTCCAGACATTCATAATTATAATTGCCGTCTTCGTCCCGGGGCGTATTTTTCCGATCCACAAAATAGTCATCCACCGCAATGGGATGAGGCACCAGTCCGTGTGTTTTCAGCTGAATGGACAGCCTGTGGGAAAAAGTGGTCTTTCCGGAAGAGGAAGGGCCTGCTATCATAACAAATTTTACATTGTCACGCTTTGCAATATCTCCGGCAATTTCGGCAATCCTGCGTTCCTGGAACGCTTCCTGCACCAGAATCATTTCCGCAAGATCTCCTTCGCAGATCTTGTCGTTCAAATCTGCCACTGTCTCAATCCCCATCTGTTCTCCCCAGTAATTGGAACGCTCCATGGTATGGAACAGCTTTTCCCTGGGTTCAAAGCTGCCCATCGTCTCCGGATCCCAGCGATCCGGAAGCATGAGAATCATTCCCTCCTTATAGGGAAGCAGATCAAAATACTGCAGATAGCTGGTATCCGGCACCATATAGCCGTAATTATAGTCATAATACCCGTCCAGGCAGTAAACGTTAATATAAGAGCCTCTCCGATAGCGGAACAGCCTGACCTTATCATCCATTCCCTGTGCTTCGAAAAGCGCGATCGCCTCGTCCGTGGGATAAGCCTTCTTGGTAATGGGAAGACCGGCCGCAACCATTTCCGCCATCCGTTCTTTTACCCTGTCAACGAATTCGGCCTCCATCTGCCGCTCTTCTTCCCCGTCTGCTATCACCACCCGTTCCGCCAGCCTTCCTTTAGGAACACAATAGAGCCCGCGGCCAATCGTGAATTCCACGGATACCTCACCCTCTTCGGGAGATCCCGCCACGTCACTGATGGCTTTTATAAGCAGCATCACGGCGCTGCGGACATAAGTATCATGCCCGACCCTGTCTGAAAGTGTCTGGAAAGTGACGGTTACATCCTTATCCACCTTTTTATGAAGCTCCTTGATCTTCCCTCCCGCAACGGCAAGGATGATTCTGTGTTCATATTCCTGCTGATGTTCCTGTGCCAGTGTTTCATAGGTGATTCCGTCTTCATATTCTCTGCATGTGCCATTCACCGTTACTTTAACCATATTTCAAACTCCTCTGTTCATGACTATTCATACCAAAAAGGTTCCTGCTGTCTTGCGGATAAAAGATGGAGCGAGGGAAGCTCCCTGCTTAAAAATTCCTTCATGTAGGGAACAAAAATCTGCTCCACACCGAAATGTCCCGCATCAATAATGGTCAGTCCCTGTTCCAACGCATCTATTCCGTCATGATGCCCGATATCGCCGGTAATATATACATCGGCGCCCGCCCTTACCGCCTGGCGGATATAATCCTTGCCCGCTCCGGGCACCACGGCAGCCTTACGGACCTTCCTGTCTTCTTCCCCGAACACCTTCACCGTATCCAGGTCAAAGGTCTCTTTTACATAGGAGGCGCATTCCCGCAGCGTCATGCATTCCGGCAGAATGCCCACTCTGCCGATTCCCTCCTGGGAAAGCTCATCCTCAAAGGTGATCTCCAGGACACTGCGTTCCTCCAAAGCCAGACGTTCCGCCGCTTCATCCCCCATTCCCATCACATCAAAATTGGTATGGCTGGCATAGCAGCAGATATCGTTGGCTATCAGCTTGATAATCCGTTTCCCGGTAAAGTCCTCCGCCGTTATCCTGTTTTGGGGCGAAAAAATCAGGGGGTGATGTGTGAGCAGCATATCCGCTCCCGCCAGCACAGCCTGATCAATAACCGCATCCGTGGCATCCAGCGCAATCATTACGGATTCCACTTCCCGTTCCCGGCTTCCCACAAGAAGCCCCACATTATCCCAGCTTTCCGCAAAGGAAAGAGGGGACAGTTCTTCCAGTTTCGCCATTATCTCACTGCATTTCATAGGCTTTTCTCCTTATACAGCATAAGCAGCTGTTCCAGCAGCCGCTGTTCCTCCTTCAGCTGCGCAAGCCGCTTTCCGGTCTTATCCGAGTATCCTGCATCATCCTTTTGTCCGTCAATCCCCTTCAGAATGCCGGCTGTTTTGTCCAGACAATCCTCCAGATATGAAAAAAGGACCGGATTCCGGCGGATGAGCAGCCAGGATCCGTATCTGTCCCCGGCCTGTTCCCATTCTGTTTCCGAAAATACCGGCCGGTTCCTGAAAAAACTGCGGGCCTCCTCCTCAAGCCTGCCGACAGGGAAGCCTTCCGGCAGATTCCTGAGATTCACCGCCTTCATTACAGCATAATATTTTCCTTCTTCCCAAATCATATTCTCATCTGTAATGAAATATCCTAAATTTCTTAAAGATTTTCTCACCAGCCAGGGCTCTGACTGGGGCTGAAGAATGACCCAGCGCATCCCTGCCAGCTTCTCTGCGCCTTCCTCCAGTATTTTCACCGTCAGCCGGCCGCCCATTCCCGCTGCCAGCAGCGTATCCGCTTCCGGCCTTCCCCCGCGGCAGGGAAGGCCGGAAAGTCCGTCGGAAAGCCTTACATCTATGTATGCGGCAAGCCCATATTCTTCCACGTGCTCTCTGGCCCGCTCCAGGGGGCCTTCGTTCACATCCATGGCAAACACATGGGGTGAGATCCCGTTTTGGATCAAATATATCGCCACATACCCATGGTCACATCCCACATCCGCCGGTATACTGCCTTTTTCTACCATAGATGCGACCATATGAAGTCTTTTTGACAATTCCATATTCTTTTTCCTTAATCCAGATAATCCTTCAGCTTACGACTGCGGCTGGGATGACGGAGCTTGCGGAGAGCCTTGGCTTCGATCTGACGGATACGTTCACGGGTAACGTTGAATTCCTTGCCCACCTCTTCCAGGGTTCTGGCTCTTCCGTCATCCAGGCCAAAACGCAGGCGAAGCACCTTCTGTTCTCTTTCCGTCAGCGTACCCAGCACCTCGTTCAGCTGTTCCTTTAACAGGGAGAAGGCCGCTGCATCCGCAGGAACCGGCACATTGTCATCCTGGATAAAATCGCCCAGGTGGCTGTCTTCTTCTTCACCGATAGGGGTTTCCAGAGATACCGGCTCCTGGGATATTTTCAGGATTTCCCGGACTCTTTCCACAGGCATGCTCATTTCTTCCGCAATTTCTTCCGGAGTAGGTTCACGCCCCAGCTCCTGAAGCAGCTGTCTGCTCACCCGGATAAGCTTATTGATCGTTTCCACCATATGCACCGGGATACGGATGGTTCTCGCCTGATCGGCAATGGCTCTGGTGATCGCCTGACGGATCCACCATGTGGCATAGGTGGAGAATTTATAGCCTTTGGTATAATCAAATTTTTCCACCGCCTTAATCAGGCCCAGGTTTCCTTCCTGAATCAGATCCAGGAACAGCATCCCTCTTCCCACATATCTTTTGGCAATGCTGACCACCAGACGCAGGTTGGCTTCTGCCAGACGCTTCTTGGCTTCCTCATCTCCCACTTCCATTCTCTGCGCCAGATCAATTTCCTCTTCCGCAGAAAGCAGGGGCACCTTTCCTATTTCCTTCAGATACATACGCACCGGATCTTCAATGCTGATTCCGTCAGGAACGGTAAGGTCGATATTTTCCATATCCACCTCATCCTCTTCAGACAGAATGATTTCCTCGTCGGGAATATCATCGTCATCCTCCGTAATACGCAGTACATCCACATTACTCTGCTCCAGCAGCTCCAGCAGTTTATCAAACTGATCCTCATTCAGCTGCAGATCGGCAAAATAATCGCTGATCTCCTGGTACTCCAGAATATTCTTCTTCTTTCTGGCAACGCCGATAAGGCCTCTTACCCTTTCCAGAAACTTGGCTTCCGCCGCGGCTTTCTCTTCCAGAGTCATTTCGGTTTCATTCGGGGTATTTGTCTTCTTTGCCTCATCTGCTTTTTCCTGTGTCTTTTTGCCCATTCTTTGTCCATCCTTCCTGCGCATGTTAATATTGTTATCCTTAATTCAGGGAAATATGCGTTTTGCTAAGTTCTTCCAGCGCCTTTTTTCCTTCAATGACGCGGTTTAACGCCTCTACATCTGTTCCCAGACGGCTGGTATTGTATTCATAACTGATTCTTTTTACGGAAACCAGGATATCGTGGAAAGCTTTTTCCTTTTCCTGTAATGTTTCCGGTTCCAACAGCTTTGTATTAAAAAGGGAGGCCACCTCCCGCTGTTCCTCCTCATCGGGAAACAGGCTGATAATCGATGCGGCATTCAGTTCTCCTTTTTCCAGGCCCGCAAACAGCCTCTCCGCCACTCTTACGTAAAGCTCCTCCGTAAAGTCTTCGGCAGACAGGAAGCGGGATATCTTAGGGTATACCTGAGGCTCTTCCACCAGCCAGGTGAGCAGCAGCCGCTGTGTCCTCCTGCTGTTTTCCTCAGGCGTCGTTTTTTTCTGTATGCCGGATTTGGGACGCTCCACCGGTTTGGCCAGACCGGTTTTGGCAGCGGTGTTCCCCACAAGCCTGCGCAGATTCTCAAAGCCTATATGATATTTTTCCGCCACCGCCTCAATATAATTCTCCCGTTCCACTTCCTCGGAAAATTCACACAGCTTTCTGGCGATTTCCCTGTGGAACTTGGTCTTGTCCTCCGGATCGGACAGATTAAATTCCTTCTCCAGCATGCGGATTTCAAACAGAAAGCTGTTTTCCGCATGGTCGATTCTTTCCTGGAAGGCTTCCTTTCCCAGGTTTTTCATAAATTCATCCGGATCCTTGTATGGCTCCAGATTGATCACCTTCCCTGTAAGCCCGGCCTCCTTGAGGATGCCGATGGCCCGCAGTGCCGCCTTCACGCCCGCGCCGTCGCTGTCATAGGACAGCAGCACTTCCTTGGCATAGCGCTTCAGCAGACTGGCTTGTCCTATGGTGAAAGCAGTTCCCAGAGACGCCACCGCCTGATCAAAGCCGGCCTGATGCATGGCAATGACATCCATGTAGCCCTCGCACAAAATAATGTTTCCCTTCCGGGAGGTTCTCGCAAAATTCAGTCCGTAGAGGTTCCTGCTCTTGTCAAAAACAGGAGTTTCCGGGGAATTCAGGTATTTAGGAGTCCCGTCCCCCATCACTCTGCCGCCGAACCCGATTACCCGGTGATTGATATCCTCAATGGGAAAAATCACCCGGTTCCAGAACTTGTCATACATGCCATGCTTTTCATCCACATTGCACAATCCTGCCTCATGGATGAGCTCCTGGGAATAGCCTTTGCTGCGCAGATACTGCACCAGGTCATTGCTTGTCTTATTGGCAAAGCCAAGACCAAACTTTTTGATGGTTTCATCTGTCAGCTCACGGTTTCTTAAGTAGTTATACCCAATTTCACCCTGTTTGGCCCGGAGCTGAAAATAAAAATATTTTGCCGCTTCCCTGTTGATTTCCAGCAGTTTACTCCGCTTGCTTTCCGCTTTTCTGGCCTCTTCGGAATACTCGATCTCCGGCAGGTTCACACCCGCACGGTCCGCCAGCATTTTGACGGCCTCCGGAAACGTATAGTTTTCGTATTCCTGGATAAAGGTATACACATTTCCTCCCGCGCCGCAGCCGAAGCAATAGTACATCTGCTTGCCGGGAGATACGGAAAAGGAAGGCGACTTTTCATTATGGAAGGGACACAGCCCAAAATAATTGGCCCCCTTTTTCTGGAGACGCACATAGCCTGAAATCACATCCACAATATCATTTTTCATCCTGACTTCTTCTATCAGTTCATCGGGATAATACATGCCTTCACTCACCTCGCCTGCTTATTTCACTGTCCAGCATTTGGGAATATAAATTTCCTCATACTGCGCAATGGCGAACCGATCCGTCATTGCCCCTATATAGTCACAACAAATCCTTTCCTTCGCTTCCCCTCTTTCCATTAGCTCCAAAAGTTCTGTGGATATTTTATCAATATGATGGAGATAATAATCATATAACGTTTCCACCAGCAGTTCCGCCTTGCTTTCTTCGCTTTTGGCCTGCTTATTGGTGTAAACCCGTTCAAACATAAAAGCCCGCAGCGTCTTCATAGCCTCCTCCACCGGGGGAGACATACAAATGTCATTCCTGCCGAAGCTGTTCGTCACAATATCATGGATAAAATGATCCAGCCGTTCGCCTGTGGTCCTGCCCGCCACTTCCTGCACCGAAGCCGGAATATCCTCTTCTCTCAGGATGCCGGCGCGGACAGCGTCATCACAGTCATGGTGGATATAAGCAATTTTATCCGAAAGCCTTACGATCTTTCCTTCCAGCGTGGCCGGATTTCCTTTGGTCTGATGGTTTCGGATTCCGTCCCGCACCTCAAAGGTAAGGTTCAGGCCCTGGCCGTCCTTTTCCAGGATATCCACGGTACGCACGCTTTGTTCGCTGTGTTCAAAACCAAACGGGCAGACACGGTTCAGCGCACGCTCTCCCGCATGGCCGAAGGGGGTATGCCCCAAATCATGGCCCAGGGCAATGGCCTCCACCAAATCCTCATTCAGCCGAAGCGCTTTGGCAATCGTTCTGGCATTCTGGGACACCTCCAGAGTATGGGTCAGTCTCGTCCGGTAATGATCCCCTTCCGGAGTGAGAAAGACCTGGGTTTTGTCCTTAAGCCTGCGGAATGCCTTACAGTGCAGAATCCTGTCCCGGTCCCGCTGGAAAACAGGCCTGATATCACAGGGTTCCTCCTCCTTCAGCCTTCCCAGGGAATTCCTGCTCAGAGCAGCATAGGGACTTAAATAAACCTCTTCCCACTTCTCCAGATTTTCCCGAATTGTTGTCATCCGTCCCCTTTCTGCCAATCGGCTTAATCAGAGTATGCCGGAAAGGAAACTCTAATCCGATCCCGTTTCCGGACAAAAATAAGCTCACTATCTTTTATATTCTGTGTCAATACCCGGAATCCTTTTATTTTTTTCAAAAAAAATAATTTTTCTTGACAAAAAACAAAAATCCGGCGCTTCTTTTCAGAAAATACGCCGGACTGTCCTGCTGCCATTTTATATCGGAAGGCCCATATAACGCCTTATAGGCTCCTCTCTTCCATTTATTTCATAAATGGCTTCCAAAATCTCCTTTTTTCGAGCTTCTGCCTCATTTTCCGGAAGCCGGACGCATACGTCTTCCATAATGTAGGGGCCGTATTTGAAATGTCCCAGCACCGCACCCCTGATTTTGCCGTCGATGAGCAGATACTGAAGAATATCCATTCCCTCCCTTTTGTACTCCTGCTTCAGGTGATGCTCCTCGCACCGCACCAGGCAGTCGTTCCGGTGAAGGACCAGGATCTTCCGAAAGGGCGTCCGTTCCTGCTTCTGAAGAAGTTCAAAATCCGCGGCAAGATAATAAATCCCGTCCTTCTGTACAAACTGTCCGCCGGCTGTCAGTTCTTCCGCGGCAGCCTTCAGTTCACGCTCCGGGATCCCGTAAAAATCCCTGAAATTTTTTGCAGAAGCGCCCACATAGCGGAAAAGGAAACGGGGAAGCACCATTTTCAGGGCTTCTTCCCTGGTAAAATGCTGTACATCCACATCCGGGAACATCTCTTCAAAACGGTACCATTCCCGATCCCATTCCCCGTCAAACTGATCCTCAAATAACACAAAGGACTCCTGCAGCTTATGCAGGGCCGGCGTGATCTGCTTTACCAAAAGCCCGGTCATTTCTTTTATCAGGCCAATATTTAACGGGCCTTCCCTGTCTATCAGCGCGAGAATCAATTCCTGTGTATCATCCGGTTTCCAGGGTTTCCGGTAAAGGCCTGCAAAAAGCTCCATATCCTCTTCCTGAATGAAGCCGATATTCCCTTTCTGGAACCGCCCTTTTACCAGTTCACGGTTCCGCTGCCTTTCCCTGTTATATTCTAAATCATCAAAGCCTGCCCGGTAAACAAGGCAGGGCGGTTCTCCGAATCCGTGCCAGTATACATTCAGCCCCGGAGACAAATCCCGGTAAAGGACGTTATACTCCTCCAAGTCCGCCGGTTTCGTCAAATGCTGCCTTTCCATTCTGAGGGCAATTACCCGTTCTTCCCAATCTTCCCGGTTATTCTCATCCCAGCTCTTCTCTGCGGCTGCCATAGCTGTCTCTCCTTTTTTGCAACAGTCCGGTTATACCTGAGCTGTTCCCTTTTGTCCTATTATAACACGAGTAACCGGACAGCTGTCTGTCCGGTTACTCGTTCCCATCCGGTGTTTCCCCCGGATTATCATATCTGTCAAGAATTCGGGACGCTTCCTTCCTGATATCCTGTCTGAGCTGCTCCGGCTCCAGCACCTCGATATTGCTTCCGAAGCTTAATGCCCATTCCAGAAGAACCGGGTAATTGGTAAAACCCAGATCCTCCACCAGAAGTGTTCCGTCCTCAAGGCGGGTAAAGGAGGAAGGGCCGTATTCTTCAATCAGCCTGAATTTCACACCTTCCGAGAACCGGGCGCGAAGCCTGATTTCATCCGTGAAATGCCGGAAGGCATCCAGCTTTTCCTCAGGCACAGTCCGCGGGGAAAAGGTCTCCTCCAGGCACTCCGCCTCCCACAGCCGGTTCAGCTTGAACAGACGGAAGTCTTCCCTCTCCCGGCAGTAGGCGAGCAGATACCAGGAGGACCACTGAAAAACGATTCGGTATGGCTCCGCCAGCCGCCTGCCCTCCCCTTTGCGGTAATAATAAGTAAAGGAAACAAGCCGGTGTTCCCGGATGGCCGCCTTCAGGAGATCAAGCTTGACGGTAAGGCTGTTTTTATAATAAGAAGCCAGATCGATATTAACTGTTTCCTGCGCCTGCGTGTCTTTTCCGGGAAGCATCCGCAATTTTTCCCGCAGCCCTTCGGCCAGGGGCGCCGTCATCACACTGTCAAGCCCCCGGATCCCTGTAATCAGAGCATCCCTTTCCTTTTCCGTCAGCAGGGATGCATCTATTTTAAAGCCCGGCGAAAGGGATATCCCGCCGCCATAGCCCTGTTCCGTCACCACCGGTATTCCTGCCTGGCACAGGACATCCAGATCCCGGCTGATGGTCCGGCGGGATACCTCCAGCCTGTCCGCCAGTTCCGGCGCGGTTATCTTCTCCTGCCTTAACAGAATGGTCAGGATCGCCATAAGACGGTCTATTTTCATAAGGAGCTTCCCTTCTGCCTTATACTTTCCTGTTCCTTCAGGTAGTATTCCAACAACGCATAGGATACACTTCCTCCGGGATGCACCATGTCAATCGCCCTGGAAGCATCCACCCATTCCGCCGCATCCACTTCGCCGGACAGCTTCAGTTCCCTCTTTTTTGCTTCCGCAATAAAGCCTATCATCAGCATATCCTTTTTGCCGAACCAGTAGGTTCCCACAAATCTCAGCCTTTCCACAGGCACGCCGATTTCTTCCTCCACCTCTCTCGCCGCGGTGTATTCGGCCGTTTCTCCCGGCTTCATATAGCCGGAAACCAGGTTATAGTATTGATGAGAGATGTATCCCTGCCGGAGAAGAGCCGCCTCCCCGTATTCATTGACCACAAGGGCAATAATACAGGTAGAAAACATATCAAAAAGCGGCTTCTTACAGTTTTCACAATAAGGCATCAGCCCTTCATCCCCGATTTCCTTTTGTATCAGTTTAGTGCCGCAGTCCGGACAGTAAGTAAATTTCATGGTTCTGTTTTCCTTTCTTCATGCTGACTGTTATTCAAGGTCTGTCCCCATTGTACTACGTCCGCTGCTCCCGTGTCACCTGATTTCCATCAGAAAGCTGTCTCCCAGGGGCTGGAAATCATTGCTCATTTTCCCGCTTTCCTTCGGCATGGCCACCGTATAGAGCGTCATTTCCACAAGATTGACTCCGTCCGGGATCCTTGTTTCCTGGGCGCGGAGATAACCTTTTTTCCTGCTTCCGTTAAAGGAGCTTAAGTAAAAAGAATATTCCCCTCCCATTTCATCACGGGCAGTCACAAGCAAATCATATTCCACAGCTTCTTTGGCATCCGCAGTATAAAGGATCCTCTGTTCCAGATCGTTGCTGGTGAATTCCTCCAATGTAATTGAAACGCCGTTAGGAAGGGTAAAGGTTTTGTCAAGGGTGACCCTCTGTGTATCCGCCATCAGGGTGGAACCGTCCGCCGTGAAGGAAAACGTCCAGTTTCCTCTGATTTTTCCCTTGATATCCAGCTGACTGAACTTGATTTGGTAATCATTGACTCCCGCCAGATCCATGCCGTCACTGGTATAATGCATTTCCATGCCGATCGCCGTCTGTTCCTCATTCAGATAATGAATACCTCCGCCGCCCCCTCCATATATCCGCTTTCCATTGATTTTTATTTTGGCGTCCGGCGTGATCTCGTCCAGGGAAAGAGTGCTGCCGTCCTCCTTCTGTACAGACAGATTTATCCACAGTTCTTCCTCTGAGGCCACCACCTCATGCAGCGTCAGGGCATAGCCGCTGTCCATCACCGTGGTATCCACCACCTCCTTGTAATCCGCCAAATCCTTCTGCAGGCCCAGGGCATTGCTGATGGTCCATTGCAGCTGTTCTATTGCCGCATGCACTTCACCGCTCGCTGCCGTAATTCCTACTATCAGGATAAGGGCCGCCGCACAGACCGCCATTTTACCCGGCCCCGGTATGCTTCTTCCGCCCTTCCATCTTTTTCTGAAGCTGCGCTGATATTTCCCGATTTCCTTTTCAGACAGCTTCCGGCTTTCCAGCTCTGTAAAATCCGTAACGATATCGTTAGCCATATTATATATTTTTTTATCCATATCCTGCTCCTTATTCCCGGCTTCCTTCCGCCAGACTCCGCAATTTCTTCTTTCCGCGGGAGATCTTATTATATACGGCGGTTCTGGGAAGCCCCATCTCCATGCTTACGGTTTCCACATCCTGATCCTGTATGAAAATCCTTGCAAAGATTTCCCTGTCCTTTGGCTTCAGGCAGTCAAGCAGCTCCCGGGTTTCTCTGGAAATCTCCCTTTCCACAAGACGGTTCAGATTCTCATCCTCCGCCGAAAGCTCCACTTCCTCCCAGCTTTCCTGCTGCAGCTGTTTTCCGTATCTGCGCAGGTAATCGATGGCCTGAAATCTTGCCACTCCGGCCGCCCAGCTTTTAAAACTGCTTCTTTTGGGATCAAAGGAACCGATATTGTTCCAGATGCCGAAGAAAATATCATTCATACATTCTTCCACTTTGTCGGGCATGCCGTACAGCCTTTTCTTCACAATGGACTGAAGCAGACCTCCATATTCTTCCATTACATACCGGATTCCCTCTTCCCGGCGCTTCTTTATCAGGGAGATAAAATTATCTTCATTCGCTTTCATACGCCATTCCACACCAAACCAAAGCCAGAGTCTGCAGCCTCCTTCTTTATATCCTTTGGTTGACTCCTTTCACTTATTAATTCGTAAAAAATAAGAGGGATCTATCCGTTTGATATATTAAATTCTATTTTTTTCTCCCCATATGCACAATTGGTCCAGAATTTCCATCATGGATTTTCCTCTTTCTGATAAGCTGTACTCCACCTTCGGAGGAATCTGCGGATATTCCTTACGGTTGATGAGCTGATCTTTTTCCAGTTCTTTCAGAGATGTGCTGAGTGTTTTGTGCGAAATTGTGCCTATGTATCGCTTTAATTCATTGTAGCGGACGATTTCAAATTCCATCAGACAGTAAAGGATTACCATCTTATATTTACCGCTTATCAGGGACAGTGTGTAGCTGAAGCCGGTCTCTTCAAAATTTGACTTATCCAGATAATCTTTAAACATTTTAACTCTCCTTTGGGTTAGTATCTAACATAAATGTGCGTACTTTTATTCAGGATTATATATCGTTATAATTATAGCATAAACTTAGGAGGTGCCATATAATGAAAAAGATAGTGATTTTAAACGGAAGTCCGAGAACAAACGGAAATACAAAGGCTTTGATTGAACATTTTATGAAAGATGCAAAAAGCGCCGGAAATGAAGTCGCCTGCTTTGATCTGCAGAAAATGAACATCCATGGCTGCCTGGGCTGCTGTAAAGGCGGACAGAACCCGGAAAGCCCCTGTGTACAAAAGGATGACATGCAGCAGATTTATCCGGTATACCGGGAGGCTGATGTGGTGGTACTCGCATCACCCATGTATTATTGGGGGATCAGCGGACAATTGAAATGCGCATTTGACCGCCTGTTCGCGGTGGCAGAATGCAGTCCGGAATATGAAAATCCGAAAAAAGAATGCCTCTTACTGATGGCGGCAGAAGGAAACACGGAAAGTAATTTTGCTCCGGTAAAAGCTTATTATGAGGGGCTTCTTTCACATCTGGGCTGGAAGGACGCCGGTATCGTCTACGCCGGAGGGAATATGGATCCGGGGGATATCCGGGACAGGCCGGAACAGCTTGCGCAGGCGGAGGCATTGGGAAAGGCCCTTTAAATGTCAGAATCTTTCCTGCGGCTGCGGCAGGGCCTGTCACGCAGAAGATCCTGTAACGCTGAAACAGGGGGCATGCCGAAAAAGGCATGTCCCCTGTCTGGAAATAAAAGACCGAACCGCAGAATGCGGCGTCTTTGGCTTATAATCTTATATTATAATCTACCTTCTCCGAATCCGTCATTTAGCCGCTCTGATAAAGGTAACCCCGTCTATGCTGTCAATCAATTCCACTTCCGAAAAGCCCGCTCCGCAAAGCGCCTCCCTTTCATGCTCCCATGTGAGCGGCGTATCAAAATGTACGAATACATCCTCAGGAATATGCTCTCTTTCCCTCAGGGAATCACACAGCTCCATTAACAGCGTCTCCTCCTCCTCACAACAGGCAATATAATCGGCTTCAAGGAAGGTTCCTCCCTCCTTCAGGGCTTCGTATATCCGTTTATAGAGCCCAAGCTTTTTATCCTGCTTAAAATGATGAAGGGATTCAAAGGACACTGCCATATCATAAACCGAGGCTCCGAAATCATAGCTGAAATAATCGGCCTGAATAAGCCGTACCTGCGGGTGCTTTTTGGCCAATACAGCCAGCATATCCGGTGACAGATCGATTCCGGTTATCTGAAGGGACGGCCTGGCCGCCGATATTTCATCCAGCTCCAATCCTGTCCCGCAGCCCAGATCCAACAGCTTTTCCGTCTGTTCCGGGATCATTGTCCCTATTCGTTTATATGCCGCATTCCACATAGACATATGCTCTTCATATTCACCCAGCCTGTTCCGGAAAAAGGCCGCCATTTCTTCCAGCCCTCCCTTTCCGGCCTCTCCGGCCCACTCCCGGAGTTCCTGCATATATTCCGCCGTATTTTCTCTGATTGTTATCTTTTTTTCCATTCCATTTCCCCCTTGTACAGTTACGGATATTTATTCCTGTATGGTTATTTTATCCGTTCTTCTGCGGTGAAGAAACCTTATCTTTTTTTGATAAATAAAGAAGGGGCCTTTTTATTCCGCATTCACCACCTCTGTTATGTCCCGTTGCAGGTGCCGTCAGCAACACCTTCCTTCTTATCCCCGTCTGTCTGCCCATTCTTCAAATTCTTCCGCCCGAAGCGGCCGTGAATAGAAAAATCCCTGTACCATATCACAATGGATTTGTTTCAGGAAATCGATTTGCTCCTGAGTCTCAATCCCTTCCGCCACTGTCTTCACCTTCAGCCGCCCGGCAAGATCAATCAGGCATTCCACGACATCTTCAGCCTTTGGCTTTGACATATCCAGGAAGAAGAGTCTGTCCAGCTTTATGGTATCCACGTCAAATTCCTTCAGCAGCCCAAGGGAAGAAAACCCGGAGCCAAAATCATCCAGGGAACATTTAAACCCGAGTTCATGCATTCGGTTGATACTCTCCCTGACCATGGCTATACTGTTGTCATCAAAAAATATGGATTCCGTCAGTTCCAGTTCCAGCAATCCCTCCGGGATCCGGTACTTCGCTGCCACATCAGCAAATTGGTTCAGGAAATCATTTCTCTTGAAATGCTGCCGGGACAGGTTTACGGATACCGGGAAGAGTTTTCGTCCTTCCCTTCTCCATCGGTCTATCGTTCGGCACACTTCCTCAAACACATAGCAGTCAAGCCTGCATATATTCCCGTTTTTTTCAAACAAAGGAATAAAATCACCCGGGGATATCATTCCTTCCTCAGGATGCTGCCATCTCACCAGCGCCTCCGCACCCGCGGTTTTTTCATCCTCAAGGCTGACCTTCGGCTGAAAATATACCTTAAAATCCCCATTTTCCAGAGCGCCCCGGAACATGGCATTCAGTTCATGCTCCTGTTTCATTTTTTGAGTAAAACAGATATCATAAAACACACAGCTGTTCTCCCCGAATTCCTGCTGGTTCATGCAGGCCGTCATTACCCTGTCCTGTATGATGGTACTGTCCAGATCCGGTTCATCTATCAAATAGGCTCCCTGGCGGAAGGACAGATGATAGGGGTTCTCCAGGTTCTCATTAAAAGAGTTAATCTCCCTGACGATTTCCTGAAGCCTTGCCGCCACGATATTCCTGTTTCCTTCTTTCAGACAGAGGAAAAAATCGTCCGCATTTCCCCTGGCCGCTATTTCTCCTTCCTTCACATTTTTCCGGAGGATCTGCATGCAATAATGCAGCGTCCTGTCTCCCTCATGAGTTCCGAAGCTTTCGTTTATCATCTTAAAATTACGGATATTGATTACCGCTACCGTGTACTCATTCCTGCGGGCGTTCTTCAGTGTTTCCCGCAGCTTCAGGCAGAAGGCGGCATTGTTCATTCCTCCCGTCACAGCATCCACAAAGGCGATATACTCCAGACGCCTTCTGTTGTTCCGGTATATAAAAAGCAATATCAGCAAAAAGAACAGAAACAGGAGAATCGTTCCTGCTACAATGGCAAATGTCTGTATAACATACCTGTCAGTTTCATAGGAAATCAGATCGGCGGGCACCAGGGTAAGCAAAACCCAGTCATAGGATTTCAGTATGTTATAAGAGAGGATAAGCTCCCTGCCGTCCACCGCGACAAAGGAAAATACCCCATTCTTGCCCTCCTTCATATTTTCCTGCATCCGTTTAATATTGCGGACGGTTGTTTCCTCGGAATCCTCTTTAAATATATCATCCAGCCGCATAAAGGGGTCCAGATCCGTAGGGGAAATCACCACATTGCCTTCCGTATCAGCGATGCAGGTTAATCCCTGTCCGTCAAAGCTCACCGGCTGAATCAAACGCTGCATGCTTTCCTTGTTTCCTGTTCCTCCCCAAACGCCAATAATGTTATTTTCCTGATACAGGGAAAGCCGATCGTCAATATCCAGAGCCAATTGGGCCGCCACATCACTTACATAGGCTTTCGTAGTCCTATCCACAGCCGTCTTCAGCCCTAATGCACTTTGGATGGTCACCGCTGCTATGAGCAATATCAGCACAGCCAGAACAGCTATCACGAATCCTGGTTCCGCCCGCAGTATATTATTTTCTTTTATCCTCTTATCTTCCCGAATCATAATGTAACAGAAAATCTCCTTTATCCTAATCAATTGTCACACTAAAGTCCGTTTTTTACGATTTTATTTTAGTACGAAACATTTCAGTCCACAAGACAAAATCTGAGTACATATACAAATAGGTTGATGGAAGTATTTGAGATATGATATTTTAATTTATAAGTGTAATAATCGATTTATAATAATATAAATAAGAATCGGGAAAGAGAAATACAGATGCAGCGCAAAAAAACATTGTATGATTTTTTATATACCAGCCTGAAGGAACAGATACTGACAGGGTGCTATCAATATGGCAGCCCGCTGCCCTCCGCCAGCCGGCTTTGTGAAATTTACCATGTGGGCATCCGCACGGTAAAGGATGTCCTGGCGGCGCTCAGGGAAGAGGGGCTGATACGTACCGAGGAACGAAAAACGGCTGTTGTCCTTTACCGTCCCCGCAGAACTTCCGATGAAAATTCCATCCTGAGTTATGTGCTGGAGCGCAGGACCTCACTTGCGGAAACCTTTCAGACAATCGCCCTTCTGATGCCTCCCCTGTTTTCCTTTGCCGCAGTCAGCTGCACCCCGGAGCAGCTGGAACATTACGAACCTTTCCGGAAGTATATCCAAAAAGGAAGCGGCGATAAAACCCGGCGTATTCCTTCCAACCTGTTTCATGATTTGCTGCGTGAAACGGGGAGTCTTCTGCTGAACGACCTTTATGCCAGCCTGGAGGTGTACGCCCAGGTTCCCCTTGTGTTAATGTGTGAGGAAGATCCCTCCTATGTCATTCCCGAAGAAGAAAAACGGCGGCTTGCCGCTGTAGCAGAACTTCTTCCGGGAAAACAGCAGGAGGAAATCCGGAAGGCCTTTTTTGACCTCTATGCACCGGTATCGGAGAATATCCGGGACTGTCTGCAGCAAATGTCAGTCCGTTTTCCGAATATCCGGGAGCTTCCGGACGCCGCTTTCTCCTGGACTCCCGAACGGGGACGTGATCATTACTATACCCAGATCTCCCGGGACCTGATTGACAAAATCGGCACCGGCGTTTATGAAGCCGGTACCTTTCTCCCCTCCGAAGCGAATCTTTGCCGGCAGTACCATGTTTCTGCCGCCACTGTCAGGAAAGCTCTTTCCACCCTCAATGTACTCGGATTCGCCGTAACCCAGAACGGCAGAGGGACCATAGCCATACTTCCTGACGACCAAACCACCTTCCGCTGTATGAAGGACGAAACCTATAAAAGAGATACGCTCCTCTATTTAAGCGCCCTCCAGCTTATGGCTATAGCCATCCGCCCCGCCGTACAGCTGGTTTTCCCCCTGATGGATGCCTCTGTTCAGGAACGGCTGCAGAATGAATTTTCCAGGCCCGATAATATCCCGCTCGCCTCTATTTTTGACTGCATCTCAGAGCTGCTGCCCCTGCAGCCTTTAAGGGCCATATTGGATGGGTGCAACAAGCTTCTGCTATGGGGTTACTATTTTGCCTTCTACAGCCATGGTATCAGAAGCCACACACGGCTGAAGGAATTAAGCCTGCACGCCTTCCGCTGTATGCAAAAAGGGGACAGTGCCGGTTTTTCCGACTGCCTGTCCCAGTGTTACTGCCATATTCTTTCTATCGTCCGCAGCTATATGATCCGGGGCGGACTGAGTGAAGCGAAAAAGATAATCATTCCGTACGATACGGAAGAATCGGTATAAATTTTGCACCGGCGCCGTATTTCTACTTATTCTCCCGGATAACACGGCAGGGGGTCCCGCAGGCAACCGAATCGGAGGGGATATCCCGTGTTACCACACTGCCGGCGCCTATAACCACATTATCTCCGATGGTAATGCCCGGCATCAGGATCGCCCCTCCGCCAATCCACACATTATCACCGATGGTTACCGGCGCTGTCTGGGTTCTGCAAAAGGCAAAGGAACCGTCTTTTCCGGGATTTCCGAAGCGATCCTCTGCATTTGCCGGATGGAATGCCGTATAAATCTGTACATTAGGCGCAATCAGCGCATTATCACCGATACGGATGATATTATCATCCAGGAAGGTACAGTTCATATTTACTTCGCAGTTATTCCCGAAAAAAATATGATGTCCGTAGTCAACATAAAAGGGGGCCGTAATCCACAGATTCTTTCCCCTCCCGCCAAGAAGCTCTTCCAGAATTCGGTTCTTCCTTTCCATATCCTCCGAATCAGTCAGATTATAATCTCTCATTAAATTTTTGGCCTTATGCCAGCGGGCGAGCAGCTCTTCATCACCGCAGTCATACAGCAGTCCGGCAAGCATTTTTTCTCTTTCCGTTATAATGATTCTCCTTATACAGTATTTTCCCGACGGAACTGCAGTTCCTTCTTTTCCATACATCCCTCTGCTTTTATTTGGGAAAACTCCTGATATATACCAGGTTTCCGTCCGGATCATAGAAGCTCATATTCCGTGCTCCCCAGGGCCTGCTCACAGGCTTTTCGCAGATTTCCACCCCTTTTTCCAGAAGCCTTTCATATTCCTGATCCACATTTTCTGCCGTAAACGCAAGAGTTATATTGGAGCTGTGTAAGCCATGGTCTTCTCCGTCGTTATAGATAGTCAGCATGGTTTCCTGAGCCAGAATCGTCTGATGGACCTCATCGTCACTGTCATTTTCCACATGCAGCAGCCATTTATAGAACCCGGCCAGCCTCGTTACCTGATTTGTCAGCAGACATACTTCCCCTAATGTCATCCTTCTTTTCCTCCCTTTGTTGTTCACAATGATAAAAATCCTTCCGGCTGCAGCCGGCTCTTCCCCCTCCGGCACAGGCGCAGGCACAGGCACATCCCGCACAGGCGCAGGCACATCCATGGCCTCCGGTACCTCCATGGCCGTAATACCCCCGGCCTCTTCCATACAAATGCTTTCCGCGGCCCCAGGAAGCCTTATATCCGATCCAGCCCGTTAACATCAGAATAACCGCTGCCAGGGCCTCATCTACCGAATTCTCCCCTCCCGTATTGCCCGGAGCCGGAGTCCAGTCCACCAGTTCGGGATCGGTAAAGGCGGCTTCGTCATAATACAGCTTCATCCACAGCCGCTCTCCCTTTTTCAGACTGCCTTCCCAGATATAATCGTTTCCTTCTTTTCTGTCCGCATTGGTTTCCCTGATATAAGGGCTTCCTTTCCATAAGAACCGATAATGCTCCACATCTATCTGCCCAAACCATCCCGGCGCAAAATCAAAGTAAGGCAGGGAAGCATCCGCCTTATTTCTGCACAGCATCCGTCCCTGGTGAATCTTAAATGAAAATTCAGCAATCTCTCCCTTTTGATACGCCCGATCCAGGTCAAAATCAATCAGCCCGTCCGCATAATAGCCTGAATGCAGGCCGGCAATTGCGCCCTTATAGCTCATCAGCCTGCAGGCCGAATTGGGAATCCCAAGGCTGACCCAGGTCAGGGGGCCTTCCCTGCTGTCATTGAGAACCTTCCACCTGTAGCTGTAGGTAATTTCCAGAGAGCCGTCCTCCTGGGGATACACAACGACCTCATAATCCAGAATCTTATCTAAAGGAAGAGTCCCCCAAATAATATAGGCGGTAAATATCCCGATTCCAATTACCATTATGATGACAAAAACCAATAGGTTTTTTCTGTTTTCAGACTTTGGATCTATGATGCCCATTTTCCGCAGCCTCCTTTCCCTCTGCTGTCTTCTCCTTTCTCAAAGGACAGTACAGGGCTTCTTCTTCACTCATTTCCCGGATAGCTTTACAGGAAGGATGGTTCCATATTTTTTTCCAGCTGTCCTTCCTCATATTGCCCAGGGCCGCGCCTTCCCCCAGCCAGCTTTGACAGGGTACCACACTTCCGTCCGGTGCGACCGCCATATTGGAAAGACAGGCGCCGCACATGGGAACGGCAATTCCCAGCTCCTCCAGCACCTTTTTGTCCGCCCGGCCGGGTGACGTAAAGCTCAGTTCCATTCCGTGCTGTGAACAAAAGGCAATCGCCTCCCGCAGAAGGCTGTTCATTTCCTCCACGGTAAGCTGGGAGTCCCCTGACTCCGCTTTGCCTGTCTCGATCAGGCCGGAGCATGTGACATAACGGACGCCCGCCCTGTTTAAAAAGGCCAGAGTCCTGATATAATCCCTATTTTCACGGCAGAGCGGAGTATTTACGCTCACATTCAGCCCGGCCTTAAGCGCGTTCTCCAGGCCTGCCGCCGTTTTTTCCCAATTTCCCGTGCTTCCCGGCAGATCCGCTCCCACCAGCCGGTTATGTATCCCGGCATCTCCGGAATACAGGGTGATCTGGACGCTATCCAGGCTGGCTTCATAAAGGGCTTCACAAAGTTCCCCTGTCAGCATGGTGCCATTGGTATTCAGTCTGGTAACAAACCAGCGGGCATGCCTCACCAGCTCCGCCAAATCACTGCGCATAGTAGGTTCACCGCCGGTAAAGGTAAGCTGGCAAATACCCGCCCTGCGGCACCTGTCGATAATCTCATACCATTCCTGGGTCGAAAGCTCTTTTCCTCCCGCCGCAGGCTGACCGGCGGCATAGCAATTCCGGCATTTCAGGCTGCAGTTCCAGTTCCCGCCTTCATCCAGTATAGAACTGATCATGAGATCCATACGGTGAGGGGCTGTCATATTACGGGCATATTCACGAAGGGAAAGGGGTTCTATGTCCCCTGAAGGCTCCTCTCCCCTGGCAACCCCATACAGCATAGTCAGAATCTCCTGCAGATCCGCCCGAAGTTCCTCTTCCTTGACATAATATACACGCCTTGTCCTGGCAACAGCCCTGTCCATGATCTGTTCCATGTGCCTTTCATCGATGGGTTCCCCTTCAAATTTATTTACCTCACCGATGAAGCTGCCCAGCAGTATGGCCCAGGAATAACCCAGGGGCAATATGTAATAACCGTTTAATATCATGACATAAGGCGCATTTGAAAAAAGCCTCCACTTGGGAGGAATCAGATGGATCCTGACTGATCCGGGGCCTTTGGGATTCAGGGTGGTATGCACCACCCCTTCTTTATATGCCCGGTACTGGGCTGCTTTATGAAGGATTCCCATTGCTGCTTTCCTTTGTCCTTCCTTATATTTTTACTCTCCCGGCAGCTATGGATACGGCTTCCGGGGCTGACCCCCGCCGTTTTAATCAGCGGCAGATATCAAAGATAAACTCGGCGCATTGATCCATGGCCTCATATGCCGTTTTAAAAGGCGACATCTGAAATACATGCCACATTCCCTTGAATACATCCAGACGGACCGGCACATTGGCTTTTATCATTTTTTTATGAAGCATGGTGGAGTCACTGAGAAGCACCTCATTGTCCCCCACCTGGATATAGGTGGACGGAAATCCTGTCAGGTCCGCAAAAAGCGGCGAAATGAGGGGATCCTCGTAATCCTGCCCCGCGGCATAATTTTCCGTCATCTGCTTCAGATATTCTTCATCCAGGACCGGATCCAGCTCCGCCCTGCTTTCATGGGTTTTTCCGGAAGCCGTAAGATCCGTCCAGGGAGATAAAAGGACGATTCCCCTGGGCATAAGGCGCTCCTGCTCCTTCAGCTTCACCACCAGGGACAGAGCCATATTCCCGCCCGCTGAATCCCCCATGACGATCACGTCTCTGGAGCCATAGCCCAGGAGCATGAGATAATTCCAGGCCTTCATGGCATCCTCCATGGCGGCAGGATAGGGAAATTCCGGCGCCAGGCGGTAATCAAAGCAGAAAACATCCATTGATGTGGAGGCCGCCAGTTTGGTCGTCAGGGTTCTCGCATAAACACAGCTCCCTGTGGAATAACCGCCGCCGTGACAATAGAGAATCACATATTTTTTCATATGCACCCTGTTGGTCCGCACCCATTCGCAGTGCATCCCTTCCACTTCCACAGGGCAGATATCCATATCCTTGCTGCTCCCGAGCAGCGCCCCGAAATAATCCTGAGACTGCCGGTGTTTTTCTATATCCGTATTTTCCACAACGCTGTGAACCCTTTTTATCAGTTTCATCAGATTCTGGTTCTGTTCCTGCTCCTTATTTTTTTTCAGTGTATTCATTGATTTATCAAAAAGTGCCATTTTTCCTCTCATTCTCCCGGAATACGCCCATTCCCGCCGCGCTTTTTCCGGACTGTTCATTTTCCTGCCGGCAATATCGGCAGTATCTGCATAATTCTTACTTTTTCATCCTATCATAGAAAGAAAATCACGTAAAGGGGTTCAATATTTGTGATTGTCTTGCATATGTTACAGTTCACAGCCCTTTTTGCCGGCGCGGCCCTCTCCTCCCCTGTGCTCCCGGTGTGCCGCCTCCCACAAGGTTCCTTACAGGGGACGCTTCCGCTCGGATAATCACACAGCGGTGCTAAGGCCGCAAAGGACGCAGCCTAAGGACCGGTGTGCTTATAACGCCCCTTACAGGAATCCTTG
>ERZ772875.177-NODE-177-length-76846-cov-9.556250_pt1 | contig 76846 bp, 65 predicted proteins | sample MGYA00580585_ERZ772875 | MGnify/ENA primary metagenome ERZ772875 (study PRJEB29015, sample SAMEA2737736) | human gut metagenome | biome: human gut; feature: human-associated habitat; material: faeces | place: China | collected 2012 ... | reverse complement strand
ATGAAGCCTTGAAACTGTTCCTGATGGGAGCCATCCGGCGGGTATTCAGACCGGGGAGCAAGTTTGAGGTCATGCTCTGTCTGGTTGGTGGTCAGGGAGCCGGGAAATCTACCTTTTTCCGGCTGCTGGCAGGCAGGGACGAATGGTTTTCAGACGATTTGAAAAAGCTGGACGATGAAAATGTGTACCGCAAGCTGCAAGGGCATTGGATTATCGAGATGTCGGAGATGATTGCCACAGCCAACGCCAAGAGTATTGAGGAAATCAAGTCATTCTTAAGCCGCCAGAAAGAAACCTACAAAGTGCCGTATGAGACACATCCGGCAGACCGGCTGCGGCAATGTGTATTTGGAGGGACGACCAACCGGCAGGACTTTTTGCCCCGTGACCGCACCGGCAACCGGCGCTTTCTCCCCGTGACGGTGTACCCGGAACGGGCGGAGGTTCACATACTGGACGATGAAGCGGCGGCGAGGGCGTATATCGAACAGATGTGGGCGGAAGCCATGACGGTTTATCGCAGTGGGAAGTATAAGCTGTCATTCAGCATGGAAATGAACCGATACCTGAACGCCCACCAGCAGGACTTTATGCAGGAAGACACACAGGCCGGCATGATCTACGCCTATTTGGAGGACTACACCGGCGACAGGGTATGTTCCAAGCAGCTTTATGAGGAAGCGCTGGGGAACTTAAATTCCCCGGCAGACTGGGAGACACGGGCAATCTGCGAGATTATGAATACCGGCATTGCGGGCGGCATCATACAGGGCTGGGTAGCCTACAAAAGCCCGAAGCGGTATAAGAAATACGGTTCTCAAAAAGGCTGGGAGCGTGTCAACCAAGCTCCGCCGGAGGGGGACGGTTTTCAGGAAATCACGGAAGAAGAAGCCCGGCAAATGGAACTGCCATTCTGAAAAGCCACCGGTTGACAGTTTGGTTGACGCTTCGGTTGACAGCCGGTTGACGGGGAAAAGCCTGATATTTGGGGCATTTCTCTCCTTTGTCAACCATGTCAACCAAGAAATCAAAGAAAAAGTAAAAAGTAATAATAGAGCGCCTATGGATTGTTTTCAAAGTCTTTTCTGCCGGTTGACACGGTTTGGTTGACACGGAGACAGTCTGCGGCTGTACACCTGTCTGACATTCCCTTGTCGGGCATATTTCATTTATGGAGGTAACTGCCTATGGCAAAAAACAAAAACGAGAGCAATAACAAAAACAGCGGCACCCTGCTTACCGAAAAAGACGGCACCCAGTATTTTGTCATGGGGAAAGTCCGTATCAAGGTATCGGAGCATTTCGCACAGGATGGGAAGCCGCTTGACAGCCTGCTGGAAGATGTGATCCAGCACGCTGCCGCCGCTTCCTGAAAAAATACGGAATAACGACTGTCAATCAGCCCACGCTTATGATATACTTGTACCAGCGAGTATTGTATAAGCGTGGGTTGTTTCTTTTAGAAGGAGGATTTTTAACCGTGAAACAACCATACAATACAACGATTTATAACACTGCACTATATTTGAGATTGAGCCGTGACGATGAATTACAGGGGGAAAGCGGCAGTATCCAGACCCAGCGCATGATGCTTAGACAGTATGCCGCAGAGCATGGGCTGACCGTTGTAGACGAGTACATTGACGACGGATGGAGCGGGACAAATTTCGAGCGTCCAAGTTTCCAAAGGATGATTGATGACATCGAAGACGGGAAAATCAACTGCGTTGTCACAAAGGACTTATCCCGTCTGGGAAGAAACTATATCCTGACCGGTCAGTACACGGAAATCTATTTCCCCAGCAAGGGAGTACGCTACATTGCCATCAATGACAATGTGGACACCATCAACGGAGAAAGCGAGCTTGCACCGTTCTTAAACATCCTGAATGAAATGCACGCCCGACAGACCAGCAAAAAGGTCAAGGCTGCCATGCACACAAGATTTGCCAATGGCGCACACTATGGAGCCTATGCACCGCTGGGCTATGTAAAAGACCCGGACAAAAAAGGTCATCTTCTGATCGACCCGGAAACACGCTGGATTGTAGAGAAGATTTTTGACCTTGCTGTACACGGGCGTGGAGCCGCCAGCATTACACGGATTCTGGTGGAGGAAAAAGTACCTACCCCCGGCTGGCTGAACTATGAAAGATACGGGACTTTCGCCAATATCTACGCCGGTGCGCCCGCAGAAAAAGCCTATGCGTGGACGATTGCACAGGTCAAGAGCATTTTGAAAGAGGAAACCTACATCGGTCACAGCGTTCACAACAAGCAGAGCAACATTTCATTCAAGAACAAGAAAAAGGTGCGGAAGCCGCAGGAAGAATGGTATCGTGTGGAAAATACCCACGAAGCCATCATTTCCGAAGAAGTGTTCCAAAAAGTTCAGGAGCTGATTGCAAGCAGACGCAGGAAACGCAGAAACGGTACGACACAGATTTTCGCAGGATTGATAAAATGTGCAGACTGCGGATGGTCTTTAGCCTATGGGGAAAACAAGCAGAACAAAAACCCATACGGGTACTACCATTGCAGCAAGAACGGACAGGGATTACGCCAGTGTTCCATGCACTATATCCGCTATGATGTACTGTATGCCTATGTGCTTGCAAGACTGCAATACTGGTCTATGCTGGCACAGAAAGACGAGGACAAGCTGCTGAAACGGCTGCTCAATGCCAGCGACAGGGAAAGAAACTCTGCGAAGAAAAAGCAGGCTGCGGAGCTGAAAAAGGCAGAGAAGCGTAAAGCCGAGGTTGACGGGCTGTTTGCTAAAATGTATGAGGACTGGTCTGCCGGACGCATAACCGAGTATAACTTCAATATGCTGTCCGAGAAGTACCAGAACGAGCAAAAGGAGCTTGAAACAAAAATAAGACAGCTTCACGAAACGATGGAAGCCGCCGTACAGACCGCAGCGGATGCTGAAAAGTGGATTGCCCTAATGAAACAGTATGTCAACCCTGTGGAGCTGACCGCCGAACTTCTGAACACTCTAATTGAAAAAATAACCGTCCACGAAGCTGTCAAGGGCGAGGACGGAAGCCGTGAGCAGGAAGTAGAAATCTACTACCGCTTCATCGGCAAAATCGACTGACCTTTCTTTTTTACCCAACAATATCTTTAATTAAGGGAGACGGGGAAGAATTATCCAGATGTGAATAGTCTTGTCATGCTAAGTCAACTTTTCAATACTTCTCTTGATATTCTAGTAAAAGGAGATGTTATCGAAATGGAAAAACAAGTTGAACAAGATAATGTAAGGAGATTTAAGCGAGATACTGTTATTTTTACAGTTTTAATCATTTTAACTGTTGTATCAGCTGTCCCGCTGTTCCTCTATTTAGAATTGTCAGGGATTGTATTATGGCTTTTAATTGCAGGAGTTATGATATATTATGCAATGCGACTGAACAAACAAAAAAGGAACAATGATATTCAGACTTATCGAGAAATCTTAGCATTTATGGAGGATAAGGAAAATGAGCAATGAAATACAGACTGTAATTACTATTCTGATTGTATTTGCTATGATGTTATTGGGTATAAGAACAATCAAGAACTATGGAATAAAAAGTAAAAATAGTGCGAGTATGTTTATCGGATTTATTATTGGTTCATTAGTTGGATATTATTTTCTTAATTCTGTCATATGTGCTTTTGTTGGAATGGTTTTATGTACGGGATATGCTGAAAAAGCTCTGAAAAATTAAACTAATCAATGTTATGCAAAGCAGTTAGTCTTAGGATTGACTGCTTTTTTCATCCTCTCTCAACTATCCCGATACATCTTCGGACTGACTCCATAACACTCCTTAAATTTCCGAAAGAAATAACTGGTGTTATCATATCCCACCGACTCAATGATATCCGCCACCGACAGCCTGCTGTTCTTCAGCAAATATGCCGCCTGACGCATTCTTCTCGACTGAAGCAGCTCTTTATACGTCTTTCCCGTCCGTTTTTTGATCTCCCGGCTTAACCAGTACACGTCATATCCCATAATCTCTGCCAGCTCGGACAGACTTCCGTTTTTATAATGCTCTTCAATATAATTAAATACACTTCCCGTCAGCTCTCGGTCAAATGCAGCCGTTCCTGTCTCCATCCGGTCCATGTGATTTAACAGCTGCAAAAGCAGAAGACCCATGGTGATCTGATTACACCGCCTCTTGTTTGGCTGATCATAGAAAATGGTCCACACCATATTTTCCACCAGATTCTGAATGGGAAGAATCTCTGCAACATGAAAGTAAAGATAGGATGTATTGTCACTCTTCCCACACAATGCCCCCACCAGAAATTCCTTCAATGCATTTTCTTCCTCCATATCCATCATAGAAAATGCCGTATCAAAAAACTCCGGCAGCACAATGAAGTTAACCGCAATATCCTGTTCGCCTGCCGGCAGGATCTCCTGCTCCACATTCTGATTTAAAAACAGCAGATCGCCTTCTTCCAGAACCACTCTGCTTCCATTCAGAATGTGAGTTGTTGTTCCCTGGCACATGTAGATTACCTCTACATAATTATGTCTGTGCTTTGGAAAATTAACAAATCGAGTATGTGGGCGCACTTGAATCAGTTTCCCCTTCTTTAACAGTTTTTCACTGTCCACGATCCACTCTTTTTTCTCTGTATAAAGCTGTGGATCAATCCCCTTTTGCTCTTCCAGAATACGCTGTTCTTCTTCTGTAATGACAGACAATGCATCCAACAATTCTCTGTGCATAACGTCTTTACTCCATTCTGGCGATTTCTTTCGTCAGTTCCATATATTCCTTTGCACTGCGGCTGCTTTTTTTATATGCCATGATCGGTGCATTATTATCCTGTGACCATTCAATCCCGCTGTCCACCCGGATATAGGTATCAAATACGGGCACATCTTCCAGACTCTTTAAAGTCTCCAATGTCTGTTTGAAATAACTCTTTCTGGTATCCACCTTTGTGATCACAATTCCTCCCAGTTTCAGATCCGGTGTGATCTGCCGGACTTCCTCCAGAAATTCAAACATATTTCCAAGACCGAACAAGCCCCATGGTGTAGATTCTACCGGAATGATGATCTCATCAGACGCACACAAGATGTTCATAACCCATCCGCCCAACGTCGGAGGCGCGTCGATCAGAATGTAATCATACGCTCCCGATTCTTTGATCTGTGTCAGACATTTTCGGAGAATAAACTCCCTCTGCCATTTCGTAAACAATTCATACTCTATCGAACTCATTAATGTGGAAGACGGGATCAGATCCAGCCCTTCATATTCCGAATGTACAATATAACCGGACAGATCATCCTGACGCTTGAGCCCTTCATATAAATTTTTCTCACTCTGTGCAAATGCAAGCACCTGTTCCTCATCAAACAGAGATAGAGACAGGTTCAGCTGCATATCCCCATCGATCAGAAGTACTTTGTACCCGAGCTCCCGCAGTCCATATCCTACATTGGAACAGGTGGTGGACTTTCCGCTTCCTCCCTTATTATTCGCAAAACATATGGTCTTTGTCTTCTTCATTTTATTCTCTCCTTTGCCAGTCTGATGTACTGCCGAAAATTTTTTCCACCAGCATCTTATATTCTTCATATGCAGGAATTCCTGCAAAATCTTCCTGCAATGCGTCTTTCACCCCAATATAATACCAGCCCATTGCAGCTTTACTCTTCATTCGAAAGCGGTTCCAGAATTCTTCTCCAACCTTCGGATACTCCCGGTCAATGTCCCGGATATTAGACAGCTTGTCCGCAAGCGCGATCATCTGCACCGCTCTCGGCGCTGTTTTCAAATGCCGGATCGTCGCCCCTTTTCTCTCCGTCCAGGTCTTGGACTTGTCCTCACTCTCCTGTTCTACCAGCTCAAGTACCCGTTCCCCAAACGCTTCCCTGATCTGCTCTTTTGTGACCTGCCTGGAATCCTCCAGAGTATCATGCAGCCAGGCAGCGCTGATGATCTCTTCCTCATCTGTCATGGTCGCTGCAATCTTCGCCACCTCCTGAGGATGTACAATATAGGGGCGCTTCGTTCCCTTGCGGAACTGCCCCTCATGTGCTTTTTCTGCAAAGCTTCGGGCTTCCTCTATCATATTCTTTCCTCCTGCTATATGTACACACCGGTTCTCTACCAAAATAATAGCACAAGGGCTTTTGAATCACAACTGCAACCCACGCTTCCTGCCCTGATTTTCTACGAAATAAGGTATACAAACGTTTCTGCTTCCTGTATAATAACTACAGAATTGAGAGTCAGAAGAATTCCCAGGTGTTCTTCTGGAAATGGAGTAGATTATGAACCAGAAATATGTACTGATCACAGGTGCCTCCCGCGGGATTGGAAGAGCCTGTGCACTTGCCTTCGCCAGAAATCACTATCATGTATTTCTCAACTGCCGTCATTCTCTGGACGCTCTGCAAGAAGTGGAACAGGAGATTCTTGCCGCACAGGGCACCTGCACTCTGCTTCCTGGAAATGTGGGAGATCCCGATGAGGTAAGAGAGATGTTCTCTGTCATTGAATCACGCTGTCCGGGGCTGGATGTACTGGTCAACAATGCCGGAATTTCTTTTGTCGGGCTTTTGCAGGATATGAGTGACGCCCAGTGGTCCGAGATTTTAAATACCAATCTTTCTTCTGTATTTTACTGCTGCCGAAGCGCCATCGGCCACATGGTCTCACAGAAAAGCGGAAAGATCATCAATATTTCCTCCATGTGGGGAACCGTCGGCGCCTCCTGCGAGGCCGCCTATTCTGCGACCAAGTCCGGTATGAACGGACTGACAAAAGCACTGGCCAAAGAACTGGCTCCGAGCAATGTGCAGGTCAATGCCATTGCCTGCGGGGTCATTGACACTGCCATGAATGCACAGTTTTCAGAAGAAGAACGAGATGCCTTGAGAGAAGAGATCCCTGCCGGCCGCTTTGCCAACAGCGAAGAAGTAGCTGAACTGGCGCTCACTCTTGCATCCGGTCATTCTTATCTGACCGGACAGATCATCGGTCTGGACGGCGGTTATATTTAATTGAAAGTATGTCATAAAGGAGTTTTCATTATGTTAGATATCAACGAAATTCAAAAAATATCCATGGACTGTTCCATGACAGAATTTGTCGGGACAACCGTTCTGGATACCATCGGACTTGTCATTCCGGGCGTCAATGACGCACTGCTTCAGCAGATGCAGATTGACAAGCCTTACAAAAGTCTGGGGCTGTTAAGCTCCCGTACCGGTGCAGCCGGACAGATCAATGCAGCTGACGAAGCCGTAAAATCTACCAACACCGAGATCATTTCCATCGAACTTCCGAGGGATACCAAAGGATGGGGCGGTCACGGAAACTTTATCATCATCGGCGGCTACAGTGTATCCGATGTGCGCCGTGCCGTAGAGATTGCTCTGGAATATACGGAAAAGTACGCCGGTGAGCTTTATATCAGTGAAGCAGGACATCTGGAATTCACCTATTCTGCCAGCGCTTCTCAGGCGTTGAACATGGCATTTGACGCCCCGATTGGAAAACCGTTTGGATTCTTCTGCGGTTCCCCTGCTGCAATCGGTCTTGTCATGGCAGACCTTGCGCTGAAATCTTCCCCGGTAGAGATCATCAAATACATGACCCCAAACCGCGGAACCAGTCATTCCAATGAGATCATCGCTGCCGTAACCGGAGATGCCAGTGCCGTAAAAAATGCAGTCCTTACCGCAAGAGAAGTGGGACTTCAGCTTCTGATCTCTATGGGAAGCTACCCGGAAGTTCCCGGAACCCCTTATTTATAAAACACGATTTTCATAAAATGCAACGAGCTTGCTATAGTTTAATTCTATAGCAAGCTATTTATTTCCGGTATTTTACAAAACACCTCTTCTCTTCTACAATAAATCCCATAGAATCACGAATTTACAGAACAGGAGAATTACTATGGGAAATTTTAACGCACCGTTTCGTTTTGATTATGTTGGAAGTTTTTTAAGACCTGTACACTTAAAACAGGCAAGAGCTGATTTTGAAGCCGGACAGATCACAAAAGCTGAGCTAGAATCCATTGAAAATGAAGCAATTACAAATCTGATCAAAAAGCAGAAAGCTGCCGGATACCCTGTCATCACAGACGGAGAATTCCGCAGAAGCTACTGGCATCTGGATTTTATGTGGGGACTTGAGGGAATCAAACACATTGAACTGGATCACGGCTATTTTTTCCATGGGGAAGAAACCACTCACGGCTCTGTCCACGTGACAGGAAAAATCAGCGGAAAACAGCATCCTTTTGTGGAACATTTCAAATTTGTCAAACAGTTTGAAGATGAGCATACCATTGCAAGACAGACCATTCCCGCACCTGCCCAGCTTCTTGCAGAACTCTTCCGGGAAGACAATGGAACACAGACTCTGGCCGTATATCCAGATCTGGAAGAACTGATTCAGGACATTGCACAGGCATACCGGACTGTCATCCGGGATCTCTACGATGCAGGATGCAGAAATATCCAGTTTGATGACTGTACATGGGGAATGTTCTGCGACAAAAATTACTGGGAGGCAAGACAAGAAGATTCCGTCAGTCTGGAAGAAGAAGCTGAAAAATATCTGCGGCTGAATAACCTCGCTCTGGAAAATGCACCTGAAGATCTTGTGATCACAACCCACGTATGCCGCGGAAATTATCATTCCACCTGGGCATCCTCCGGCGGATATGAACCGATCGCGCCGTTTCTTTTTGCCAATGAAAATGTATCTGCCTATTATCTGGAATTTGATGATGAACGCTCCGGAGGATTTGAACCACTCCGCTTTGTTTCCGATGATAAAAAAGTCGTACTTGGTCTTGTGACCAGCAAGTCACCGATTTTAGAAGAAAAAGAAGTGATAAAGAAAAGAATTGCAAAAGCTGCAAAATACATTCCTCTGGACCGGCTTTACTTAAGTCCGCAGTGTGGATTCGCATCCTGTGAGATTGGCAATAAACTGACGGAAGAAGAACAGTGGGCGAAGCTTGCACTGGTGAAAGAAATTGCCAAAGAAGTGTGGGGATGATTCTGACTCCCCCTCAACTTCTTCCCGGGCATTGATGCAGACATACCTTGCATTCGGATTTTTGGCTGTCATCTGCCAGAATGGATATTTGATGATTCCCGGATTAGAAACTGCCTTCTCTCTGTCTGATTCAAACTTACTCCTCCTTTTTAGAGCTGCAGATACACTTTTCACATTCTCTTATGTTTACTCTGCCACAACAGAAATCCGTTGCTGAATGTGGTTTCCGTTTACCGCTTCTTCAACCATAGCCACTGCATAATCTGCGTAGCTGATCACGCTCTCGCCTCTGGAATTCAAGATCAGCTCTTCGCCTCCCAGAATATACTTTCCGGTTCTTTTCTTTCTCCATCTGCCTGAAAATCTCCCGCAGGACTTACGTACGTCCATTTCACATCATTTCTTGTGCGGAGCTCCTCCAATGCCTTGCCCATGTTCGAAGCCAGTGGTTTGAACATCTCCGGAAAATCCGCTCCATCTATGACCTGTACCGTATGCTCCGGATTCACATACAGGCTTCCCGCACCTCCGACAACCAGAAGTCTTGTATCCGTTTGACTCACAAGATCACAAAGATGTTTCAGAGATGTACTGTGCTGCGGAAGTGTTTCCGGTATCCATGCGCCAAATGCATCGATCACAACATCAAACGCTCTTAAATCATCTGCCGTCAGTTCAAAAAGATCTTTTCTGATCACATGTTCTGCCTCCGTCTGATTCTCTGCACGCACAACAGCTGTAACATCCAGCCCTCTTCCCAGAGCTTCCTTCACAATTAATTTTCCTGCTTTTCCATTTGCACAAACAACTGCAATCTTCATTTTGTATTTCCTCCGTTTTTCTTTATTTTTTGCGGCTTGTTTTTTCCCGCTTGCAGGATTATAATATCTCCATACAAGCAAAACGTAAAGTAAGCACTTTATTGTGCTATAGGTACCCAAAAGAAACTATTGTGAAGAAATGAGGGATTTTTATGAAAAAAGAATTACCGGCATGTCCGGTAGAGACAACTTTAATGCTCATCAGTGACCGCTGGAAAGTATTGATCATCCGGGATCTTTTAGGTGGTACAAAGCGCTTTGGAGAATTAAAAAAGTCGATCGGAACGGTATCTCAAAAGGTACTGACTTCCAATCTGCGTTCCATGGAAGAAAGCGGACTGCTCACCCGCAAAGTCTATGCCGAAGTGCCTCCCCGGGTGGAATATACGCTGACTGAGACCGGATACAGCTTAAAGACTGTTCTGGATGCAATGGCTATGTGGGGAACGGAATACAAACAAAAGACCCAATAAACAAAAGAATCCAGATTCCGGTCATCTCTCCGGCTTTCTGGATTCTTTTCTTATCTCTTACACTTTTCCCCAGATTTCTTTCGGCACATATGCCTTCACTTCAATGCCATCCGGTACATATTCCTCTGACAGCAGCTGTCCCTGGGTGCGGATCAGCTGGATCTTTCCCGCTTCTGCGAAGGAATACAATCGCTCGATATATACCTGATCTCTTCGCAGAATCTCAAGCAGCGCTTCTTTTAATTCTTCCAGCCCCTGCCCTGTCTTTGCGGAAACCGGGATTGAGTACTCTGCATGAAAATCCCAGAAATATCCCGGTGTTTCCAGTTTATCCTGTTTGTTGAATACGGTAATGACCGGTTTTCCCTCCGCACCGAGCTGACGCAGTGTCTCATAGACAACAAACATCTGGGTATCCTGATGCGGATTGGAAGCATCGACCACATGGATGATGATACCCGCGTATTTCGCTTCTTCCAGTGTGCTCTTAAATGCCTCTACCAGATGATGCGGAAGTTTCCGGATAAATCCGACCGTATCACTGAGCAGGATTTCCTGTGTATCTGCCAGTCTCAGAGAACGTGTCGTCGTATCCAGCGTGGAAAACAGCATCGCATCCTCTAAAACACCTGCTCCGGTGAGCGCATTTTCCAGGCTGCTCTTTCCTGCTGACGTATATCCCACCAGCGCCGCCACCTTCAGATTGGAGCGTTTTCTCTGAGTACGAAGCCTCTCTCTGTGTTCTTCCACTTCCCGGAGTTCTTTTTTCAGGCGGCTGATCCTCTCCCGGATCAAACGGCGGTCCATCTCCAGTTTTTTCTCTCCCGGTCCTCTTGTTCCGATTCCGCCTCCCAGACGGGAAAGAGAATTTCGAAGTCCGACAAGTCTCGCCGCACGGTATTTTAACTGTGCCAGTTCCACCTGGATCTTACCTTCTCTGCTGACTGCCCTTCCTGCAAAAATATCCAGGATCAGAAGTGTCCGATCCACGATCTTACATTCCAGCTCTTCCTCCAGATGATTCAGCTGCACGGAAGTCAGTTCATCGTCACAGATGATTCCCGTAGCGTCTGTCTCCCACAAAAGTTCCTTCAGCTCCAGGATCTTTCCTTTCCCGATATACGTCACCGGATGCATCGCCTCTCGTTTCTGGATCAGACGGCCGGCTACCTCTGCACCGGCCGTGCGTGTCAGCTCTGCCAGCTCGTCTAAGGATTCTTCCTCCGGCTCCACATCATTTTCCTGAACGCCTACTAAAATGACGCGTTCTTTCGCATCTTCCATTTCATATAACGCCATTGCTTTTCTCCTACTCTCTCTTGCCTTCCATCGTCTGTCGGATAATACTGCGCATCATATCTTCGTTTAACTGCCCCTGCACATATCCGAACAGATTGCCATCTTTGTCTACCATAAAAGTTGTCGGGTAAGCGCTGATCCCATACTCCATAAATATCTCTCCTGTCGTATCCATCAGCACCGGATAGGTGTATCCGTTTTCCTCAAGAAATGCTTCGATCTCCTCCTGGCTTCCTTCCTGTCCGAATCCCGGCGCGGCAATTCCCAGGATCACCAGATCACTGTCTTCTTCCTGCTGTGTTTCTTCATAAATCTTCTGAATCTCCGGCATCTCATTTCTGCACGGACCACACCAGGTTGCCCAGAAATTCAAAAAGATTGTCTTTCCCTTATAGTCTGCCAGACTGTGCTCCTTTCCATACTGATCCTGCAGCACAAAATCTGTGGCCGGGTACGTATCCTGCTTTTCTTCTTTTATTTCCTTTTTCGTTGTCTCTTTTGAGGAAGTCTGTGTTCCTGCTGTTCCCGATAAATATCCGGTGATCGCGTTCATCTTGCCTGTAAACATCAAAAGTCCCATAAAGATCATCAGGATTCCTCCGATCTTCACCGTATACTTGACAACATGATTGTACTTTTTGAAAAACCCGAGCACTTTTGCCGTGAACAATCCCACTGCAAGAAACGGCAGGATAAATCCAAGTGTATACACACCGATCAAAAGGAATCCGGTCAGTTTTGTTCCTGCACTTCCTGCCATCAAAAGCACACTCGCAAGAGCCGGTCCCACGCACGGCGTCCAGGCAAAGCTAAACGTAAACCCAAACACCAGCGCCACGATCGGTGACATCTTCAACTTGTCGAGTTTTAACCAGAAACGGTGCTCTGTACCCAGAAATTTTGATTTTCCAAAAATCCCAAGCTGGTACAAACCGAATAAAATCACCAGAATTCCGCCGATCCTCGATACCATTGCCTGATTCTTATTAAGAAAACTTCCGGCTGCCGACACACCAAGTCCCATCATAAAAAATGCGGAGCTGATCCCTATCACAAAACAAATCGTATTGACAAACAGCCGCCCCCGTTTTCCGTACAGTTCTCCCTGCTCTGCGCCTCCTGAGAGATATCCCAGATAAAGCGGTACAAGCGGAAGGACACACGGTGAAAAAAAACTTAAAAGCCCCTGTAAAAACACGGTCACTACAGGAACTCCCACATCCATTGAAAATCCCATTTATTCTCCCCTTTCTTCTTTGATCCGGATCACAAACGCCGGAATCGGCGGGTGATTTTGGCGGTTATAATAAGTACTTACAATCACTAAAAATGTTCTGGAATCCAGTGTCTCAAGATAAGACAACAGTGCCTCTTTCTCTGCGAATCCACTGTCTCCTCCACTATAGATACAAAGGCTCATGATCCCGCCTTTTTTCAGCAGGCGAAGCCCTGCCTCAATTGCCTGAATGCTTGTATCAGCCTGTGTCGCGATCTGATGATCACCGCCCGGCAGATAACCGAAATTAAAGGTGATCGCTGACACGGTTTCCCGGACATAGTTCTCCATATGCTCATGCCCATCCAGAATCACCTTGGCACGCTCTGAGAGTCCCGCCTCTTCCAGACGCTTTCTGGTGTGTTCTACTGCTGCTTTTTGAATATCGAATGCGTAGACCTTTCCGTCTGCCCCTGTCAGACGACAGAGAAATTCTGTATCATTTCCATTGCCGGCCGTTGCGTCCACACAGCAGTCTCCTTCTTTGATATGCTCCCTTATCATCCGATGACAATACTCGGTAATCTGATATCCCGGCATACGCTCTCCTTTCTCATCCCCGGAATAAAGGACGCTGACCGCAGAATCTTCTCCGCAGTCAGCGTATCCTCTTCTTCCCTTGTATTCTTTATCTGGTCTCCAAAAATTTTGCTTCTCTCTGGGCATCTGCATCGTCCGGATAGACCTGAATATACTCTGCGATCTTGGTTTTTGCATTCTCCCAGTCACCCAGCTTTTCATAACATACGATCTGATTGAACAGCATCTCCTGAAGCACTTCGCTGAAACTTTCTGCATCTTCCATGGACGTACCACTGTTCTGAGACAGGCTGATTCCCTGATTAAACTGCTCCAGTGCATAATTGTAATCATTCAGCTTCATCCCGCAGATTCCGAGGAAATTATAAATCACCTGATTCTTTTCTCCGCCTGCTGAAATTGCTTTTTCAAATGCATCTTTTGCAGATTCATAGTCCTCCTGCTCATAATATGCCATTCCCAGACCGCGGTATGCCTCCGCCGTCTTCTTGCCTTCGTCCACCGCTTTCTGAAATGCGGTCACTGCTTCTTTATAATTTCCGTCTTCCAGATACCCGGTTCCGTCTTTGAGTGCATTGGTACATCCTGTCAAAAGACAGGCAGATACTGCCAATGCAAGCAATGTTGCTCTTTTCATGTTGTACACCCCTTATTCCGGATATTTCAGCACCCAGAATGAATTCAATAAGTTGATCATCATCACTGCCATATCCGCTAAAATTGCGTTTTTCATTGTTACATAGCCAAAGGATGCCAGCACCAGAAGAAGAACTTTCATCCCAATGGCAAAGATCAGATTCTGCTTCACCGCACGAATCGTTCCTCTGGAAATCCGGATCGCATTCACGATCCTGGAAAGATCATCCTCCATCAAAATGATATCCGCTGCCTCCAGAGCTGCATCCGAGCCCAGGCCCCCCATGGCAATCCCGATATCCGCATGTGCAAGAACCGGCGCGTCATTGATTCCATCCCCTACAAACGCCAGCTTCTCATCCTCCATATGGCTTTCCATAAATTCTCTGACCTGCTCTACCTTTTCCTCCGGCATCAGGCCTGCATATACATAATCCAGCTTTAACTGCCGGGCCACATCTTCTGCCACCCGTTCATTATCTCCGGTGATCATCACCGCTTCAATCTGTTGTTTTTTCAGCCATTTCAGAAGTCTGCCGGCCTCTTTTCTTACCACATCCGTGATCAGGATATAGCCCGCATACTCTCCGTCCACAGCTACGTGAACTGCTGTTCCGATATCAGCCACCCGTTGATAAAAATATCCCTGCTGGTTCATAAACTTGGAATTTCCAATCTCCAGTTGTTTTCCGTCCACAACAGCCTCAAGACCAAATCCCGGAAATTCTTTGACTGCCCCGATCCTTGCTTTGTCGATCGGTCTGCCGTAAGCCTCCCTTAAAGATCCGGAGATCGGATGACTGGAGTATGCTTCCCCATATGCTGTCAGTTCCAGAAGTTCTTCCGGTGTGATCGACTTCGGACACACTTCTTTTACCCGGAATACTCCCTCTGTCAGAGTACCGGTCTTATCAAATACAAAAGTCTCTGCCTTTGATAATGCTTCCAGAAAATTACTTCCCTTGATGAGGACACCCTGTCTGGAAGCTGCTCCGATCCCGCCTAAGAATGCCAGCGGCACGGATACCAGAAGTCCGCACGGACATGCTGCCACCAGCACGATCAGCCCGCGATAGATCCACGCCCCCTGCTGTGCCCCTTCAAACATCATCGGCGGAAGGATCATCACCAGGATTCCGAAAAGCGTTACAAGCGGTGTATAATACCGGGTAAATTTTTCTGCAAAATTCTCTGTCTGCGCCCGTCTGTTGTCCGCATTGGATATCATATCAATGATTCTGGATGCTGTCGAATCTGCAGACGCCTTCAATACCCGTGCTTCCAGCACACCACTTAAGTTGATACTTCCGCTGTAAATATGACTGCCGATCTTCACATGCCTCGGCTCCGATTCTCCTGTCAGCGCCTTGGTATCTAACGTACTGCTCCCCTGTGTCACGATCGCATCCACGGGGATCCTCTCCCCCGGCTTGATAATAATAACCTGCCGCGGATTCAGATCTTCCGGCGGTACCTGCATCTCCCCGCCGCTGATCTTTAAATTGGCATACTGCGGACGGATATCCATAAATTTCTCAATGGATTTTCTCGTCCTGCTCATGGAAATAAGTTCCAGCAACTTTCCAATCTGGAAAAACAGCATCGCTCCCACTGCCTCCGAATAGCGATGGACTGCAAATGCACCTGCTGTGGCAAGCAGGATCAGCAGATTCTCGTCAAACAACTTTCTTTTCTTCAGATTGTTCCAGAGCAGCCTGACCGTCGCAAAAGCCATGATCAGATACGGAAGCAGAAAAATCAGCAGACGCATCTCTCTTTCCAGCTCTGCATACGAGCTTCCCACGATCGCAACAATATACAAAACGGCAGCCGCCGCACATTCTATGGCTCTTCGCTTTACTTCTTTCTTCATACCTATTCCCTGATATGTTCCATCCCCTGATTCATGATCGTCTTAATATGACTGTCTGCCAGTGAATAAAACACCGTCTTCCCCTCTCTTCGATTCACTACCAGTTTCATCTGTTTCAACAGCCGGAGCTGATGAGAAATTGCCGACTGCGTCATATCCAGTGTCTGTGCCAGATCACACACACACATCTCAGAACAGGACAGCACACACAGAATCCGGATTCTGGTGGCGTCCGCAAATACCTTAAAAAAATCTGCCAGTCCTCTGATCTCCTGCTCTTCTGGAATCTTTTCCTGGATCTGTCTGACTGTATCACTATGAGAATGTATCAGATCACAATGCTCCACTTCTAATTTTCTCATGTTCTTTCTCCCTTCCGGTTCCCCAAAACCCGTAATCCCGCTCTTGTTTTTGAGACACCGATTGACTTTTATTATACGAAAAAAACAGGTGCCGGTCAACGTCTTATCTGTTTCCATAAGAAAACAGAGCGGCAGAGCCTTTCGACTGTGCCGCCCTGCGGTAATATCATTGATTTTGGATTTACAGTTTCTTATACAGAATGCGGATTGCATTCAGAATACAGATCACCGCCACACCGGTATCCGCAAACACAGCCATCCACATATTGGCCAGACCAAGCAGACCAAATACCATGACCAGTGCTTTGATCACCAGCGCAAATGCAACATTTTGTTTTGCAATTCTTCCCGTTGCTCTTGCAATCTTCAAAGACTGCGGGATTGCTTCCATAGAAGAGGTCATAAATACCACGTCTGCAGCTTCAATCGCTGCATCCGCTCCGCTTCCCATCGCAGCTCCCACATCTGCGCCTGCCAGAACCGGCGCATCATTGATTCCGTCTCCGACAAACATCACGCTTCCCTGTTTCTGTCGGATCTTCTGTAATTCTGTTACCTTATCCTGAGGCAGAAGCTTTGCATGCACTTCATCAATTCCGATCTTCTCTGCCACTGCCTGCGCATTCTCTTTTGCATCTCCGGTCAGCATGACTGTCCGGATATTCTGCTGCTTCATGGCTGCCACTGCCTGCGATGCATCCTCTTTGACAGTGTCTGAAATCACAAGATATCCTGCATAGACACCGTCTACTGCCAGTAATACTTCTGTTCCATACGCTTTCGGCTGATATGCAGACAGATCTACCTGATTCTGCTCCAAAAGCCTTCTGTTTCCACAAAGTACAGTTCCTTCTGAGAGTTCTGCTAAAATTCCATTTCCGGAAATTTCTTTTACCTGTTTTGCATGCTCAACAGAAAGCCTTCTCTCGTTTGCCGCTGCCATAATACTGACTGCGATCGGGTGAGAAGATGCTTCTTCACAGGATGCTGCTGTCTTTAGGAGTTCATCCTGACTGTATGATCCTGCCGGAACAATCTCCTGTACGACAAAATTTCCTTTTGTAATCGTTCCCGTCTTATCCATTACAACTGCTTTTACATTCTGAAGCGCCTCGATCGCAACTCCGCCCTTAAACAGGATTCCTTTTTTAGAACCTGCTCCGATTCCTGTGAAAAATGCCAGCGGAACACTCAACACAAGCGCACATGGACAGCTGATTACCAGGAAGGTAATGGCTGTGTAAATCCAGTAGTTCCAGTCCCCGGTCAGGATCGACGGGATAATTGCTGTTGCCACTGCCAGTGCTACCACGACCGGTGTGTATACTTTTGAAAACCTTGTAATAAAACGGTCGATTTTTGGCTTGCTGGCTGCTGCATTTTCTACTGAATTCAAAATTCTTGTAACCATGGAATCTTCCAGAACCTTCTCTGCACGCATTTTCAGCACACCGGAAAGATTCACACATCCGGAAGTCACACTGCTGCCCGGTACAACGGCAACCGGAACCGGTTCCCCCGTTACCGGTGAAGTATCCAGACGGCTTTCCCCCTCCAGTACAACACCTTCCAGTGGAATCCGGTCTCCTGCACGGACGAGAAGCACATCTCCAACTTTTGCCTCCTCTGCCGGAATCTCCCGTATAGTTCCATCCTGCCCTACAAGATTCACAATCTCAGGACGCAGATCAACTGCCTCCATGATCTGACTTCTGCTTCTTGCAACTGCGATATCTTCAAATAACTCCCCTACACGATAGAAGAGCATTACCCCCACTGCTTCTTTGTAATCTCCGATTACGATCGCTGCAATTGTAGCAACTCCCATCAGGAAATTCTCATCAAATACATGGCCCTTTCCAATATTCTTTGCCGCAGTGATAAGGACATCCTTTCCAAGGATCAGATATCCTATGATCAGTGCGAAAAAGGAAATCCATCCATTCATCTCCTGTGTTGCCAACCCTAGAACAAATAGAACAGCTCCGATTCCTATCTCCCACAGATCCTTTTTATTTTCTGAAAATCTGCCTTTTGCAGACTCCCGTTTTCCGGTAGATCCTCCGTCTCTTTTTCGCACAACCACTTCACTCTCAATGGACGCACAGATTTTCTGAAACTCCTCTAACAGCTCCGCATCCGTATTCGTCACAACCTGCAGTTGTTTTGTCGCGAAGGTAATTGCAGCAAACTCTACCTGAGGCAGTGCCTGAATCTTTTCTTCCATCTTAGACGCGCAATGTGCACATCCCAGGTTTTCCAGAATATACACCTGCTTCTCTGCATGCTCAAAAGTATGATCTGCCTCTTTGTGCTCCTCATGATGATGCTCGTGTCCACAGCCGCATGCATCTTCGTGATGGTGATCGTGTCCGCAGCCGCATGCATCCTCGTGGTGATGATCGTGCCCGCAGCCGCATGATTCTTCATGGTGGTGATGATCATTTTTATGTCTTTCTTCTGTCAATACTTCTTTTGCCATATCCTTTCCCTCCATATATAACATATGAATAGCTGTTCATATGTTCATATAATCACAATGTAAGGGATTTGTCAAGGCATTTATTAGAAATTTCGTGCTGTACTTCCAGTCAATCATATGCATTGTGGACTGTTTCATTTTTCATGAGGTAGAGATTTGCAATAATTAACCACACATTCATTTATGATTTCTAATAATTTATCCGCTGATTCCCTTTTCCCATGTTTTACCCATATTATAAAAGTTCCAGACATGATAGAAGTAAGAATACTAGCGTGCTGTATCGTTGATATTTAACATTACTACTGCATCTTATTCAGATGCAGTAGTCAGACTGTAGACAAAGTCCCGGACAAAAGTCCGGGCTTTTCTTATGCTTCAGTTATCCACAATTCTTTTTTGTAGAATTACTTTATCAAGAACAAGATATTTTTCTATTATTCAACTATCAAACTCCCGTTTATGACCTCTTCTATTGAAAAAGAAGATACATCAAATCTTGTTGCTTTTTTAGAACAGCAAGAAACGCGAGGAAATTACTTCTCAAAAGCTATAAAAAGGCAGATATCATTTAACTATTTTATTGCTATTTTATAGAGTGTGTTTTATAATTATTTTAGTAGATTTGGCAATGATTTCAGACAATGTAGGGGTGATTCCATTGGATAATTAACTTTGTATGAAGTAACTCAGTATTCCCTTTAATGGAGAAAATTTTATGAAAAAAACAAAATTTAAAAGTTTTTCTACAGTAATAATTGCTTTATTTTTAATTTCCACATTCTTCCTGTCATCAATGACGTCTGTTGAAGCATCTGATTCACAAGTAACAGAAGCTGAAAAAATTAATTTCTTAAAAAACATAGGAACTACTGATGAAGCATTGACTTCTTATACCCCAAAACAAATTGATGACTTATACGATACTCTATATGGGCAAGATGCGCATTTTTCTGGATTTGATTCCAAAATAGTAGAGGTTGCAGAGGCTAATTCAGATGAAAGAGAAAATATTTCTACTACGAAATTGCAATTAATGATTGGAACCTATGACCTAGTTTCCAACGGAATAGTCAAAGGAGTAGATGTTTCCATTGGATATAAATGGCTAAAAGATCCAATGATTCATTTGACAGACGCATTAACTTTTTCATGGGATAATAATACATTTTATGATGACGGATTTTATGCTACAGCAAACTGTAATGTAGATGGCGTTCCTATTCTGTTAGAAAACATCAATGCGCCTGCTTTAGCCGGTTCAAGTAGTTTTGGTTGGTATTCTACAATATCTCAGCCCCAATCGGGACCTGCCGATTACTTTTATGGCGGAGCACAGGTTTTATTACGTCCAAAAACACCTTTTAGTTCATCTGCCACTCTACATTCTAAACTGTATTTGACATATGCACATCAGAAGCTTGGGGGCTCAATATCTTTCGGTCTTAGTAGTTCTGGTCCTAATATAGGTGTTTCAATTACTGGTGGAAATTATGATCAACAATCATTGTCCTATACATATCACTAAAAAAAGGAGCTAATATTCAATTGGATGTTATTATTTTAGACCTTATATTGCTTTTATTAGTATTGATTCCTATATTATATTTCACAATTAAAATGGCTGTAAAACATGCTATCGAAGAAATTCTTGTGTCTAAAGAAAAATTTGAGGAGAATACAGATAAATAAACACATGGGGAAAATTCCCCGTGTGTTTATTTCATAATTCTTTGATTTTTATGCACAGAAATTGTAAAAATACTTTTTATAAATCAAAAGTATTTTGGGGAAATTTTATGGAAAAAGTATTTACGTTTCATATATAGAATCAGATTTTTCTATTCTATTCCTCTTTGTGTTTGATAATTGGAGCTTATATTATTAACCCACTTTTCTTCCTACACTTCGTCGATTGCCAGGGAAAGTTTATTCCAACTCTCTTTTGCTACTACAATCGCTTTTTGAGTCAATCTCTCAAGCGATGTGCCTGCCCCCGAATGAAGCCAGTTGATATAAATCCCCATAATTCCGGATGCAATGTACTCTGAATAGATCTCAAAATCTTCCTCTGCTACGACATCTGACGATGAAAATGTATGATACAGAGAATTTTTGAGTATTTGTTTACATTGCATCTGGAATTCATAGTATGCCGCATTTTCCGTAATACATCTGTAAAACTCTACGTTTTCATTTATAATTTGGGACAGACACTGAAAAAATCTCTCCATGTCAAAGGATGCCGAATCAGACATTACCTCATTCAAGGAATCAATTGCTTCCTCCTCAATCTCTTTTATAATATCTTCAATACACCCATAATGAAGATAAAATGTCCTTCTGTCCAAATCAGCATTTTTCATAATTTCTGTAATCGTGATTGCCGAAAGCGGCTTCTTCTGAAGAAGTCCAATAAATGCAGAACGAATACTTGTTTTTGTTTTCCTTACACGTCTGTCAATCTTTTTATTTTCCATACGTTATCTCCCATCGCGAAAAAATAATACACAAAATACTATGTTTTGAGCATATATGCTCAGTTGCCGCAATGTTGGCGATTGCTATTTATAATTTCCATAACTATAATACACACATGCGCATAAATCAATAAATATAAAAGAGGTTCGATTATGAATATGATAGAAAAATTAATATCAGATTATCCGTCCGGAGATGTTTCTCCGCAAAATTTCATTGATCATCTTACCATCGGTGCAGATGGGTGGATCGGTGCATGGATCGCCATTGCCATAACTGCTGTTTTGGGACTCCTTGTCTACATCATCCCGATCTATTTAACAGAAAAAGACAAAGTGGGGCCTTATCCATTATGGCTTCATACTTTTTATTGTGCTGCTGATTTTATGGGCATATGGGTGTTTTTGGATGCATGGCTGAAATATGATCACTTCCCTCTGTTTTTGCTGCTTGCCATCGGCGAGGTGATCTGGGTCTGTATGGAAATTTTCAGTTTGCACAGAGCATTGACTTATGAGGCAGAAATTAACTGGAAACCGGGTACTTCTTTCCAGTCTCATCTGAAAGATATTATATTCCAGCTGATCTGCTTTTATGTGGGGCTTAACTTCCTCCGGTTTGAACTTCACGACAGCACCATGTGGAAGTTCTGGATTTTTACCCAGGTTCTCATTACTATTGTTCCCGGACTTGTTCTCGAAAAAAGAGGATACCGGGAAGGAAACAGCAGTCTTCTGCACATCGTATTAATCTGTGTTGCTGTTATCTCATTTAACCCGTGGTGCAATATGTGGCTTGCGATTGCCCCTGATTTCTTCTCTGTTTCGGAGAATCCATGGTATTACTTAATGGGGATCGTATGCCTCTTCTTTTCAATCAGAGGTCTTGTGATCTATCACAGGCTTCCGGAAAAGAACAAGAAAAAATAATCTGAAACAAGGGAGATGTACCGTTATTTGATACATCTCCCTTGTTCATTATCTTATCTGGTCTGTCTTTTTCTTTTGAAAGTCCTGAAGCATAGATTCCAAAGTGATACTTTCCATTGTTTCTTTAATGGAATTTTCGATTTTCTGATAAGGCGCGGCAAGGACACTTTGAATATTTTGTGCCACAGGACAAGCACGCTGGGAACATGGATGTATTCCGATCAAAGAGGAAAGACCATTCGGCTCCAGTGCGTCATAAATCATAAACAATGTGATCTCAGACGGATCTTTACATAACTCTGCACCTCCGGTTCCCCGTGCCACAGTAATAAGACCTGCTTTTTTCAAAGCACTTATCACGTTTCGAATGATCACGGGATTGCACCCTGTACTTTCTGCCAGTAAAGGACTTGTAACTCGTGCAATCCCTTTTGCTTCATGTATAAATATAAGACAATGGACTGCAACTGAACATTTCATACTTAACTGCATAATTTTTTTCCTTTCATTTCAGATGTAACTATTGACTTTACATCTGACCAATGTTATTATCTCGTTGTAATTACAATAGTTACATCTAATATTATATCGCTTTTACTTCATTTGCAATAGTGTATTTTACATCTTTTAAAATACCTCTGCACAATAAAAATGTAAAGCATAAAAAGGAGAATCAAAAAATTATGAAATTATCAATTCCAGTAAAAGAAACAATTGAAAAACGCCGCAGTATCAGAACATTTGAAAACAAGGCGCTTCTTCCTGCCGACAGAGAAAAACTCATCGGATATATGAACACACTGTCTAATCCTTTTGATGCAGTGGTAAATTTTCATATTGCTGAAAAAGGAATCAGCGATCAGGGTGAAAAGCTGGGAACTTATGGTGTCATAAAAGGTGCAAGTACATTTCTTGGAGTCTCTGTTCCAAACAATGAATTTGGATTGTTAGCTGCCGGTTATGAATTTGAAAATCTTATTTTATATGCAACAGACATGGAACTGGGAACTGTGTGGCTGGCTGCCACATTCAGCAAAGACAGTTTTTCCAATGCAATGAAAATTGATAAAGAAGATCTTTTCATTGCGATTTCTCCGGTCGGCTATCCTTCGAATAAGCAAACCATTCAGGAAAAGCTCATGAGAAAAACTATGAAAGCCTCTTCAAGAAAACCCTGGGGTGAACTTTTTTATGACGAAAATTTTGCAACCTCTCTGACTGCCGAAAAAGCCGGAAAATATGCTGCCCCTCTTGAAATGCTGCGTTTAGCACCATCTGCTACAAACGCACAGCCATGGAGAGTCCTGAAATTCGGAAACGTCTATCATTTTTATGAAACACATAAAAAGAATGCTTCGGAAGAGGAAGCTATGATCAAACAAGTAGACCTCGGTATCGCAATTGCGCACTTTCATCAAACAGCCCTGGAGATGGGATTGTCGGGCAAATTTGAAAAACTCGCACAAAATCCCGATATGATCCCCGAAGATTTTCATTACATGATTTCATGGATTGCTTATCAGCAAGGCTGATAAGCAATCATATACTTCTCTCACGTGGTATCTCCACGCAGGCCTTAAACTGATCACAGTCGATTTTAATATCAAACTCTCCGCCAAGCGCTTTTACATACGTACTTACGATTGCAAGTCCCAGTCCATTTCCCTCACTGGATCTCTGCTTATCCCCACGAAAAAACCGCTCGATAATATCTTCCTTTGTAAAATCCATTGGATATCCTGCGGTGTTCGTGATCTCCAGACACAGATGATTTGAAGACTCTTTTTGATAAGTTTTCACGAATACTCTCGTATGTTTTGCCGAATACTTCAGCGCATTCTCAATCAGATTCTGGCAAATCCTGTAAAAATACATATTATCAGAAATGATTTCTGTATTTTCCTCTGTAAGCTGTTTTACGAACTGCAGCTCACTCTCTTTCACATGATCATCCATATCTGCAAAAATCTGTTCTACCAGACGATTCAGTTCAAACTTTTCCGGATGCAGTTCGATATTTCCGCTGCTTGCTTTTGCAAGAGAAAACAAGCTGTTTATCATTTCTTTTAATTTTTCTGCTCTTTCAGACAGCACATCCACATAATCTCTGACAAGGTCGCTCAATTCTTCCTTTTTAATGAGTTCAATATAACCCACCATGGAAGTCAGAGGCGTTTTCAGATCATGCGACACATTGGTGATCAGATCGATTCGAAGCTGGTCACTGCGTGAAACTTTTGCAAGGCTCTTTTTCTCGTTCTCCAGCGCTTCTGCAATCCGTTTTTGATTGATTTCCTCCAGTTTGCCCATCAGCACTTCTCGTTTCTTCTCATCAAACCGTCGGCGCACAAACTGCCACACCATATACTGGAGCAATGCTGTAAAAAGCATCACATAACCGGCAGCATAATTGTAATACCAGCTCCAGTACTCTCGAAATTTACTCTGCAGCACAAAGAAGATACCTGCTGCTACAAATGCCAGAATACCAATCACTTGAAGAAGATGCTCCATTTTTTTCATTTCTGCTCTCCACTCCCGGTAATAAACATCTTCTTTTGGGATCCAGTTCTGATATTTTCGGTTCAGTCCCTTTTCTAACAGATATGCAGTCCCGCTTCCTAACAGAATATTCCCAAGTATCCCAAAATACAGGATTTTTTCTGTTGGATAATAGGTTCGATAAGCGATCAGGATATAAAAGGTAAAAATTCCACATCCTGCCAACATGACACTTACTAATACCTGCCACTGTTGCTTTAACAAACGTTTTCCTGTCTCAATTATATTTTTCCATTTTGTAGCCAATGCCCCACACCACCTTTACATATCTTGGCTTTTTTGTATCAATCTCAATCTTTTCCCGGATATGCCGAATATGCACCATCACTGTATTTTCCACTGTATAATTTGCCGATTCTTTCCATACATTTTCATAAATCTGTTCTGCTGAAAACACCTGCCCCAGATGTCCCATCAGCAATTCCAGTATCTTATATTCTGTAGCCGTCAGCCTGACTTCTTCCCCTTCCACAAGGATCAGACGCCGCTTTTTATCAAGTACAAGACCGCCGTTTACAAGCGTGTCACTGTCTGTTTTCGGCGCTGCGCCTCCCCACGCGTGATAACGCCTGAGATGTGCTTTCACACGGGCAATGAGTTCCGACGGATTATACGGCTTTTCCACGTAGTCATCTGCTCCCAGAACAAGACCTGACACCTTGTCACTCTCCTCCGTCTTCGCTGACAGAATAATAACCGGAATACGGTAGTTTTCCCTTAATTTCATCAGTGCAGATAATCCGTTCAGTTTCGGCATCATCACATCCAGCAGGATCAGATCGATCTGGTTTGTCTCCAGAGCTTTCAGCGCTTCCATCCCATCATAAGCCTTTACAACCTGATATCCTTCATATTTCAGTAATTCACTGATCGAATAGACAATTTCTTTATTGTCGTCCACAACAAGTATCGTTTCACCGTTCATGCTGCCCTCCTGTATTCCTTTACTCTATGTAAACTATAATATCGGCGGCTTAAAAAAAACTCAATGTAAATCTTAAATTTTTCTTACATTCCGGTTTGTTATGACGTAACAAAGCAGCGACTCAGATGAATCGCTGCTTTCCCTGTTTACGACGATCTGTTTTCAGACAGTCTCTCGTACATTTTCTCTATTTTTCTCCCCTGCGTCTTGCAAGTTCCTTACCGTTTTCTTCTACTCGCTTTTTATTCAGCGGATATAGAAAAATCAATGCAAGTGCCACTGCTGTGAGCCCGATGATCGGCACAATACAGGAAATTTTGAAAATTCCTTCTGTCACTACAGGATCGAATGCTGTTGCCTGCGAATATCCGATCAGGGAAAGAAGACCTCCCACCATTCCGGACGAAAATGCCTGTCCCAGCTTTCTTGCAAAGGAATACACGGAATAAATCGTACCATCTTCCCGCACTCCGTTTTTCACTTCCGCATCATCAATCACGTCTGTGATCATTGCCCAGATTACCATGTTAAACAATCCAAGTCCGATAAATGCAAGAACATAAAATGCAATGTAGACCCACACATTATCCGGATGAATGATCAGACACAAAAGATAACTGACCGCACCGATCAGACATGCTGCAGCAGAGAGTTCTTTCTTTCCAAATCTGGCTGCCAGTTTTCCGGCCAGAGGCGCACAGATTACAAGTACCGCAATGTTGCTCAAAAGAGAAACTGCAGACTGTGCTCCCGCACTTCTGTAATAGTTCGGAAATACATATCCTGCCATCCCCTGCATTCCAAGCATTGCAAGGAGCAGAAGCAGTGCTGCCACAATAATTCCAACCAGCGCCCGGTTTGTAATCAGATTCTTTCCCAGTGCCGCCAGATCAAATTTCTGATTATTTGCCGGAACCGGAACACGCTCCCTGACCAGTTTGAAACAAAGCACATAACAGATGACTGCACATACAGAAAAAATCCCTGCAATAATCGTCATACGGCTTCCGGAAAGTACTGGATTGCCATCTACAGTCACATAAGCAACAAGAGGGGTTCCCGCTCCAATCACCAGACTTGCCAGCGTGGATCCAATCGTACGCCATGTTGAGAGCGATGCTCTGTCATTTGGCTCCGCTGAAATAGCGGAAGCCATAGAACCGTACGGAATATTGATTGCTGTGTAAAAGACAGAGCCCCATAGAAGGTATGTGATCACCATCCACGCCACCTTAAATCCATAGGACATATCTGCAAATCCTGCCTGAAAGATCAGAAAACTTGCAATTGCTACCGGACCGCACATACGCTTGATCCATGGACGGAATTTTCCATCCTTTGTAGGTTTGGAACGATCGACGATCTGCCCCATTGTCACATCTGAAAACGCATCCACAAACCGCGCCGCCATCATCAGCATACCTACGACCCCAGCGGAAAGTCCCATCACATCTGTGTAAAATTTCATCATAAACGTCGAGGACAAAATGAAGGTAAAATCATTTCCGAAGTCCCCAAACATATATCCTAATTTATCTTTCATTCCAAATGCAGGAACTGAAGATTGATTTGTTTTTGCCATGGCATTCTTCTCCTTCCAGATTGTTATGCTTTTTTAATCTGAATCAATTTCGCATTGACACTTTCCACAAATCCCTCCGGCGCCAGATCACCAGCCATCTCACTGAGTCTTTCAAAAGACATACTCTTCATCATATCCCACATGCCTTCCCCCGGTGATACGATCATATTTGCCATCAGTTTTACTGCTTTTGAAGCAATTTCCATTGCTTCCGGATTTTTTGCCAGTTCTTCCATTGTATCTTTGATACTGTATCTTCCCTCCGGGAATTCCATCGGCGCTTTTAAATCCATATCTCCGACTGTCTGGAACCAGTTGGCAACACCCTCAGCACGTTCATTCACTTCCGGAAGTACATAGATTTCCGGTTCTTTTTCTACTTTTTCCAGTGTCATCGTATCCTGAACCTCACCTGCCTGTGCTGTGATGATATTAAATCCGTCTTTTAATGCCACTGTAAATACAAACACTTTGTCTGCGGAAAGTTCTTCTACTTTTTCTCCATTCAGGAATAGTATAACAGACGGCTGGTTGGAATATACACGAATCTGTGTCATTTCTCCCGCACGCTGTGCATACCGTTTTCCGCAGAGATGTACCATCGGTTTTTTATTCCAGTATGCCTGATAAATATAGTAGCTGTCTTTTTTCACTTTTCTGTCAATGGTCATAAGACCTTTATTGTTTCGTCCTGCTACGCCGCCTTCGTTTCTGGCTGCACATCCGAAATCAAACATGTTCCAGACATGGCTGGACCAGATCCATGGACGTTCTTCCAGCATTTTTGCCATATGCTCATGGTACAGCGCCTGATATTCCTCACTGTAGTCCTTGCATGCCGGGTTCGGACCGTGATACGTGATGATTCCTTCACATCCATACTCCGACAATCCAAGGCAGATTTCCGGATGAATTTTATGGAAGTTGTCCATCCACGGACCATTGTCTTCCATTTTCCCGCCATACCATCCGAAATAATGGTTGTAGCTTTCCACATCTGTAATCCCATGCATTGGTCCTTCGATCGGTGTCATGGACACATGCGCGATCGTCGTCAGACGGGTTGGATCCATTTCTTTCGCAAGAGCATTCAGTTCTTTGTGATTTTCCACTAACTGTTCTGAAATTCCTCCGATCAGAATCTCATTGGAAATACCCCAGAAACAAATTGACGGATGATTGTAATTCTGAATGATCAGCTCTTTCAACTGGATGATACAGTTCTGATGTGCATCCGGATCCTGGTTCATCACGCTGATAAACGGAATCTCTGCCCACACTACAAATCCCATCTCATCGCAGGCATCATAAAAATCCTGAGAATGCTGATAATGTGCCAGACGAATCGTGTTTGCCCCCAGCTCCTTGATGAGCCTTGCATCTTCGTAATGATCCTCTTTTGTAAGAGCATTTCCTTTATAGAGCATATCCTGATGGCGGCTCACTCCGCGCAGCGGAGTTTCTGCCCCATTGATGATAAAGCCTTTGTTCGGATCACAGGAAAAACTGCGCACACCCACACGTGCGGAAATCTCATCATACGTTTCATTTCTTCTCTGCAGCTTCGCAGTTACTGTATACAGGTACGGAGCATCAATCTCCCAGAGTTTTGCATCCGGAACATACACTGTTACTGTAGTTTCATCAGCCGGGCGGCAGGCACTTGCCACTTCATTTCCCTCTGCATCACAGATAGCGTACAATACGGTAAAGTTTTCATCTGTCTCTTTCACATAAGAAACAATCTCAAATGCAGCGCCTCCACATTCACACGGTTTTGGTGTTACCTGAATTCCCGGTCCTCCGTAATACTCCAGATCAAAATGCGCATCCGGAACACTGATCAAATTTACCCCTCTGTACAGCCCGCCATAAAATGTAAAGTCTGCAGACTGCGGATACACACTGTCTTTCATTTCATTGCTGCATGCAATGACCAGAAGATTGTCCCCTTTTTCGTGACACACATCTGTAATGTCCGCACGGAATGTAGAATATCCGCCTTCGTGATATGTCACTTCTTTTCCATTTACATACACGGTTGCCTGCTGACCTGCTGCCAGAATTTCTACATAGACCTTTCCGCCTCCTAGGGGCTGTTTTGGTGTTTCAAATGTTTTCGCATACCAGTAAGTACCTCTGCCATAACTACCGTTCCCATCATGTCCGTCTACTGCATTCCATGTATGCGGAAGATCCACCTTATGCCAGTCTGTCGGCATTTCTCCCGGAAGCCCTGCATTCTCCTGAATAAATGCCCAGTTTTTGTTTAAACTTATCACATTACGCATAACCATTCTCCTTTGTTTTCCATTTTTCTTAGCTTTTTCACATATTTGTTGTATGATTATTGTATGTAAGTTTTGAGAAAAATAACAGTGATGATTTTTGTAGTTTTTTGCACAATTTTCAGATTTAAAAAGGAGACTTTATGAAATACGAAGAATTGATCGATTTTACACAAAAGATACTGGAGGCAAATTATCTCCCGGTTTATCGCTTTGAACTGCCCTGTGAGGATCTGGATCATCTGGATCAGGGACTGCGCCGCCATATTCTGGGCGTAAAAAATACTTCCAGATTTTTCAATGATCTGTTTGAAAAACTAAAACCGGGAAAAATTTATTTCAATACAGACCTGTTCCAGTGTACCTTTGTCTTTCTGCTGCTTCCCGGCACAAAAACAGTATTTTACTGCGGTCCTGTCGTATTTGAAAAGATACAGGGAAACCGCTTTGAAGAATTGTTTTCAAGCCTTCCTTTGAAAGATACTTATCATGACTCGATTCAGGCCTATTATCAGAAACTTCCTTTTTTAGGCTCCTATGCCATGTTCGAAAGCCTGTTTCTGGAATTCGGAAAAAAGCTCTATGGGGATTCCTGTGAAGTCGTCTATTCCAATACTGATTTTTTTGATCATTGGAATAACGCCTATAAGAATTGTCTGCGGGATGAAGAACATCCGTTTTCAAATATTGATGTGATTGAAAAGCGATATGAAGCAGAAAATATGCTGATCAATGCTGTCACTTCCGGCAGAGAAAGCCAGGCTCTGGAAATAACTTCAAAATTTGAATCCTGGCTTCTTCCACAACGAATCAGCAATAATTTAAGAGATATGAAAAATTATACCATCACACTGAACACATTACTTCGAAAAGCAGCCGAACAGGCTGGTGTACATCCGATCCATATTGACGCCTATTCCAACTGCAATGTAACCATGTTGGAAAGTCTGACTTCCGCAACTCAATGCCTGCGTGCACAACAGACCATCGCACTCGGATACTGCCGGATCGTCAAAGAACACCAGCACAAGATTCATTCCTCGATCATCCGGAAAGTTGTCGCCTACCTGGAAACGGATCTGTCTGCCAATCTGACTCTGAACACGCTGGCACAGCATCTTGGTGTCAATGCAAGTTATCTGTCCACATTGTTCACCAAAGAAATGGGAACTTCTCTGACAGACTATGTCAATCATTACCGCATCGACCATGCCAAAACACTGCTTGCCAATACCGATGTTCCGATCAAAGATATCGCACTGCGCTGCGGAATCGGAGATGTCCACTACTTTACCCGACTGTTCAAGCGAATCAGTGGCATGACTCCAAAAGCCTGGCGGGAATCTGCCTCTGGTCTGAACAGAGCGGGGAAGAAAAAATTATAGATTCCAAAATGAGAAAAGAGGTTTGTTCCATCTCAGGCAGAAATTTCTTTTTTCCGATACTCTCTCGGCGTACACTTATAAAACCGTTTGAATATCTTAGAAAAATTACTGGGACTTTCAAAACCACAGGCAGTTGCTATTTCAGAAATGCTGTTTTCCGGATTATGCAAAAGCATTTCCGCTCCCCGTATGATCCTGTACTTCAAAACATACTGGATGGGCGAAAGCTGTATTGTCTTCTGAAAACAGCGCAAACATTCTCTTTCTCCGATGTCTGCCGCCTTCGCAATATCCGCCAGCTTAATATCATCAAAATAATATCTCTGGATATACTCCAACATTTTTCGTATCCGCAAATTGTCCTGACTTTGAAGTGTCTCCGGTACCTCCAGCTCATCTTTAAATTTTTCTGTCAGGAAAAAACAAACTCTAGATAAATTCTCCCTAACGACAAATTCAAATCCCGGAGGTTCCTGTACGATCGCGTCAAACGCACTGCAAAACCACTGAATCACATGTGCATTCTCAAACCGGGAAACCGCACAGCCGGAAAATGCGTGACAGGATACGAGCGGACGTACATACTTTTTTGCAAAAACCGAATCTTCATTTCCTAAAATAAGCGTAGGATGAAACACCAGAGAATGTAGTTTACAATAATCCGCAGCGATCGCATAGTGGAGCACATTGGAATTGATTACAAACGCATCTCCTGTTTCAACATAAAACGATTCCGATGGTATTTTTAATTCCAACCTGCCTTCTGCAACATATACCATCTCAATCTCTTCATGCCAGTGCCACGGAATGCTGTCCTCCTGCCGCCCTGTATAGTATGAAGAATACCCCGCACATGGAAATTCCAGCGTTCCATGCGGCCGGAGTTCTTTTAATTTCTGATTCAGATTCAATCTGCACTCCTGCAGTGCCATATTCACATCTCCTTTTCAAACTTGGCGTTTTTTTTATATTATATGTCGGAAATTAAGTTGTATCAAGCTTGCTATGTCGATATTATTACACAAGAACATTCAAGCAGGAGGTTATATATGTTTCAACTATTGTTAGCTGTTATTTATCTGGCATTTATTAGTCTTGGATTGCCGGATTCTCTTTTAGGCTCAGCCTGGCCCACGATGTATCGTGAATTTTCTGTACCTGTTTCCTATGCCGGCGGGATTTCCATGATCATTGCAGTCGGAACCATCATCTCCAGCCTGCTAAGCGACCGTCTGACTAAACGTTTCGGTGCAGGAAAGATCACCGCTGTCAGTGTTTTCATGACTGCAGCTGCACTATTCGGATTTTCCACAAGCCATACATTTATCGCGCTTTGTCTGTGGGCCGTTCCTTATGGTCTCGGTGCCGGATGCGTAGATGCGGCACTCAACAATTATGTTGCGCTTCATTATACAAGCCGCCATATGAGCTGGCTGCATTGTATGTGGGGAGTCGGAGCTTCCCTTGGTCCCTATATTATGGGATACGCATTATCAAACGGACACAGCTGGAATATGGGATACCGCTATATTTCCATTCTTCAGATCCTGCTGACGGCCGTACTGCTGTTCAGCCTACCCCTTTGGAAAAAGCCAACTGTTCCTGCCAAAAGCAGTCATACTGCTGCGTCATATCACGAACAGGCGCTTTCTCTCTCTCAGATTGTTCGGATTTCAGGTGCAAAAGAAATTATGATCACGTTTTTCTGTTACTGTGCTCTGGAACAGACAACCGGACTTTGGGGCAGCAGCTATCTGGTTTTACACTGGGGGCTGACTTCTGAAACTGCCGCCAGATTTGCCAGCCTGTTTTTCATTGGAATCACTGCAGGAAGGGCACTCAGCGGATTTTTAACCCTAAAACTCAATGACACTCAGATGATACGGCTGGGACAATGTGTGATATTATCAGGTATCATATTGTTGCTATTACCGATCGGAGAAGTAACTGCCCTTTTAGGACTGCTTTTTATCGGACTTGGATGCGCCCCGGTTTATCCGTGCATCATCCACTCCACACCGGAGCATTTCGGTGCACATCGATCCCAGGCAATGATCGGCGTACAAATGGCGTCTGCCTATATCGGAACCTGCCTTATGCCGCCTGTATTCGGATGGATCGTAAATACGATCAGCCCAGCCTTATTCCCGGTATATCTGCTTTTCATCTTGGTTCTTATGTTCGTAATGCACGAAAAAATCTTAAAGCAGACTCAAAAAAAACAGCCGTAGCTGCCACTTTTCATGGCAGCCACGGCTGTTTTTCTATCACGATTCTTTTCCCAAAATATGCTCTACGATATCTTCCTGCTTCTTCTCCTGTTCCTGATTCTCCTTTACCAGCTCAACAGGTACCGGCGTATTCTCCACTTCCAGACATGCCTGTATTGCCTCATTCAGAGAGAGCATCTTATCATCCAGCTCGGACACCATCTGCGCACACTCCTGCAGCTCACGACTGATATAATCCGGTGCGTCACCTTCAAACTTATAATAGATCTTGTGCTCAAGACTGGCCCAGAAATCCATCGCAATGGTGCGGATCTGAATCTCTACCTTGGTATCTACCACACTGTCCGACAGAAAGATCGGCACGGAAACCAGCATATGGTAACTCTTATATCCGCTCTCTTTCGGCTTTTTGATGTAATCCTTAATTGCCAGCACTTTTAAGTCACTTTGATTCCCGATCATCTCCGCCAGGCGGTAAATATCGGAAGTAAATGAACAGATCAGCCGTACGCCTGCAATGTCATTGATATAGCGGAGCATATTCTCAATTGAAGTCTCATAGCCGTATCGTTTGAGCTTTTTTACGATACTCTCCGGCGTCTTGATCCTTGTCTTGATATGCTCAATCGGGTTATATTTATGTACGTGCTGAAACTCATCATTGAGGATTTCCAGCTTCGTCCCTACCTCTTTCATTGCTGCATTATATAAGAAAATGACGGTCTTCCAACTGTCCACGTCTTCATAATTCTTGATCGCGTCTTCCATCTGGTGTTCTCCTCTCAACTTGGAAAATCTCCCTTCTCACTTAGTCTCTATTAGTATACCATATTTGGCTCTTACTGTCATAAACTTCATGTTTTTTTAAGAAAGAAAACTTTTCCTATCAGAGAATACTAACTTCCGTTTTTTATTTTGTTTCCAGAAGATCCTGGAAGCGCGTCATTGCCTCTACTGTATTCTCGTAAGTACCAAATGAAGTCAGACGGAAATAGCGTTTTCCATTCTCTCCAAATCCGGCTCCGGGCGTTCCGACTACCTGGATCTCATGCAGCAGATAGTCAAAAAACGTCCAGGAATCCATGTCCTTCGGGCATTCAAACCAGACATACGGGGAATGTACCCCTCCATAAAACCGGATGCCAAGATCTGAAAGTGTATCTGTAATGACACGCGCATTCTCCCTGTAGTATTCCAGATTCTCCTGACACTGATGGATACCTTCCTCACTGAACACTGCCGCTGCCGCTTTCTGTACAATATAGGAAGTACCATTGTATTTTGTGCACTGACGTCTGTTCCACATGGCATTCAGTGACATCTCTTCTCCTGCGGACGCTGTAAATACCAGTTCCTGCGGAACGATCGTATATCCACATCTGGTTCCGGTAAATCCCGCTGTTTTGGAAAGTGAACAGAACTCAATCGCGCACTGTTTTGCCCCTTCTACGGCATAGATACTTCTCGGAAGTTCCGGATCAGACACAAACGCCTCATAAGCCGCATCAAAAAGGATCACTGCCTGATTCTTCAGCGCATAATCCACCCACTCTTTTAACTGGCTTTTGTTATAGCATGCGCCGGTCGGATTGTTTGGCGAACAGATATAAATGATATCCGCATGCTGATCCCAGTCCGGCATCGGAAGGAAGTCATTGTCTGCATTTCCCTCAATATACTCCACTTTATTTCCGCACATAACATTGGAGTCCACATAGACAGGATAAACCGGTGTCGGGATCAGGATCACATTGTCGTGTGCAAACAGATCCGTGATATTTCCTGTATCACTCTTTGCCCCGTCTGACACAAATACGGCAGACGCATCGATCTCTACACCACTTCTTTTGTAATAGTCCACAATGGCTTTTCTGATATCTTCATACCCTTGCTCCGGGCCATATCCTTTAAACGTATCCGCAGACATCATCTCTTTTGCCCCTTCAAGAAGTGCCTCTCCGGCACACTGACACAGAGGACGTGTGACATCTCCGATTCCCAGACGTATCACATTTTTTTCCGGATGCTGCTTCGTATACGCAGCAACACGGTGTGCAATCTCCGAAAAAAGATAATTTTCCTGCAGTTTCAAATAATTTTCATTTAAATTCGGCATTCTATTTTCCTCACTATTTTCCAGTTATGTCTCATCAAACAGTAGCGTCAGGATCATCTGTGCTGTCTCCAACATATTGGTTCCATTATCCATACTGCATTTCTGCAGATATTTGTGAGCTTCCTCCTCTGTCAGATAGTTTCTCTCCATCAACAGAAATTTTGCATTACGGATATAATTCTGTTCCTTCTCACTCCGTTTTTTGGGTGTCCGGGTTTTCTTTTTGATCCGCCGCTCCAGCTGACGAAGCACCATATCTGCGGTATTGACCAGATCATAGGCTTTGATCGGCATGGTCAGGGATAAAATCCCTGCACCGACTTGTGCCACCGTCTCCTCGGATCCTAACAGAATGGATTCAAAATCCCGCGGCAGGCAATCTACCAGATCCAGATAATACATATCCGGCATCCGGTACCCGCTGATGACAAGACCATACGAATATTCACCAACCATCTGAAGAGCCGAAGAGGCAGAAGAACACGCAAACACCGTCTGAAATCCGTGTTCAAGCAGTATTTTCTTCACTTTTTTCGCATTCTCAAGCTTTGGTAATACGACAACGATGACTCCCATCTGCGGCCTCCATTGATTTTCTTAAACCAGATACAGATACTGCTCCAGTTCCCACTTTGTTACCTGTTCCAGATAGTTTTTCCATTCTCGGCGTTTCATTTTCTGATATTCCGCAACATAGGATTCTCCAAGCACTTCCCGCACCAACAGATCCTGCCCCATTGCATCCAGTGCCACTCCCAGATTTTCCGGAAGGCTCTGAATTTTTCGTTGCTTTTTCTCCTCATCGGACAGTCTGCAGATATCTTCTGTCAGTTCCTTTGGCGCTTTCTGCTGTTTCCTGATTCCATCCAGTCCTGCTTCCAGACAAAGTGCCAGAAGCAGATATGGATTTGCCGCACAATCCGGACTTCTCAGTTCCAGATCCACGCCTTCTCCTCTGCGTTTTCTGACATGGAGCAGCGCATTTCTCTGTGTTCTGGACCAGGTCACATCGGAAGGTGCCTCAAATCCCGGAACCAGACGCTTATAAGAATTGACCAATGGATTAAACACTGCTGTCATCCCCACAACATGTCCCAGAATTCCCGCCAGAAATGCTTCGCCGTCTGTGCTCAATTCACCGTTTTCACCGGTAAACACATTTCTGCCGTTCTTAAGAAGCCGCATGTGCAGATGCAGACCGGAACCATTTACATCCTGCCGTGGTTTCGGCATAAATGTGGCATGAAGACCGTAGCGCTTTGCAATCGTACGGACTGCCATTTTAAATGTCATCACCTTATCTGCAGTGGAAAGCGCATCTTCAAACGCAAAGTCGATCTCATGCTGTGCCGGCGCAATCTCATGATGAGAAGATGTAATCTGATATCCCATCTCCTCCAGTGTCAGAATAATGTCCCTTCTTGTATTCTCGCCCAGATCGATCGGCGACGTATCCAGATACCCTGCTCTTTCGTGCGAAACGGTAGTCGGCATTCCATCGTCATCTGTATGGAACAGGAAAAATTCACACTCCGGATTCACTTCCAGTGTATAGCCCTGTTTTTCTGCTTTTTCCAGTGCCCGTTTCAGGATCAGCCGCGGGCTCAGTTCGTATTCGCTGCCATCCTCTGTGCATACATCACACAGAAAACGGGCAACTTTTCCATTCTGAGGACGCCATGGCAGTATGGTAAACGTAGAAAAATCCGGCTTGAGATACAACTCTGTCTCCTCTTCTTTTGCAAATCCGTTCAAAGAAGCCAGGTCGATCGTGCAGCGGTCATCCATTGCTTTTTCCAGGCAGCTGACCGGAACTGCGACATTTTTCAAGGTTCCGAACATATCCGTAAACTGCAGACGGATAAACTCAACGCCTTCTTCCTCCACGATCTGCAGAATTTCTGTTTTTCTATACTTCTCCATAACATCCTCTCCTTGTCTTACACTATGATCCTATTATATTTCTCTCTTACAGATTTGTATACCCCATCAAAGAATAATCGACTGCTTTTGCAGCCTGTTTTCCTTCCTGGATCGCCCATACGACCAGCGACTGACCTCTGCGCACATCTCCTGCTGCAAATACCCCCGGTACATTGGTCTCATACGTTTCTTCTTTTGTCGCTACATTTGTTCTTGCATCTACAGATACCCCAAATGCATCTGTTACATATTTCTGGCTGCCCGTAAACCCTGCGGCGATCAGTACCAGATTAGCATCCACCACTTTTTCACTGCCCGGAACGGGAACCATCTGCATTCTGCCTGTCTTTTTATCTTTTTGAGGCTCCAGGCTGACCAGAACTGCTTTTTTGACATTTCCGTTTTTGTCCTTCTGGAATTCCTTTACCGTTGTCTGATACATTCTCGGATCTTTTCCAAAGACTGCAATGGCCTCTTCCTGACCATAGTCCGTCTTCTCCGTGCGCGGCCACTGCGGCCATGGATTGGACTTTGTTCTCTCTTTGGAAGGCTTGGGCATCATCTCCAGCTGTGTAACCGATTTGGCCCCCAGTCGGATCGCGGTCCCCACGCAGTCATTTCCTGTATCACCGCCTCCAATCACCAGCACATGTTTCCCTTTTGCCGGGATAAAAGTGCCCTCTTTCAGATCCTGATCCAGGAGACTCTTTGTTACCGAAGACAGGAAATCCACAGCAAAATAAATATTTTTACTGTCTCTTCCCGGCACCTCGATATCTCTCGGATTCGATGCTCCGCAGGCTAAGATCACCCGGTCGAACTGTTTTTGAAGCTCTGCTGCAGTCACATCTTTTCCTACATTCACTCCGGTTTTAAAAAGAACGCCTTCTTCTTTCATCAGCCGGACTCTTCTCTCTACAATGTCTTTTTCCAGTTTCATATTCGGAATTCCATAGCACAGAAGTCCTCCGATTCTGTCGCTTCGCTCAAATACAGTCACCTGATGCCCTCTTCGGTTGAGCAGTAATGCCGCAGCAAGACCTGCCGGTCCGCTTCCGATCACTGCCACCGTCTTTCCGGTACGCACCTTCGGCGGCTGTGCTGTCACCCATCCGTTCTGGAATGCATGTTCAATGATCATTTTCTCGTTGTCCTTAATTGCCACCGGATCTCCGTTCAAGGCACAGGTACATGCCGCCTCACAGAGCGCCGGGCAGACTCTTCCGGTAAATTCCGGAAAACAATGTGTCTTTTCGAGACGCTCATATGCCTGTTTCCAGTTCCCGCGATAGATCAGATCATTGGTCTCCGGCACCAGATTGTGAAGCGGACATCCGGATGTCATGCCTGCGAGCAGGCTGCCGTTCTGGCAGAACGGCACGCCGCAGTCCATGCAGCGTCCGCCCTGTTTCTGTTGTTCTTTTACAGGCAGTGAAGTTTTAAACTCATGAAAATGACGGATTCTCTGAAGCGGTGTTTCTGCCTTTGTATTTTTTCTTTCGTAATCTAAAAATCCTGTTGGTTTTCCCATTGTTTCTATACCTCACTTTCTTTCATCTGAAAACTCTCATTAAAGGCTTCCATCTGTGCCTGTTCGCTGCTCATTCCCCGTTCTTCCCACTTGGAAGCCAGTGCGATCATCTTCTTATAATCATGAGGAATAATCTTTTTAAATTTCTGCAGATACGCATCAAAGTCGGCAAGAATCTCTTTTCCGCGCGCAGAACCTGTATTTTCCACATGCTCCTCGATCATTGCGCGAAGCTCCTGGATGTCATATTTGTTCTCCACTTTTTCAATTGCGATCATGGCCTTGTTCAGATTGCGGTAAAGATGACTGTTTTCATCCAGAACGTAGGCGATTCCTCCGCTCATTCCCGCAGCAAAGTTCTTTCCTGTTTTTCCAAGCACTGCCACACGTCCGCCGGTCATATATTCACATCCGTGCTCACCTACCCCTTCTACAACGGCATACGCTCCGGAATTGCGGACTGCGAAACGCTCTCCTGCAACACCGTTGATGAACACTTTTCCTGCCGTTGCGCCGTAAAGCGCCACGTTTCCGACAATGATATTTTCCTCGGCTTTATATCCTCTGTTCTTCGGCGGATATACAACCAGTTTTCCACCGGAAAGTCCTTTTCCATAATAGTCGTTGGTATCTCCGCAGAGTGTCATGGTCAGTCCCTTCGGAATAAATGCTCCGAAGCTCTGTCCGCCGACTCCCTTGCAGTTTACAACAATGGTATCTTCCGGCAGTCCTTCTTTGTGGAAACGGGTAATCTCCGCGCCGAGGATCGTACCTGCAGAACGGTCGATATTTTTCACCTCTGTTTCCAGAACTGCTTTGTTTCCTTTTTCTACCGCAGTTTTCAGTTTCTTTAACAGAACTCTCTCATCCAGTGTTTTTTCCAGCTGGAAGTCATAGGCTTTTCCTTCTTTAAATGTCACATTTTCTTTTGCCGGATGATACAGAATCTCACCCAGATCCATCTTGTCTGCCATCCGGGAATGCTTCGTTTCATTTCTCTTTAAGAGGTCTGTTCTTCCTACCATCTCATCTACCGTACGAACTCCGAGTTTCGCCATATATTCTCTGAGCTCCTGGGCAACAAACCGCATGAAGTTCTCTACATACTCCGGTTTTCCCTGGAAACGTTTGCGAAGTTCCGGATTCTGTGTAGCAATTCCCACCGGACAGGTATCCAAATTACATACGCGCATCATCACGCAGCCAAGCGTTACAAGCGGAGCTGTCGCAAATCCGAATTCTTCCGCTCCCAGAAGTGCCGCGATCGCCACATCTCTTCCGCTCATCAGTTTTCCGTCTGTTTCGATCTTCACACGTTCACGCAGTCCGTTCTGGATCAGTGTCTGATGAGTCTCAGCCAGACCAAGTTCCCACGGAAGTCCCGCATTGTGGATGGAACTTTCCGGAGCAGCACCGGTACCGCCGTCGTAACCGGAAATCAGAATTACCTGTGCTCCTGCTTTTGCCACACCTGCTGCTACGGTTCCGACGCCTGCTTCTGATACCAGTTTCACAGAGATTCTGGAGTATTTATTTGCATTTTTCAAATCATAGATCAACTGTGCCAGATCTTCGATCGAATAAATGTCGTGATGCGGCGGCGGAGAAATCAGACTCACTCCCGGTGTGGAATGTCTTGTCTTTGCCACCCACGGATACACCTTTTTCCCCGGCAGATGACCACCTTCACCCGGTTTCGCGCCCTGTGCCAGTTTAATCTGGATTTCCTTTGCGCTGACCAGATAACGGCTTGTCACACCAAATCTTCCGGATGCAACCTGTTTGATGGCAGAACATCTGTCTGTTTCTGTATTTGCGGAATCCAGGCGCTCGTCACTCTCTCCGCCTTCTCCGGAGTTGGATTTTCCATGCAGATGATTCATCGCGATTGCCAGTGTCTCATGCGCTTCCTGTGAAATGGATCCGTAGGACATGGCTCCTGTCTTAAATCGCTTCACAATATCTTCCACACTCTCCACTTCATCCAGCGGAATCTCTTTTTCTGCATAGGCAAAATCCATGAGGCTTCTCAGATATCCCGTCTCCTCTGCATCGATCTTTTTCGTATACTCTTTAAACAATTCATAATTCCCGGTCCAGGTCGCCTGCTGCAGCAAATGGATCGTCTCCGGATTATAGCGGTGTTCTTCACCATCTGCACGTCTCTTGTGTTTTCCCATACTCTCCAGCGCCAGATTCGTTGTCAGTCCCAGCGGATCAAATGCTTTTGTATGGTATTCATCTACCTGCTTCTCGATATCCTCCATGGTGATACCGCCCACACGGCTGACTGTACCTGCGAAATATTTGTCTGTCACTTCTTTTGAAATTCCGATCGCTTCAAAGATCTTCGCTCCCTGATAAGACTGGATCGTGGAAATTCCCATCTTGGATGAAATCTTCACGATTCCGTGCAGGATCGCCAGTGTATAATCCTCCACTGCCGCATAGTAGTCCTTGTCCAGCATCTCCTCTTCGATCAGCTCATGGATCGTATCCAATGCAAGATACGGATTCACTGCGCACGCTCCATATCCGAGCAGTGTCGCAAAGTGATGAACCTCCCTTGGTTCTCCCGACTCCAGGATCAGAGAAAGTGAGGTCTGTTTCTTCGTTGCCACCAGATGCTGATGCACTGCAGAAACTGCCAGAAGAGACGGGATCGCCATATGGTTTTCATCCACATCCCGGTCAGACAGTACCAGAATGTCTGCTCCGTCTTTATATGCCTTGTCAACTTCCACGAACAGGCGCTCCAGAGCTCTCTCCAGCTTCGTGCTTTTATAATAAGTAATCGGAACAACTGCAACCCGGAATCCTTCTTTTTTCATTTTTTTGATCTTCAACATATCTGTATTTGTCAGGATCGGATTGTTGATCTTTAATACCCGGCAGTTTTCTTCTTTTTCTTCCAGAAGATTTCCCTGTTTTCCTGCATAGACAGTCGTACAGGTCACGATTTCCTCACGGATCGCATCGATCGGCGGATTGGTCACCTGCGCAAAGAGCTGTTTAAAATAATCAAACAGCGGACGTCTCTTATCAGAAAGCACTGCAAGCGGTGTGTCCACACCCATTGCCGCAATGGATTCGCCTCCGTTTAATGCCATGTTCCGAATTGAATTGCGATATTCTTCGTATGTGTATCCAAATGCTTTCTGAAGCTGTTTTCTCTTTACCGGCTCGTACTCTTCTACACGCATATTCGGAATTTTCAAGTCTTTGAGTTCCACCAGATTGCTGTCCAGCCATTCTCCGTAAGGCTGCTTTGTTGTATACATTTCCTTCAGCTCTTCGTCCTGATATATTTTGCCTTTTACTGTATCGACCAACAGCATTTTTCCCGGATGGAGACGTTCTTTTAACACGACCTCTTCCTCCGGCACATCCAGAACTCCGACTTCGGAAGCCAGGATCAAATCTCCGTTTTTCATCACATAATAACGGGACGGACGCAGACCGTTTCGATCCAGAACCGCTCCCATGATATCTCCGTCTGAGAACACGATGGAAGCAGGACCGTCCCATGGCTCCATCATAGTCGCATAGTACTGATAAAAATCCCTGACATCCTGAGAAAGTGTGGCATTTTTGCTCCATGGCTCCGGAATTGCGATCATCATCGCCAGCGGAAGCTCCATTCCGCTCATCACCAGGAATTCCAGCGTGTTATCCAGCATGGAAGAGTCAGATCCTCTGGTATCTACAACCGGAAGAATCTTGTGAAGCTCTCCTTTCAAGGCACCGGATTCCATAGTTTCCTCTCTTGCCAGCATCTTGTCTGCATTTCCGCGGATCGTATTGATCTCTCCATTGTGTACCATAAAACGGTTCGGATGCGCTCTCTCCCAGCTTGGATTTGTATTCGTACTGAAACGGGAATGTACCAGTGCGATCGCAGACTCATAATCCGGATCCTGAAGATCCGCAAAAAATGTCCGAAGCTGTCCCACTAAAAACATTCCTTTGTATACGATCGTTCTGCTGGACATGGATACCACATAGGTGTTGTCATTACTCTGCTCAAACACCCGGCGGGCAATATAAAGCTTCCTCTCGAACTCCAGTCCTTTCTCCACATGCTCCGGCTTTTTGATGAATGCCTGAACAATGTGCGGCATACAACTTCTTGCCTTTTCTCCCAGCACCTCCGGATGCACCGGAACCTCACGAAATCCAAGAAGTTCCAGCCCTTCTTTTTCTACAATGATCTCAAACATCTTCTTTGCCTGATTGCGCTGTAATTCTTCCTGCGGGAAGAAAAACTGCGCGATCCCGTACTCTCTTTCTTCTCCCAGGCTGATCCCCAGCTCTTTACAGACCTTCTGAAAAAACTTATGAGAGATCTGAAGCAGAATTCCGACACCATCTCCGGTTTTCCCTTCGGCATCCTTTCCCGCTCTGTGTTCCAGGTTTTCTACAATCTTCAGCGCGTTTTCCACGGTTTTGTGGCTTTTGATCCCTTTGCTGTTTACTACCGCGCCGATTCCACAGTTATCATGCTCAAATTGTTCCCGATACAGACTTTTTGTCTCTTGTTCCATGTAATTTTTCATTCTATCCTATTCCTCTCTGTTTATTTTTCTGTTCACACCTTTTACTCTCCGCTGGCGCCATAGTTCGCCAGTACGCGTGCAGATGGATCTGTCACATCACAGCCCTCCCACTCCTGATTCGGCATCCAGAAGCCTGCGATCATTTCCGCCTGTCCCGGATAATATTTTTCAAAAATCTCCCGATACAAAAGAGACTCTTTTGTAAACGGCTGTGCATAAGTATATTTTTGACGTTCCTTTTCAAACGCTTCCTCTGTGTAGCAGGTATCAGCGTACTCTTTCAGGTCGTCTACCATAGAATGTCCCACCGCATCCGAAAATGCTGCCTTTTCTCTCCAGAGAATGTGTTCCGGCAGGTAGTCCCCTGTCTCAAACGCATGGCGGAGCAGGTATTTTCCCTTTTGATACACATTCTGTTTTTTTCCGGGATCGATCGCCATCACATACCGGACAAAGTCCAAATCTCCAAATGGCACTCTGGCTTCCAGAGAATTTACGGAAATACACCGGTCTGCCCGAAGGACATCGTACATATGCAGCTCTCTGACCCGCTTTTCTGATTCTTTCTGAAATGCCTGTGCCGACGGTGCAAAATCCGTATATTTGTATCCAAACAGTTCATCTGAAATTTCTCCAGTCAGAAGAACCCGGATATCCGTCTGCTCATGAATGGCTTTGCAGATAAGATACATCCCTATGCTGGCACGGATTGTTGTAATATCAAACGTTCCCAAAAGTCCGATCACATCCTCCAGTGCCGAGAGCACGTCCTCTTTTGTAATGATTACTTCTGTATGCTCACTTCCGATGTAATCTGCCACCTCTTTTGCGTATTTCAAATCGATGGCATCTTTTTGCATCCCAATTGCAAATGTACGGATCGGAGTTTTACTCTTTCTCGCTGCCACTGCGCACACAAGCGACGAATCCAGCCCTCCGGAGAGAAGAAATCCGACTTTCGCATCTGCCATCAGCCGCTTTTCGATCCCTATCACCAGTTTTTCCCGAATATTGGCACACACCTGCTCCAGATCATCCTGACAGATCTCATCCACCTTTGTAATCTCGCAGTAGCAGACAAATTCTCCGTCTTTATAATAATGCCCCGGCGGGAACGGATGGATTTTTTCACACAGCCCGATCAGATTTTTGGCTTCACTTGCAAATACGATGGTTCCCTTCTTATCATATCCATAATAGAGCGGGCGGATACCGATCGGATCTCTTGCCGCAATATATTCCTGTGTTTTTCCGTCATAGATGATGCAGGCAAACTCCGCATCCAGAATACGAAACATTTCTGTACCATATGTCTCATAGAGCGGCAGAAGTACTTCGCAGTCCGAATCACTCTGAAACGTATATCTGTCGGAAAGGCTTTCTCTCAAACGCTCAAATCCGAAAATTTCTCCATTGCATACCACATAACTGCCACCCAGTGAAAACGGCTGCATCCCGGATGCCGTAAGCCCCATGATCGCAAGTCTGTGGAATCCAAGCAGACCATTTCCGGTATCTACAATCCTGCTGTCATCCGGTCCTCTGGAAATCGTTTTATCAAATCCTTTCTGAAACTCATCCAGATCATCGCAAATACCGCAATATCCTATAATTGAACACATAATCAAGCCCCTCCTGTAATCAGATTCTCTTATCACAACAAAAAAAGGCCCCCTTCACGTAAAAATATACGTAAAAGACGCCTTTGTCTGATATGTTTTGCATTTTACACTGACAATTCCTGTTTGTCAAGTTGGTTTTTTCCTAATTCTCCACTTCCCGCAGTCGCTCCACCACCGTCACGCTTCGCATTCTGCTATGAATCCACTCTTTTATATTTTTCAACCACCAGTACCAGGCAGACAAATGCTGATGCGAAAACAAGCTGTATCATAATCGCCCGCAAGAACTGTCCTTTTGCAGAAGCTGTCAGATGTCCGAAATCAGCAAGAATATCATTTGCTTTCTCATACCAGTATACCGGAAGGAACTGACTCACAGCTTTTACATCATTTCCCATGAACTCAAGAGGCACAAACGCACCTCCCAGAAAGCACATTCCCAGAGAAATGATATTCGCAATTCCGGTCAACGCGTCTCTGTTCGGTGCAATTGTTCCCATCAGATATGCCAGCGCAATCGCTACGAAAAGCATGAATACCGAATTCAACAGGTAATATGCAAAATTTCCTGATGTATAAAAATCTTTTCCAAAAAATACAATCGCAATTACAATTACAAAGATCCACAGCGCAATCCCTGCCAGGCTCATGCACAAAATCCCCTCCAGACTTTGTCTTCTTCCGGAAACAGGAGATGCCGCCATCCTTTTTTTCAGATCTGGATTATGAAAAACAATCAGAATATTACCCATCACAAATCCAGATAATGCCAGAAACAGATACGGCATATACCGAAAATAATATACATACGGAGCATCTTCTGTGTTTTTCCCATCCTTTAAAAAGGTTACCTTCACGCTTTGTGTCCTCTCAAGAGCACTCGCTGCTTCCGCCTCCGTAAATCCTGCTGCCTGATACGTTCTGGCATTATTCAGAAAGCTGTTGATCTGCTGATCCACATAACTGCCCGAATATGTATCCGGAATTTTTGTCACAGAAAGTTTTTCGTCTCCCTTGATACATTTCTCATAAAAATTCTCCGGAATTCTGACCACATAATACACTTCTCTGTAATACAGCTTTTCCTGTATCTCAGAAACGTCATTTTCTACAGGAATCAGATGATGCAGATTTCCAAGATACTCTGTCAGAGACTCTGCAAGACTTCCTCCATCCTCATCGACAATTCCAATATTCAGCTTTTCCGCCTGATAACTTGTTTCTGACTTTCCCGCTGTGAACTGAAACAGAAGCGTACATCCGAAAAAAATAGCAACATATAGCAGTATCAACATTCTGTTCTGACCGATAATCTTCATGTATCCTTTAAATACTGTCATAACGTTCCCTCCTGACAACCACAAATGAAACTGCAAGAATTACTGCGCACATGATAAATAGTGTAAGAATGTCATTTCTGAACCGTACCGGATCGTCATACACATTAATACAGTAAAAAGCATCTGAGATTACTGCCGCCGGATTCAGTTTGTTTACAAGGGGCAATGCACGGTCAACGGCATGTTTTATCTGTACATTCACAAGACCAGCCAGCACACTGGTTGTCATAGAAATCCCAAGCATGATTCCAACCTTGATCCCCTCGCTGAACTTGCCGATACTGCACACCAGAATTCCCATACTCACTCCGATTACACAGCCTGCCGCCACAATCAGCAGCATTTTTCCCATACTTCCCTGAAATTCCATCTGAAGTACATATTTGCAGTAAACAATTAAAATCACCACATTTAAAAAATGAAGTATAAAAGAAGAGATCAGCTCCGTAAGTATCATCTTCAGTCTGTGTACCGGAGATACACATTGTCTCGCAGCCAAAGTACTCAGGTTTGCCTGCAGCCACATCGCAGAACCAAGACCGATAAAACAGCCGTACATGCACGCCATCGCAGCCAGCGCATAAAAGAATCCCATGTTCCCGTTGGTCGTTCTGCCGCCTGCGGAAACATTCTCTACCAGTTCCTGATAGTCCGACATCGCGGCAACCGCCTTTTTCATATTTTCAGGATGTACATCTGCCACTGTTTCCAGCGTATCCTTTCCATTTAGATAGCTCTCCAGAAGACTTTGCATAATACTCTGAGCAAGTCCGTTTTTTCCCACCTTCAGATAAGGCGTTTCTGTTCCATAAAAAATTCCGGAGATTTTCTGATCCTCAAGCTTCTGCAACGCTTCTTTTTCTGTCATTGTTTCCACATGGATCAAAGTTCCTTCTTTGCTGACTTCTTCCAGGAATGACGGAAATACTGAATCTCCCGGATTCTCTTCCACAAAAGCAGCCTGAACAGTTTCAAAATCTGACTCTGAAATGTTCCCGAATGCAAAATAAAACAGCGTTCCGAGAATCAGCGGAAACATGCAGGGCCAAAATAACATACTGAAATTCTTTACTTTTCTGATCACACTGTATTTTATCAAATGAAACATCTCTCTCCCCCCCTCTAATCGCGAAGCTGCTTTCCTGTAATCTCAAGAAATACATCATTCAGAGTCGGCAGCTCTGAGTAGACTCTTCCAAAAGCAGTCCCCTGCTCCTCCAGACAGTGAAGGATCCGCACAAGGTTATGTCTGGCTTCCGTACACTGTACAGTAAGAATGTCATTTTGATAATCAACAGCGAATACATGCGGCAGCTCTCTGATTCCTGCAAGCTGCTCCTCACTTAGTACGACCGCCTCGATCGTCACCTTTTCCCCTGTTTTGATCATCCCGGTAAGCTGTTCTTTGGTGCCAACAGCAATACTCCTTCCATGATCCATGATCGCAATCCTGCTGCAGATCTGCTCCACCTCTTCCATATAATGAGAGATATAAACAATGGTTGCTCCCTGTCTGTTCAGCTCCTGAATTCCTTCCAGAATCCGGTTTCTGCTCTGCGGATCCACAGCCACTGTAGGTTCATCCAGAATAATCAATCTGGGCTTGTGTGCAATGCCACAGGCAATATTCAGCCTTCTTAAGAGTCCGCCGGAGAGCTTCTTTGGTCTTGTCTTTTGGTAGTCCTCCAGCCCTACAAAAGCAATCGCCTCTTTTACAAGACTTTTTCTTTTTTCTTTCTCTTTTACATAAAGTCCGCAGAAATAATCAATATTCTCATATACTGTCAGTTCATCAAAAACCGCCACATTCTGAAGTATGATCCCTATCTGCTTTTTCACCTCATAATGATCCGGTGCCATCTCCTGACCGAATATCCGTATACTGCCTTTATCATATTTCAAAAGTGCCAGCATACAGTTGATCACCGTTGTTTTACCCGATCCGTTTGGTCCCAGAAGTCCGAAAATTTCCCCTTCCCGAACATTCAGATTCAAATGATCCAGGGCAACAAAAGAACCGTATCTTTTTACAAGATTTTCTATCTGTATGATTCCATTTTCCTGAAAACGCTCTGTTCCACCCATATATGTCTCCTCCTTGTTTGATCGAACGCTGTTCTTTTCCTACAGCTGATACCCAAATTATAAACTGCCCGCTTTCCATCCGGTAGTGAACGCTGTCATTTCCCCACATGACAAATGTCACTTTCCGTCTTTCCTTTTGCCTTTTCCTTTGCCCGGATCCTGATTTTGTATTATACTGAGGATATCCAAAGATAAATCTGTTTACCGGGAGGAATTGTACGATGCGCCATCTTGAAAATACTGGATTATTCATATTGTCCGGCTTCTTTTTCCTTTTTTTCAGAAAACTGGATTATTTTTTTGTATGCGCCTTTCTCCTGTGCCTGTGTTTGTGCTGTACCAGTTATTTTTCACGGTCAAAAAGGCTTCACCTGGTTCTGTGTACTGCTTTTATAGCGTCCGCTTTTCTGATTCCGGAACTGTTTCTGTTTTTCCCCGCAGTATTTTATGTACTCCTTCTGAATCAATATCATGTTCCGGCTCTTACATGCAGCGTTCTTTACTTTTACGGCATCTGGTCAGGCGGAGAACAAATTCCTCTGTTTTCCTTCTGGGGAATCTTCTTGTTTCTTCTGGCTTTTTGTCTGCAAAACCGCACAGAAGCCGCAGAATATCTGGAACAAAGTCTCATGAAACTAAGAGACGACAGTACCGAAAAAAATCTCCTTCTGGAAGAAAAAAACAGGATGCTTGCGGAAAAACAGGATTACGAAATTTATGCAGCCACACTAAAAGAACGAAACCGGATTGCCAGAGAAATTCATGACAATGTCGGACATCTGCTCTCCCGCTCCATCCTGATAACAGGCGCCGCCAAGGCCATCAATGCTTCCGATGCACTCTCACCGGTTCTGAATGATCTGGATCATTCTCTGAATCAGGCAATGACCAGCATCCGCACCAGTGTCCATGATCTTCATGACGAATCACTGAATCTGAAAGAAGCAGCCGAAAGTCTGACCTCAGATTTTACGTTCTGTCCTGTAACTCTGAACTATGACATGGGGTTTGAAGTTCCGCGGGAAATCAAATATTGTTTTATCAGCATTGTAAAAGAAGCGCTTTCCAACGTGGCCAGGCACAGCAATGCCACTCTGGTACAGATCACCATGCGGGAACACCCTGCACTGTATCAGCTTTGTATCGAAGACAATGGCACCCTGGAAGAAGGGCTTTCCCTCTCAGAAAACAACCGGGAAGCATTATTCTCAAGCAGAGGGATCGGTCTTTCCAATATGAACGACCGACTCAAAATCCTGAACGGAAACCTGCAGATCACAATACAAAAAGGCTTCCGCCTTTTTATCACTATCCCAAAAGAACAGGAGTATTAAGGTTATGAATATTGTAATTATTGATGATGATATTTTTGTCTCCGGCGCACTGAAAACCATTCTGGAAGCCAGCGGTGATATTACCGTTTCCGCCACAGGCACGGACGGAAAAGACGCAGTAAGATTATTCAGAACATACACACCTGATGTACTTCTTATGGACATCAGAATGAAAGAACTCAGCGGACTTGACGCATCCGCTGAGATATTAAAAGAATTTCCCGATGCGAAAATTCTTCTCCTCACCACGTTCTCTGATGATGAGTATATTGTAAGGGCATTAAAACTTGGTGCGAAAGGCTATCTCCTCAAACAGGATTACGAAAGCCTCATCCCGGCACTGCACGCGGTTCACTCCGGACAGACTGTTTTCGGAAATGAAATCATTTCCAAGATTCCCGAGCTTCTTCAAACCGGTCCGGCATTCCACCTGGAAGACTACGACATCAGCGAACGGGAGCTTGAGATCATACGCCTGATCGCTGACGGTCTCAGTAACAAAGAAATTGCTTCTCGCCTGTTTCTCAGTGAAGGAACCGTCCGGAATTACCTGAGTTCCATCCTCGATAAACTGGATCTGCGTGACAGAACACAGGTCGCTGTATTTTATTACCGGCATAAGTAATCAGTTTTCCACACTCTATCGGTTTCCGGACAACATTTTCCACACGAAGGACTGGCCTTTTCCACAAATCCGCCAAAACAGTGATGTCAGCGCAAAGCAAAGTACCGGAAGCAGGAAAAACAAAAGGATTCCCGGCCACATAGATGCGGAAAGATACTTACTCACCAACACGTTCATCCCACGCACGATCAGAAAATGCGTCATGTATACAATAAATGTATGCTTCTGCCAGTTTGCCGCCATCGGAAGCGGCAGCTTGCAGACAACGCACCACAAGGCAGCCGCAAACAACAGAAGATACATCAGATTGGTGAACATACTCGGCGAATGTTTGAAAAAATAATACGCCAGAACTGCAAGGACCACGCTCGCCAAAAGCAGCAGCCAGCTTGTGTTTTTACTTTCTACTGCACCACTTCCATGAATTCCGATATATCCCCCGGTCATATAAATAAACAGCCAGTTGCAAAATGCCTGCGCCTGTACACTTCCGAATGCCAGATCTCCACAGATGCCGGTACTGTCAATAACAAGCACCAGAACGATCGCCACGATCCCCATATATTTATTGCTGATCAGCAGATAAATCAGAGGGGAGAGCACCACAAGCAGGATCAGAAACTGTAAAAACCATAAAAATGCGCAGTATCTGTAATTGAGTACCGCATCCACGATCCCCTTCCAGGTTACTGTGATCGGTGGTTCATTGAACACAGCCCGCAAAGGTGTGATATAGGACACCCCTACATGAATGAAATAGTAAAGCAGTGTCCAGATCACATACGGAATCAACAATCCCACAAACCGCGTCTTGTATTTTTCCAGCACTTTCCCCCAGGAATAATTTCTGTAAAACAGATATCCGGAACACAGAAAAAATCCTGCCACACCGACCACTGCGATATCCGAAACCATCGTCTGCTCAATCTGGTTAAACAACGGCTTTCCCTCTATCATCACCACTTCTGTAAACAGATCCGTGTTCTGTGCATGAATCCACACCACAAAAATACAAAGTATAAAATTGTACCATGTTACCCGATTGCTGAATGTATTCTTATTCATATGCTACTCCTCAATGATCTGGATCTCCAGATAATCAAAATCAATGGAATCCACAAAATTATCCTGATAAAATCTCGCCTTTGCATGCTTCTTAAATTCTGCAATCGTTACATCCAGCCAGATCGGCTTGCTCAGATCAAACTCATAGCAGATTTCCTCCAGCGCATTGAAAATTTTATGTGTGCGTGTCTCATCCGAATCGTCGCAGATCACCGTGTCACGCAGCATCCGGTTGTCTTTAAATTCTTTTGCCCATAATCGAAACATTGTTTTTCTCCTTTTTGCAAATTTATAAAATAGAAATTCCACCGTAATTATCAGCCTTACAGAGTTTTAGTATAACACTAAACCACTGGTTTTTAAATAGTACCAAACCACTTTCATACAATCAATTTTTCTCACAAAAAAGTCTGCCCGCAGAAAGTATTCCGCTTTCTGTGGACAGACTTTTTATTATAGATACTTTTCCTTTATTCGTTATGGATTGCTGCTAATGGGCTCAGCCGCATTGCCCGAAGTGCCGGGAAATATCCTGCCGCCATCCCCACAAATACTGCAAAAATCATGGATGCCGCTGCCAGCCAGATCGGAATATAGGAAATATTTCCTTCCACTCCCATTGCCCCGCTGCTGGCCACGATCGCATTGATCACAAAAGAGATCAAAAAACTTAAGATATTTCCGACCAGTCCGCCGATAAATCCGATAAACGCTGCCTCTAACAGAAACATCTGCTTGATATTGCGCAGGCTGCATCCCAATACCTTGATCACACCGATTTCTTTTGTTCTCTCATAAATGGACATCATCATTGTATTGGCAATTCCGATCGCCGCTACAAACAGTGACACGGCACCGATTCCACCAAGAACCGCCTGCACCATTGCAAACTGTTTTTTCATGCTGTCCATATACTCCACATTTGTAGTCACCTGGAATCCCATATTTCGGATTTCTGTGGACAGTGCGTCTACATTGTCAATGTCATCTGCCTTGACTTTCAGTGAGGAATATACAAAATCCTTATATGGTTTTCCGGATTTTGTAGTCGGCTGTCCCGGAATCGCTCTGCCGCTGAACTCCTTTTTCAGCATACTTTTCAATGTCTCGAGGTTACAATACACCGAGTAGGAATTTGCATTATATGTATCCACATCCCCTTCTACCATTCCGCTTGCACGCACGACATACTTTTTCGGCGGCTTTGTACTCTGCTGTGTCTTGCCGTCTCCACCGCTCTCCGGTGCTGTTGCTCCCGTAGATGGCGACTGACTCGAATAATATGCCTCCTGATCCAGGATCAAAAACAATGAATCATGAGCCAGATCTATATCCGGAAGCACTCCTGTCTCCCAATACATCTTTCCTGTTGATTCTTCTGAAAAGTTTGTAATGACATTATTTCCGATAACCAGATCCAGTTCCGCACTGCCTGCTTTCGGAAGGCTTCCGCCCGGTGCCAGTTTGATGTTCAGATCTTTCAGCCCTTCCTCTGTCATACCTGTCAGAGGACAGTATCCGATATATCCGTTTTTCTTTAAAAGTGCATCAATTGACAAAACCGGCTGCACGTCTGCCACATGATCCAGCTTTTTAATCTGTTCGATCACATCATCTGTTGTATATTTGGTCGCTTCCTCTTCGTTGTTGGTATCCCCCATATAGAAACCGCCCATCTGGGAAGAACCTTTTCCTGTCACTGTCAGACTTGTAACACCTCCGGATTGCTCAATTTCCTGATACATCGATTCCTGAAGTCCAAGCCCCAGCGAGATCATGACTACGATAGATGCAGTACCAATGACAACACCCAGCACTGTCAAAAACGTCCGAAGTTTTCTTCGTTTCAGACTGTTGCTACTCATCCTCAGTAAATCGATCCACCTCATTCAGCAAGTCCTCCTCTTCCAAAGCCGCCATTTTTTTCTTCTTATGTCTGCGCAGCAATACAACTGTAACAATTCCTGCCACCACAACAACCGCGATCACGATCGGAACAACCGGAAGTCCTTTTTCCGGTGCTTCTGCCTCCATCGGCATCATATCCGCAGGATTCTGTGCAGGTGTTACTGTCAGAGGAAATTCTTTCTCCATACTCGCACTCTTTCCGGCTTCATCTTCATAAGAAATCACGACTTTACACTTTTTCGTCTCATCCATCTCCTGATTTGCTGTTACGATTCCGTCAATAGAACCTGTTGCCCCCGGCTCTATATTTCCTACAAATACTTCTTTTCCTGTCAGACCTTCCCCTTCAAATTTGGCTTTTACATTGTAAAGCTTGATTCGTCCGGTATTGTAAAGACTGCAGGTAATATTTGCTTCTTCTCCAACAGCAACGGATTCCGGTGCCACTTCAATGTCACTCAATTCAAATCTGGCTGCCTGCTTTACCGGGATTGCCAGACTGGAAGCACTTTCAAACTGTGTGGCATTGCCGTCCTCATATTTCATGGACATCGCAATACTGTATGGTTTCTGCACAAGATCTGCTCTTGCATTCAGATCAATGGAAATATCTTTTGTCCCTCCTGCCGGGATTCCATCCAGATAAATCGAGCTGGAACCGGATGCAGGCAAAAATGCCGGCGCCTCTGCTGCTGCGTCTGTTCCGGAAGCCGGTGCCTGAAGATCAAACAGCATATTGGAAACCGCTGTCGTGGAAGATGTATTCTTCAAATGAATGATCAGTTTAAAGTTGCTTCCCGCATTGACATCGCCCGGATCTGTATTAAACCCTGTCACGATCACTCGCGGTACTGAAGCAGTAGAAGTTCCACCGCCACTTCCTCCTCCGGAGATGATCGGATCCGTGTTTGTCACTCCACCAGCCAGACTTTCCCCGCCGCCCTGTGGCTCCTGCGGTGTTTCCGGCTGTGCATTGTTATTGTTATTATTGTCATCTGGTTTTTCCTCCGGCTTTGCCGTTGTCTTCGCAAAGATGTACGGTGTACTCTGGAATTGGTTCTCACCATCATCATAAGTCACTGTAAACGCCAGTTTGTATGATTTTGTCTCCACATCATCGCGTACCTTTAAATCTTTCCAGACTGCTTCTGCGTACTGTCCCGCCGGGATTGTTCCCAGCTCCAGTTCGTTGTTCATATCGGCGATTTCAAACGGCCAGCTCGCCCCATCATCAAGTACCGGAGAAATCTTTACATTCCCCGCATCCTGTGTTCCCTTGTTCCAGACCCGAATCAACAGTTCACTTGTCTCTCCTGCTGCATACTGTGGTGTTGTCTGTCCGTTTCCGAGTGTCAGTCGTATCGTGGGAATCGCCTGCTCTCTTGCCAGTGCACTCATCGGAAGCAGCATTGCCGCCACCAGTGCAAAACTTACGATCACTCCCATTGCCTGTTTCCATCGTCTCATTGCTCATTTCCTCCCTGCTCTGCATGTTCCCCTGCTTTTTTTCTATTGTCTTCTACTTTGACGATTTTCCCGTCTATAATATGGAAGATGCGATCTGCATATCCCGCAAGATGATCATCATGGGTTACCATGACCAGTGTTTTCTTCTGCTCTCTGACCACCTGCTGCATCAGCGCCATGACTTCCCGGGATGTACGGGAATCCAGATTTCCTGTCGGCTCATCTGCAAAAATGATCTTCGGATCTACCACCAGTGCTCTTGCCACACCGACTCTCTGCTGCTGTCCTCCGGACATCTGGTTTGGCAGATGCTTTTTATGCTTTTTCAGCTTGACCAGATCCAGCATCTTATCCGCTTTTTTCAGGCGTTGGGCTTTCGGCACACCGCGGAAACTCAAAGGAAGCGCCACATTTTCCAGCGCATTCATACTGCCTAAAAGCTGAAAAGACTGAAAGATAAATCCTACTTTTTCTCTCCTGAATCTGACAAGCTGATCTTCTTTTAAATTCTCAATATGCTGTCCGTCTATAATGACTTCTCCTTTTGTGGGTTTTTCCAGACCTGCCAGCATATTCAGCATCGTCGATTTTCCTGAGCCGGAAGTACCTACAATGGCACAGAATTCACCCTCATAAATCTCCAGACTGACTCCGTTGAGTGCTCGCACTGCAGAATCTCCAAGCTTATACAGTTTGTATAAATTCTTTACTTCAATGATCTTTTTCACACCATACCTCCTCCCAATGCACTACATTATATAAAAGAATTTAAAAATTTCTGCTTGGTAAATTATTAAAATTTTCTTAAGATTGTAATAAAAAAGAGCCCACTTACCAGAGTGATCTGGCAAAAAGGCTCTCCTTGACAACTGCAACCATTTCGCATCATATGAATCAGCTATATCTGAATTCCTGACAGCCCTACTCAATCTGCCAGTCGATTGGTGTAACGCCATGTTCTTCCAGAAAATGATTGGTCTGGCTAAACGGCCTGCTTCCGAAAAATCCCCGGTATGCAGACAACGGGCTTGGATGCGGCGCTTCAAGTATCAAATGCTTCGAATTATTGAGCATTCGTTTTTTCCGCTGTGCCGGCGCTCCCCATAAGATGAATACGACCGGACGGTCCTGTGCGTTGACTGCCATGATCGCTGCATCTGTAAACTCCTCCCAGCCGATTCCTCTGTGAGAATTCGCCTGATGCGCCCGTACAGTCAGCACCGTGTTGAGCATCAGTACTCCCTGCTCGGCCCATTTTGTCAAACACCCGTGGTTCGGAATGGTACAGCCCAGATCATCCTGCAGCTCTTTATAAATATTAACCAGAGACGGAGGCACCTGCACTCCCTTTTTCACCGAGAAGCACAGCCCGTGCGCCTGATTGAAATTGTGGTACGGGTCCTGCCCCAGAATCACTACCTTCACATCTTTTAAAGGTGTCAGATGAAACGCATTGAAAATATCATTCGCCGGCGGAAAAATCTGTCTGGTCCGATACTCCTCATTGACCGTATTAAATAATGTTTTATAATAAGGTTTCTTAAATTCCCCCTTTAATGCTTCATACCAGTCTCCATTGATTCCAGACATGATGTTCACTTCCTCTCTTTTGTTCTATATTAGTCTGACGGAAATCCCCTGATCTCTCAAATATTCTTTGACCTGCCGGATCTCCAGTTCCTTATAGTGGAACAATGATGCCGCCAGTGCTGCGTCTGCGCCGCCGTCTGTCAGCGCCTCTTTGAAATGCTCCACGGTCCCCGCACCGCCGGATGCAATCACCGGAATGGACACGCTCTCTGCCACCGCTTTGGTCAGCTCCAAATCGTATCCTGCTTTTGTCCCGTCACAGTCCATACTTGTAAGAAGAATTTCTCCTGCGCCCAGACTTTCCACCTTTTTCGCCCATTCAATGGCATCGATCCCGACATCCACGCGTCCGCCGTTCTTATAAATATTCCAGCCACTTCTATCCTCTCTCTTTCTGGCATCGATCGCCACCACTACACACTGGCTGCCAAATTTATCCGCTGCATCCCGGATCAGCTGCGGATTGGCGATCGCAGAAGAATTAATGGAAATCTTGTCTGCCCCCTCGCGAAGCAGTGCTTTAAAATCTTCCACTGTGCGGATTCCCCCGCCGACTGTAAACGGAATAAACACACACTTTGCCACTTCCCGTACCATATCGATCACTGTCCCGCGCCCGTCAGAAGATGCGGTAATATCCAGAAACACAAGTTCATCTGCACCTGCCGCGTCATACGCTTTCGCAATCTCTACCGGATCCCCGGCATCCTTTAAATCCACAAAATTCACGCCTTTTACAACTCGTCCGTTATTTACATCCAGACATGGGATAATTCTCTTCGTAAACATCGCCTCTTCCCCCTTACAGTTCTGTAAAATTTTTCAGGATCTTCAGACCTGTCTCACCGCTTTTTTCCGGATGAAACTGACAGGCAAATACATTTTCTTTTTCCACGGAAGCATGGATATGTACCCCATATTCGGCAGAAGCTTTCACGATCGACTCTTCTTCTGCTTCCAGGTAATAAGAGTGCACAAAATAAACATATGCGCCCTCTTCGATTCCCTGAAACAGCTTTCCATTATGCGCAAAATGCAGAGAATTCCATCCCATATGAGGAATCTTCAATCCTTTTTTTGCCGGAATCTTCTTCACTTCCCCTTTTAAAACCCCAAGGCCTTTCACTCCCAAAGCTTCATCACTCTTTTCAAACAAGAGCTGAAGACCAAGACAGATTCCAAGAAACGGGATTTTTCTTCTTACAGCTTCGCGGATCACTTCATCCAGTCCGGTTTTTTCAAGCTGTGCCATCGCGTTGCCAAACGCGCCGACACCGGGAAGTATGATCCTTTCGGCATTTAAAATCGTATCTGCATCATCTGTGATCACGACCTCCTGTCCGAGAGAGAGCAGTGCTTTTTCTACACTTTTGATATTTCCTGCGCCATAATCGATAATTACTGTCATGTATGTGCTCCTTTCATCTGAACGTTCTTTCCTATGAAAAAAGGCATACAAAACACCTCCTGTTTCCAGTTGGCACGTTGTATGCCTGCATTTGCAGATTATTTTATCGCATTTTGTTCTTCATGTAAAGCTGATTTCCCGTCCAGCTCAAACCAGAATTCCACACCATTGTCAAAGTTTCTGACCCCGTATTTCTGATGGAAGGACTCCATGATTGCTTTGACGATCGACAGTCCGATTCCGTTACCGCCATACTCTCTGGTATGTGCTTTGTCTACTTTGTAGAACTTGTCCCACAACTTTGCAAGATCCTCCTGAGGGATCGGATGACCACTGTTGAACACCGTCACCCGAACAATGTCATCTTTTGACAGGACACGGACTTCGATTCTGCGCTCATTGTCCACATGGTGGATCGCATTGGTGAGATAATTGCGGATCACCTGCTCTGTTTTGAACTCATCTGCCCACACATAGACCGGACTCTCACCGATAAAATCAATCTTCGCATCGGCCTGCTGGATCAGGATCTCACAGCTCTGGATCACACCCTGGATCAGTTTGGAGACATCAAAACGTTCGAATATAACTTCATCATTTCCAAACTCAAGCTGATTCAGCGTCAGAAGATTCTTGACCATGAGATTCATCTTGGAAGCTTCATCCATAATCACATCACAATAAAACTCCCGGCTTTCCGGATCATCACTGACGCCTTCTTTCAATCCTTCTGCATATCCCTGGATTAAAGCGATCGGCGTTTTTAACTCATGGGAAACATTGCCCAGAAATTCATTCCGCATATCTTCCATTTTTTCTTTCTTCTCAATATCCTTCATCAACTCATTATTGGCGCGCTTCAGTTCCGAAACTGTCTTCTCCAGACGCTCGGACATAATATTGAAATTATTCCCGAGCGTTCCGATCTCATCCTCTCCACCTCCGGTGTACCTTGCGTCAAAATCCAGCTCTGACATCCGTCTGGAAAGGGAAGCAAGCTGTGTGATCGGCTCTGTAATCTTTCTCGCAAACAAAGATACCAGAATTCCTCCCAGCACCAGTGCCGCAATTCCGACATAGACCAGCAGCTTGTTTGCAAGCGCCGTGCTCTCCCAGATACTGTCCAGTGGACTCCTCAGAATAAAGATCGCTCCTTTAGAATAGGTTCCCCACATTTCCAGATAGTCAATTCCTGCTACCGGATCTCTGATCTTTCGTATTTCATAGTTGTCCGTACTTTTCAGAAGCTCTCCTTCATCCTGATTCTGATTAAATACATATCCGCGCAGCTGGCTGACAAGCTGTTCCTGATCTCCTCTCGGCGAGAAAATCACCTGATTATCCTGTAAGACAAGCATGGATATATTCGTACGCTCCATCACTTTCCACGCGCGCTCATCTTCCTTATTTCCCTGTGCCAGTGCCGTTCCTACTGTCTTATGCACTTCCAGAAGGTCCCTCTCCTTATGCATGATGTAGTATGTCTCCAGACACTTGGAATATACGAGAAACATCATGACCAGAATAAAAATGATCAGTCCGCTGAATACTACGGTCATCTGCCTTTTGATCGAATGTTTCATTACTCTACCTCAAACTTATAGCCCATCCCCCAGATGGTCTTGATATATTCTCCCTTGTCCCCCAGCTTGCTCCTGAGTTTTTTGACATGGGTATCAATCGTTCTGGCATCCCCGAAATAGTCGTAATTCCACACATTATTCAGAATCTTTTCTCTGGAAAGTGCAATTCCCTGATTCTCGATAAAATATGTCAAAAGCTCGAACTCTTTAAAACTCAGATCTACCGGTGATCCATCACTCATCACTGTATGTGCCGCTTTGTCCACCACGATTCCGCCGGCTGAAATCTCATCTGTGTTTCCGCTTCCCTGCGTCCTTCGAAGGATTGCTTCTACTCTGGCTACCAGGATTTTCGGACTGAACGGCTTGGAAATATATTCGTCCACTCCCAGATCAAATCCCTGCAGCTCATCCCGCTCTTCCGATCTTGCCGTCAGCATGATGATCGGCACCTTTGAATGCATACGGATCTCCCGACAAACCTGCCATCCATCCATCTTCGGCATCATCACATCTAAAATGATCAGCGCAATATCTTTATCCTCATAAAAATAGTCCATTGCCTCCATGCCGTCTGCGGCCTCTAACACGGTATATCCCTGCCTCACAAGAAAATCCTTTACCAGCTTTCTCATCCTGCTCTCATCATCTACTACTAAAATTTTCGTCTTATCCATCTTTTCCTCACTCCTCATCTTGCCACTCTTTGTTACTGTGAACAGCAACCACTCTTTAGCTTCATCATATCAAAGATTTATGTCCGTACTGTGAAATTTCTGAATTTATTCTACACTCTTTAATGACTCCACCATATCAATCTTTTTGAGTTTAAAATACATGACAAGATTTACAAATACAGAAAATGCAAGTGTAATCAGAAAACTGTATCCATAACTGGACATTTCAATACTGCGTCCGAACATCGCAGAATCTACTTCTACTGTCACGATCACAAACCGGTGCAGAATACTTCCGAGAATAATACCGGCAACGCCGCCGATTACAGTCAGTATCATATTTTCCCTGTATACATATGCCGATACTTCATTATCATAAAATCCAAGTACCTTCAATGTTGCCAGTTCTCTTCTTCTCTCTGTAATGTTGATACTGTTGAGGTTATACAATACGACAAATGCCAAAAGCCCTGCCGAAATAGCCAGCACTGCCATTACAATATCCAGACTTCCAAGCATGTCATCCAGCTGATCTTCAATGGAATCTGTATAGCTGATATTCAGTGCTCCTTCTCCTTTCAAGATATCCTCTCCCAAAATCTCCAGCTGATCTTCATATCCTTTTTTCATCTGGAAATACACACTGTTATACTGCGGCTCTTCCCCATACAAAGACTGGTATATTTCAGGACTCATATACAGATAGTGCCCGATATAATTTTCGCAGATCTTTCCGACCTTTACTTTGACATCTTCTTTTCCTGTCTGGCAGAGCGTGATCGTATCCCCTTCCTTTACTTCCAGAAGTTTCGCTGTCTTCTCTGTAAGGATTACCCCTTCCGTCTCCAGATCATACTGTGTATAAGATCTGCGATCACGAAATACTACCATTTCTTGAAAGTCCTGCAGATCTTCCGGAACATTCAGATATACTTCCTGTTCTTCGTTCCCATGTTTTACCTTCATCTGACCAAGATATCCCACCGCAGTCTTATCTACCTGATCATTCCAGTACAACTCCTGTTCCACATTATTCTGCTCCTGCTTACTGGCGCTGGTATTTAAAATAATATTGGCATCATAGAGCTGAAGTTCATGATACTGAAGCTTCGCAATATCAACAATAGAATCCCGCAGGCCAAATCCCACTAAAAGCAGAGCCATACACCCGCCAATTCCAAACACTGTCATAAAAAACCGCTTCTTATAACGCAGCAGATTCCGGATTGTTGCCTTCCAGATAAAATTGAACTGGCTCCACAAGGATGGAATCTTCTCCAGAAATACTCGTTTTCCTTTTTTCGGGGCAGGCGGACGCATCAATTCCGCAGCCTGTTCTCTCAATTCTTTATAGCAAGAGAACAATGTAGCTCCCATCGTACACAACAGAGCCGTCAGTGATGCTGAAACTCCATAGTAAAGGTTATATGGAATCACAGCCGTATTCATATGAGGATACATAATTCCATAAGCTGTCACAATAATATAAGGAAGGATTTTTTCTCCAACCAGCACACCGGACACACAGCCTCCCACTGTCGCCCAGAATGCATATCCCAAATATTTTCCGGCAATGGAACGTCTGGAATATCCCAGCGCTTTGAGTGTTCCGATCTGAGTCCTCTGCTCTTCCACCATACGCGTCATAGAAGTCAGACTGATCAACGCCGCAACTAAAAAGAATAAAACAGGAAATGCTCTCCCGATGGCCCGCATTCGGTCGGCATTCTCTCCGTAGCCACTGTACTCTGTCAGATCTTCCCTGTCATTTACATACCACTTTCCCTGTTCCAGGCTTGTCTTTTGCTGCTCAATCTGCTGTTGGATCTGAGGTGCTGCAATTTCCATCGCCTCCGATGGAACTTCTGCCAGTAATTCTGCCTGCTTTTGGTCCATCTGCTGCATCAGCTCTTCCCGACGGATATCCTCACGCTCCGACTGGATCGCTTCCACCTGCTTTTTCGTCTCATCCACCAGGTTATCATACTCTTTTGTAAAAGCAGTCTCTTCTTTTGCGCCTTTCACCTGAATTGAAATTTCTGTATACGCATCCATCTGAAAGCTTTCCGGAAGTACCGATATAAAACCACTGACACTTCCGTTTCCGATCATACTGCTTCCTCTGGAAAAGGAAATGTACTCCGGACTGCTCACACTTCCCACGATCTGAAAGGTGCTCTGTGTCAGTTCTTCTGTCACTTCCGTATCCTCATCCTTCAGAAATGTGATCTTATCTCCGATCTGATATCCGCTGGATGCCAGAAAATCTGCATCTGCCACGCACTCGTCCGCTTTCTCGGGCATACGCCCCTTTTCTACCTTCAGCTCATTTATCCCATCCTGAGAGGAAAAAATATGTACGACCTTCTGACTGCCGTCCACATCACATAAGGCATCCATGGAATAGACAGGCTGTGCCTGTTCCACTCCCTTGACCTCCCGTATCGCCTGCAAGTCATCCGCTGTCAGCCCCATCGTACTGACTACCTGCAGATCCATCAGCTTACTTTTGTCAAAATACGCGTCTCCCGATAAGCGCATATCCGGTTCCGCTGCCCGGATTCCCGAAAAAAACGCAGTTCCTATGGCAACAATGAAAAAAATGGAGAGAAATCTTCCGAAGCTCTTTCGTATTTCCATATAAAAATCTTTTCGCAGTGCTTTTTTTCTCATCTCATCCCCCTACCACTCAATCTCATCTATGGATATCGGATTCTCGTTTACTTTCATACTGGATACTTTTCCGTTTTTGATCTTGATCAGACGGTCGGCCATCGGTGCCAATGCCGAGTTGTGTGTGATCACGATCACGGTCATTCCCTTTTCCCTGCACATCTCCTGCAAAAGCTTCAGGATCGCCTTTCCGGTATTATAATCCAGTGCTCCGGTCGGCTCATCACATAAAAGAAGCTTTGGATTTTTAGCCAGAGCTCTTGCGATAGAAACTCTCTGCTGCTCTCCCCCGGAAAGCTGTGCCGGGAAATTATCCATTCGCTCCTCCAGTCCGACTTCTTTTAATACTGCTCTTGCATCCAGCGGATTTCGGCAGATCTGAAGCGCCATCTCTACATTCTCCAGAGCAGTCAGATTCGGGATCAGATTATAAAACTGAAACACAAACCCGATATCGTCCCGCCGATATCCCGTCAGCTGCCTCTCACTGTACTTTGTAATATCCTGACCGTCCACTGTGATCCGACCGCCACTGGCAGTATCCATCCCGCCAAGTATATTCAAAACCGTCGTCTTTCCTGCCCCACTTGGGCCTACAATCACTACAAATTCACCTTTTTGTATCGAGAAATCGATTCCGTCTACTGCCCGGATCTCCACTTCTCCCATATGATAAATCTTTGTAATATTTTCCAACTTTACAAATGTGTCCATACATTACCCATCCTTTCCGCTTTATTATAGCATGAGGCAAAAAAAGAAACAGTTCTTTTTTTATGAACTGTTTCTGAAAATTCAATAAATTTCGTCGATATTCCACTCGTCGTTGTGCCATTTGATCCGCGCTCTGCGGCGTTTTTCCGCTTCCTGTTTGCGCCTGCGGATCCGCCGTATCTGCAGGACTCTTAAGTAAAAGACAAAGCCCGCTGACAAAAGTACCACTCCGACACAAACAGGCAGTATGATCTTCCACATTGCGAGTTTCTTTTCATAAACGATAGAAATCGTATGTGCCCCCTGTACGGATTTCAAAGTATATTTGCTTTGATACTTTTCCAGATCGATCTCTTTTTTATCAATCTTGACTGAAGCGATTCTGTATCCTTCTTTCTCCGGATAATCTGCCTCAAATGCTTCTCCGCGCAGCACTGTTTTCCTGGAAACTGACGGCTTGTCCTCCCCAACCTGAACCTTTACTTCAACCTCATACTGGTAAGGCACTTCCGTCCTGTACAATCTGACCTTCTTTGTCCCGTCAGATAATGTGACATTCACAACCGCCAGAAAGACTCCCGGATCTAACTCGCAGATTGATTCCGGCTCATCACTGGTGACATTATCCTCAAACTGAAAATCCAGCTTTTCATAATACAGCAGTTCCTTTTCAGAAAGAGAGTATACATTCAGAAAATCACCATTTCCCGAGAACAGTGTCAGAGGAAAATTCAAAACATAATCTTCTGTCACGCACAGATCCTGATAATTTCCATCCCCTGCATAACCGCCCAGATCTCCCAGATCTTCTGTGACCTGAAACTCATTATTTAAAATCTTAAACTGATATCCTCCATCTGCATTTGTCTGGATCACATACCTGTCATTTGCCGAATCATAACCGATTCCCAGGATATTATAGGAATCTGTCACTTTCACCTTGCGCTTGAATTTCAGTGTATCTGCATCCATGATAAAAAGACATCCTCTGTTTTCCTTCTGATAACTGGTATAAAGACTGACCGCGATCTCATTGGTATTCGGATTATATGCCATTCCATTGGCATGTTCATAATCTGTCTCCTGTACCTGCATTGCAAGGGAATACTGCTCGACCGGATTGCCGTTTTTATCCTTGTCATTGCGATAGTATGCCTTTACAATATCCGGCTGTCCACTTCCATCCAGCACGTTTTCCAGACAAACGATGTAATCATCTGTCGCACATATGGACTGTACTACTCCATGTTCTGTTTCGATCGATTCTTCCTTCACCATCTTCCAGGACAGATTTTGAAACGCCTGCGGTGATGCAATCTGAGCTTGTACTGTAAACGGGCAGAGCACAGACAACAGCAGTCCTGTCAGAATGCCAAACGTCCATGCCTTCTTTCTCACAGCACCAGTTCCTCCCACTTGTCACCTGCCCCGAACGTGCAGTGAAACCGTTTCGGAAGATCACCGGTTCCAAGCAGATAATTCTGATACTTCATGATCAAATCTACTGCCACAGGGATTGCCCCCTCATACAATTTATTCAATAACAGACAGTATTCCCTGCATTTTGGATTCGGTTCTTCACTCATCACCAGCCCATGGAACTTGTCATACTGTCCGGCTGTCTTCATTGCTCCAAACAACAGGTTTCTCTTTGTTTTTCCCGGTGCATACAACGCTTTATGGCACAACTGCATCCCTTTCAGTGCTTTTCTCGCCTGCTGGGCAGTCACATGATCAAAAAACGGCGCGACTACCTTTGCATTTTTCTCAGTAGCATGGATATGCTCCGTCTGCCTGTAAGTCAAAGGATCAAATTTGTCCTCTATCAGCAGATAACGATCAAACTCCATCTCAATCTCTGAATGACCGATTCCACTTTTCTGAATCATCTTTTCTACGTAAGGATGACACTCACTGTCCAGCGCAAAATGGCAGATAAAGCCATAGATATAAGCCCTGCTCATGGTTTTGTCATCTGCATCGGCGATTACCTTTTTCGCCCTTTCAAAGAACAAATCCGCCATCTGCTTATGCATTCCATATCCCTGTCCGCTCACAGAATTGGGAATCAGTGCTCTATAATAAAACAAAATATCCGGTCCGTGCAGACCGATATCAAATAATTCTCTGTTTGTCTCCATTGCCGTCCGGATTCTTCTCGGAAGTGCATCCAGAACATCTTTTCCAAATCGATAATGTGTATACGTTGTCGGCATATGCTCTCCCCTTTCTTCAATCAAAACTCCCGCTGCTTTTGTTTTTTCAAAACCTATTTTATATCTTATCACAATTTTCCAGAAAATAAACGAAAAATCCAAATCTGTTACAAGTTTCCCCTTGACTTTTTATCAGATTCTCCTATATTATAAGTAGAACGGTGATAAACCGTATGATTCAGGGCTTGTACTGGTTTCGACAGGGGTCTTGAAGATGGAGAAGCTATCCGCAGGCAGATGCGTCAAATCGCAAACTTAAAATTAAACGCAGACGAAAATTACGCGTTAGCAGCCTAGTTGCTGCTTGTCAGCCTCAGGGCACTCACACCTTGAGAATCTGGCATCGACTTTTGTGAGAAACGATGGCAGTTAAGCTTTGCGCTGTCAGGCGTATCATGAAGCTACCGAAGCTGTAAGGATGTCCGTTTTCGTGCAGTCGGGGGAATCGAAAAGAACTGACTATGATAGTAGAAGTACATGGGATAGGCTTTTGGACGCGGGTTCGACTCCCGCCAGGTCCATTTTATAGGGAATCGCGAGAAATCGTAGATTCCCTTTTTTATTGGCTTTATCGGATATACTATTTTATAAAAAATATAATATTTTATAATTTGTGTTGCATTTTACACTGATATGCAACACGATATGCAACACGAAAGATGATACAATATTCACCCCTCAGAGAACGATCTCCGAGGGGATTTTTATTAAATAGATGTGGTCTCTTTACTGTAAATTACCGACATGAGCCTTGCATACCATGGCGCTTTAGGACTCCACTTGTAACACGGCATGTCCTTACCATTGTTGTCCTTGTAAATCTGCTGGATGATTTTTACTTCGTCTGGATGACCCAATGTTATTACTTTTTGACCGTCAAAATAATACACTGCACCTTTTCCCTCTACTGTAAATAAACATTTCATCTCTTCTTCTCCTTCCTGTTCGATTCCTGTATTCTGGTTATTTTTTTGTTCGCTGCATGCAGACGCTCTACTGTCGATTGCCTTTGCAATCGGCTCCGCAATTCCTTTTGTGCCTAAACTACGATACCGTGCTACATCATCTGTGCCGGTGCAAAATAATGTCTCTACGATCATGCCAGGCATATTAGATGCATTCAGATCATGGTATCCCGAACTGTACTTTACACCACGGTTAGTAAATCCTTTTCCTGCAAAATTATTACAGATGTTGCTTGCGATCGTGTTCATGGTCTGGTTAGATGCATCATATAACCACACCTCTGTGCCCCCTGCTGATGCCGCTCCTGCGGCGTTCATGTGCAGAGTGACATAGATATCGCATCCTGCTCCATTCGCCTTATTTGTGCCGTCAGACAACTCACCAGACACATTCGATGCGTTGGAATTACAATCAATCACAGTATGTCCGACTGCCTGTAGCATCGGTACAAGTTCGTTGTAGATCTTCCGCACTTCCGCCTGTTCATCGATCAGACCTATTGCACCTTTACAATTTGGGGAATGCCCTCCCCTTAAGCCAATTTTCATTCTTTCTCTTCCTCCTGTTCTTCCGTTTCAAATGCTTTTTCCAGTTCTTCCGCTGTTATTCTTCCGAATTCGTTCTGTTCTCTCATGTTCTCACCTCCTGTTGTGCAATAAAAGAGAGCCTGTTTCCAAGCCCTCTTGATAATATTTTTTCATTTTTCATTGATCCACTTTTTATACTCTTCCCAATCTTTCTTATTGAGTATAATTTCAGAATAATAAAAATCCTTATTCCGTATGATAGCCCAAATTTTCTTTAACTTTTTAATAAATCCCGCCTGCTCCTTATACCAGTTTCCGCTTAAATAAGTCATAAAACAATAATCTTCTTCATCTTTTTCTATTTTGATCCTAAGCCCATCATCACATCCACATTTACAAGAAATAATCATTTCGGAATTATCTGACGCTTTTAATACTGCCATGCAAACCACCCACTTTCACTTTTTTCTTGAATAACCTTGTTAAAAATGGTATATTATATTCAAAGGAACAACCGCCCACAAGGGGTTGACCTCATAGCATTAGTGACAAATCATAGAATTGCCACCCTCGGCACTCGGTCAAAGTTTAGAGGGTGGTTTTTCTATGCTCAAAACATTATCTGATAAACGTAAATACGAATATCAGCAATGCCAGAATGAACATTCCAAATGCCATAAGATCTTTAAAATCAAACGGTTTCTTGTCCATCAGCACCACCCCATTCTATGTAGAATAGAGGTCAGCCACCCTGTAACACGGTTGTTCTGTTTTTTATCATACCATGCTTTTCTTCATGGTTCAATCTATTTTATTCTTCCTTATGCATCTGCTTAATTGCCTGATTCACATATGGACTCAGACCAGCCACTAAAATCCCCTGTACGATTGCTGTAAATACCGCCATTGCAATCTCCTGTCCGGTACTGATCGGGCAAGATGCAATCACCCACACTGCACACAATACAATGCCAATACCGCCTAAAATAAGTGGGATGTACTTATCCTTTACTGTCTGAGACTGTTTTAATCCCATTCCAATAAAATACAGTACTACTGCTACAACAATCAGTTCCGGTTTTACATAATTCATGGTCTGTTCCATCATTACTCACCTTTCCTTTCCAAATCTTCAGAGAAATGGAATAGAGGGCTTTAATTTTCCTCTTGCATGAAAGATACAGCAAACAAAAAGCCCAATCAAGAGTGCAAAGCACCACCAATGGTGGTAAGGCTCTTTACAGGGTTCTTTCTTTTCTGTGGTGGGTAATCAAGCGAAAAATGAAGAAGTGTTTTGTCATGCTTTATATTTTTATCCCGACTTTGATAATTCAGATTGTGAAAATGATTAAATACAGAAAAGCTAAATAACACGATTTATATTAGCATCACTTTAATGATAAATTAGTTAGAGTGGTGCCTTATTTTTTTCTCTGTACAATCACTTAAATAGGTGCTATAGTAATGGGTAGATAGTATTCGAACAGAAACTATACCACATATTTTTTATTTTTAAACCATGAGGATTATATCAGTTTGAACGAGACCTCATCCATGCAGATTTTCATGATTGTCACTTCCCAGAAAGGAGTGATCGATATGAGAGCAGGATTTATCGGAGCGGGGAAAGTAGGATTTTCCCTTGGAAAATACCTGAAGGAAAACGGCGTAGAGATTACGGGTTACTTCAGCAAATCACCGGAATCAGCTAAATCAGCAGCAGATTTTACTAACACAAAACTATATAAGAGTATAGAGGATATCTTAAGTGACAGTGATACCCTGTTTATTACTGTGCCTGATGGACAGATAAGCAAAGTATGGGATTATATGAAGAATCTGGATATTAAAAATAAAAATATTTGTCATTGCAGCGGTTCGATTTCATCAACCGTTTTTTTTGATGGTGAAAACCTCGGTGCAAATATCTATTCGGTACATCCCCTATATGCAATAAGTGATAAGTGCGAATCATGGAAACACTTGAATAAGGCTTATTTTACTGTGGAGGGTTCGGCAGAGAATCTAGATGAGATTAAGAGTATCTTTGAGCGAGCAGGAAATAAGGTAATCGCAATGGGAGCGGAAAATAAATCTCTTTACCACTGCGGTGCAGTAGTTGTAAGCAATCTCGTAAACGGACTTTTTCAAGTGGGGGCTGAAATGCTTGTAAAATGCGGCTTTGATAAAAAAGATGCAAAGAAAGCCTTAGTGCCTTTGTTTACTGGAAATGCCGACACATTGGCAGAAAAAGGAGTTGCGGCTGCCCTCACAGGTCCTGTTGAGCGAAATGATTTGTCGACTATCACAAAACACATTGAAGCTATTAAGGCAGCATGGATAAACGAGTCTGAGGAAAAGGTGGGATATGAGATGATATATCTTTTGCTTTCAGAAAAGCTTCTCAGTATTGCACAGGAAAAACATTTAGACAGTGACTATTTGAAGATGACGGAGGTAATTAAAAATGAAAAACACAGTATCCACTTTTAAAGAACAGAAGGTTAAGGGCGATAAGATTACAATGCTGACAGCCTATGACTATTCGACAGCTAAATTGATGGATCAGTCAGGTATTAACGGTATTCTCGTTGGAGATTCTCTTGGCATGGTTATGCTCGGATACGAAAATACTTTGCCGGTAACAATGGAAGATATGATTCACCATACAAGAGCAGTTACAAGAGGTGCCAAAGATGCCTTAGTAGTTGGAGATATGCCGTTTATGTCATATCAAGTTTCAGTTGAAGAGGCCATGTATAACGCAGGAAGACTTATGAAAGAAGGAAGATGTCAAGCAGTAAAGCTAGAAGGTGGAGCCTCTGTTTGTCCACAGATTAAAGCTATTACAGCTGTTTCAATTCCTGTTATGGCACATATTGGACTTACACCTCAGTCAGTGAACGTTTTTGGAGGCTTTAAAGTTCAGGGAAAAAGTGAAGAGGGAGCAAAGAAACTCATTGAAGAGGCAAAAGCTGTTGAAGAAGCAGGAGCATTTGCGATTGTTTTGGAATGCGTACCTGCAAAATTAGCGGAAATTATTTCTGAAAGCATTAATATTCCTACAATAGGAATAGGTGCAGGATCTGGCTGCGATGGACAGATTCTCGTTTATCAGGACATGCTTGGAATGGTCTCTGACTTTACACCTAAATTCGTAAAACAATTCGCAAAGGTAGGAGATGTAATGAAAGAAGCCTTTGCTGCATATATAGAAGAAACTAAACAGGGAAGCTTTCCAGCACCTGAACACACATTTAAAATTTCAGAAGATGTAATTAACAAGTTATATTAGGAGATAGAACGATGAAAATAGTAAAAACCGTAGATGAAGTGAGAGTTATAGTCAAAGAATGGAAGAAAGAAGGTCTTACAGTAGGTCTTGTTCCTACTATGGGATTTTTGCACGAAGGACATAAGAGTTTAATTACAAGGGCTGTTTCAGAAAACGATAGAGTTGTTGTCAGTGATTTTGTAAATCCGACTCAATTTGGAGTAGGGGAAGATTTGGAAAGCTATCCGAGGGATTTGGAAAGGGATACTATGCTATGTGAGGAGGCAGGTGCTAATTTAATATTTAATCCTGAGCCGGAAAATATGTATTTTGACGATTTTTCAACATATGTAAACATAGAAAGTCTTTCAGAGGAACTTTGTGGAAAATCACGACCAATACATTTCAGGGGTGTAGGCACAGTAGTATCTAAACTTTTTAATATTGTAAATCCCGACAGAGCTTACTTTGGTCAAAAGGATGCACAGCAGCTTGCGATTATAAAAAGAATGGTTAGAGATTTGAACTTTGATATCGAAATTGTGGGCTGCCCTATAGTTAGAGAAGAGGATGGTCTTGCAAAGAGTTCAAGAAATACATATCTAAGCAAAGATGAGAGAAAGGCGGCACTAATTTTAAGCAAAGCAGTTAAGCTCGGAGAAGATATGGCAAAAGCAGGAGAAAAAGATACAGATAAAATTGTATCAGAAATGATTAAGCTTATTGAAACTGAGCCTATGGCGAAAATAGATTATGTTCAGGCTGTAGACGCTGTTTCAGTTAAACCGGTCAAGGAGATGACAGCACCAGTACTAGTTGCCATGGCAGTTTATATCGGCAAAACCAGATTGATTGACAACTTTATTTACGAAGGTTAAACGGGGGTTAAATATGACATTTGAAATGTTAAAGGGGAAGATACACAGAGCTACAGTAGTTCAAGCAGAACTTGATTATGTAGGAAGCATCACTGTAGACGAAGACTTACTTGACAGTGCTGGAATTTTGGAGTATGAAAAGGTAAGTATCGTAGATATAAATAATGGGAACAGATTTGAGACATACACAATTGCAGGAGAAAGAGGCAGCGGAATGATATGTCTCAATGGAGCTGCTGCAAGATGTGTTCAGACAGGTGATAAGATAATCATAATGTGCTATGCACAGATGACTCCAGAAGAGGTAAAGAAAAATCCACCTAAAGTAGTATTTGTAGATGAGGATAACAAAATATCAAGAGTCGCAAGATACGAAAAACATGGTAAGCTATAAGACATGTAATTTGCAAATAAAAAAGGGAATTTCGGTAATTAAAAAATGTAAAAGGTGAAGAATATGTCATCTGCCCTCGTTGTGAGCAAGAAGTTTATAAAGAAGTAATAATTTATCCATTTTGTAACTTTGGCATAATGGCATGGCTTGAAGGAGAAAATGATGAAAATAGCAAACCAGTGAAAGATAAATCTAAGTAAAATCTCAGCTTAACAATTTAATATCTATATTTACAAAGCAGTTGGTCTTATGATTGACTGCTTTTAAAAAAGACACCGTTTAGGTGTGAGGTCTTTTTAGTGTTATTTATAGTCATATCAAGGCTCGTTTAATTATGGTAAATTCGTGGTAAAATGAGTGCTTTTCTATACTTCAAAATATTTGAAAGTATAGTGTTTATACGGATAATCAAAAATTAGATATAAAATTTTACAAAATTGTTTGTTCAGATTCAATTTCAATCCCTTTCTCATCTGTAAAGAAAGCTTTGAATGTAAATACTTTTTCTCCATTATTCACAAAAATTTCTGCTGTAGACTGATCTAAAAACACCTGGATATTTTCAAGCTCAGAAATCTCCACTTGTACTTCATCATATCCTTTCATATTCCAATGTTTTCTTTGAATAAGCAAATTGTTATTATCAAAATAAATTTTCAATACATTCCCAAAATTAAAAGAAATTTTTTGACTGGATAACTGCTCTGCCAGTAATTCCACGCTCCATGTTTCCTGATCAATGAAAGTGTATCCTTCTGCTTCGATCACCCGCTCATGTCTTCTGATACGCTCGAATTCCTTAACCGGCCTCTGATGAAGTTTTCCATTCTGTATAAACAACTCTCTTGGAATTGTCAGTGCATGCAGCCACCCCTCTTCTACCGTAGGCTGACTCATCTGATACTCCAACTCACCTGCACCAAGCCATCCAATTAAAATGCATCGTCCTGATTCATCTGCAAAACTCTGTGGCGCATAGAAATCTAATCCTTCATCCAGCAAATTCCCCTCATCCTGTAATTGAAATTTTGCTTCAGCGTAGTCCATCCTTCCACTAAAAACGATTCCTTTACACCCGGTTTCTTTCTGACAACTGACTACCAGAAATTGTTGTTCTATATCCATTACATCAGGACATTCGCACATATACCCCCAGTCCATCGAAGTATCCAGCAGATTTCCCCGGTAATCCCATTTTTTCAGGTCATTCGACTCAAATATTGCCACATTGCCTTTCAATTCTTTTGTCTGTGCTCCTACAACCATCCACCATCTGTCATTTTTCTTCCATACTTTCGGATCACGAAAATGTGCTGTGTATCCATCTGGCAGATAAATCAAGGGGCCCTTTTTCCGGAAAGACTTCCCATCGTCAGATACAGCAACACACTGATATGTTTCTCTCCCTCCTTCAGCATCTCTTACATTACCTGTATAGAACAAAAAGTATGCATCTTCTGTTGCAATACCCGATCCTGAATAGCAACCATTCTTTTCATACCACTCCTTGGGTTGTAATGCGCTTCCCTCATCCGTCCAATGCACCAGGTCGTCTGAAATACAATGTCTCCATTGCTTATTACCCTGTGGAACAACATCCGGCAGCCACTGGTAAAACACATGATACTTTCCACGAAATTGTGTCAGACCGTTTGGATCATTCAAAAAACCGTGTTCTGGTGAAATATGATACCTGGGTCTCATCCTTACTCTCCTTCCTCTTTGTGATGCCCTCATTCTACACCAACTTGCAAATTTTAAAAATTCTTTTTTTCGCCAGTTTGCTGTGCAAAAATGTAACCACTTAACCTTACATTTATTATTGCATAAATTAAGTAAAACTCTTAAACTGCATTTTATAACAAATTTATTGCTACTGATAGAAGGGATAACAAGAATGAGTCAAAATTATTTAAATATTGATAGATTTATCTATGGCGGTGATTATAATCCAGAACAATGGTTGGATAGACCCGATATTTTCAAACAGGATTTACTTCTTATGAAAAAAGCACACATAAATACGGTAACACTTGGCGTTTTCTCTTGGTCTACCTTAGAACCAATAAAGGATTGCTTTAATTTCAACTGGCTGATTGACATAATTGATAAACTCTACGACAATGGCATTCAAGTCATACTTGCCCCCCCTCTGGATCCCGTCCTCGCTGGTTGGCTGAAACATACCCCGAAGTTCTCCGTGTTCGTGAAGACCGTACCCGTCAACTATATGGAGAGCGACATAATCATTGCTACACTTCACCGGCTTACAGAGAACGGGTTCGAATCATCAACCAGAAGTTGGCTGAAACATTTAAAAATCATCCGGGAGTGATTTTATGGCATATTTCCAATGAATACAGAGATGAATGTCACTGTCCATTATGTCAGGAAGCTTTTCGCAATTGGCTGAGAAACAAATATAAAGATATCGGCAGCCTGAATCAAGCATGGTGGACAACCTTTTGGAGTCACACCTATAATTCATTCAATCAAGTTGAAAGTCCCTCTTCAATAGGAGACCATGGGTTACACGGCCTCAATCTTGATTGGAAACGATTTGTAACAGATCAGACAATTGATTTTATGTGCGAAGAGATACATTCTCTACGAGATGCCGGTGCAACTCAGCCCGTTACAACTAATTTTATGAATGATTATAAAGGCTTAAACTACTACAATATGGCAAAACACATTGATTATGTATCTTGGGACAGCTATCCTGCATGGAATAAAGAAGAGGAAATTTGTACAGCATACGATACAGCAATGCAGCATGATCTCATGCGTAGTATGAAACAGAAACCATTCCTTTTGATGGAATCCTGCCCTTCCAGTCCAAACTGGCAAACAGTAAGTAAACTCAAAAAACCTGGATTGTTACAATCTGCTTCTCTACAAGCAATTGCACACGGTTCGGATAGTGTACAATATTTCCAAATCAGACAGAGTCGAGGAGGTTTCGAAAAATTCCATGGGGCGGTCATTGATCACTATGGAGGATCTGATACACGCGTTTTCAACGAGGTAACTGAAACCGGTGCATCCCTCATAGAGTTAAAACAAGTTATTGGAAGCAAAGTAGATTCATCTGCTGCCATCATTTATGACATGGAAAACAGATGGGCTATGGAAGACGCGAAAGGACCACGAAATTGAAGGGCTTTTCTACCATGAAAGTGTCTTAAAATCCTATCAGACGCTTCGAAAAGCTGCCCTCAATATAGATATCATTAACATGGAGCAATCCCTTGATTCTTATAAACTCGTGGTTGCACCAATGTTATATATATTTCGAGCTGGCATCGAAATAAAGTTACGTACTTTCGTTGAAAATGGCGGGATACTAATCATGACATACTGGAGTGGAATCGTAAATGAAACTGATCTGTGCTACCTCGAGGGAACTCCACATGGCTTGCTCGATGTATTGGGACTTAGAAGTAAAGAAATTGACGGACTCTATGAATGGGAAGAGAATTTACTCATTCCAGTCACTGAAAATTCTTTGCAGCTGAATACGTCCTATAAATGTAAAAATCTTTGCGATTTAATTCAACTCGACGGTGCCACACCACTCATGAATTACGGAAAGGATTTTTATCAAGGCACACCTGCACTGACAGTAAATCAGTATGGTAAGGGATATGCTTACTACATCTGTGCCGACGCTGAAGAACTTTTTTACCATGATTTTTATGCCAAAATTTTAGCTAAACATCATATTCATTCTATTCTAAATACAATTCCTGATGGGATTGAGGTAACAAGTCGGACAGATGATGAATACGAATATATCTTTATACAAAATTTCTCATACCGCAATATCGACATAGTACTGCCAAAAAAGGGGGATATCATCTACGGAAATAAGAACGGTAATATTCGCCAATATGAAACCATTGTTTTTCGGAAAAAACTTTTTTAAAAACTCCTGCAAGATATTTCTGAATGATTAAGAATTTTCTCGTAAGATAGCAGTTGTTATCTATCTTTTTCTTTTTATAGAAAAATTACAGGGGCAAAGCGACTCGCATGAGTCATACTTGCCCCTGTTTAGAACTATCTACTTTCTAGCATGTACCATTTTCTTCACAATTAAAACAATCCTTTTAATGCCGGATAGTATTTTTTGAATTTTCGGTAGCATTTTTCATATTTTTCCACAAGCTCTGTGTCCGGCTCCACAGTTTCCACCACATGGACCAGTTTATCCACAGCACTTTCCACATTTTCAAACTCTCCACATCCGACTGCTGCCAGAATCGCAGCACCGTATCCGGGTCCTTCCTCACTTTCAATCACATCAACTTTCAGATTCATCACATTTGCAATAATCTTTTTCCAGAGCGGACTCTTTGCTCCACCACCGCAGATCTTGGTTCTCTCAATCTTGATTCCAAGGTTTCTTGCAACTTCCAGGGAATCACGAAGACCAAAGGCAACACCTTCCAGAACAGCCTGTGTCATGTCTGCTCTTGTGCTGTCCATGGACATTCCGAAGAATACACCTCTTGCATCAGGATTATTATGAGGTGAACGTTCTCCCATCAAATATGGAAGGAAGAATACATGATTCTCTCCCAGCTTCTGAATTGGAGCCTGCTCTGCTGCGAAATCCTTTGTCTGAAGAATCTCCTCTGCCCACCATTTGTTACAGGAAGCTGCGCTGAGCATGCATCCCATCAGATGATAGCTTCCATCTGCATGGCAGAAAGAATGAAGGGCATTGTGCTCATCTACACCAAAATTCTTGCTGGAAATAAATACAGTTCCAGAAGTACCAAGGGAAATATTGCACTGTCCATCACCAACTGTTCCAGTACCAACAGCTGCTGCCGCATTGTCTCCAGCACCAGCGATAACCTTTACATTCTCAGAGAAGCCAAGCTCTTTAGCAACCTCTGGCTTCAGTGTTCCAACAACCTCCCAGCTCTCATAAACCTTCGGAAGCTGCTCCTCTTTCACACCGCAGATTTCCATCATTTCTTTAGGTTTTGGCAGAGATAGAGTATCTTCTTCTAAAGTTTCTTCCATCTCTTCTTGTATTATTTCATCACAAAGCTCAACACATTCATCACATATATAAACGTTTGGCCCTGCAATTAATCTTCTAACTTGATCTTGAGTCTTTCCACAGAATGAACATTTTAATTGTCTTTTTTCTTCATATTTTGACATATTA
>ERZ772875.176-NODE-176-length-76857-cov-23.454910_pt1 | contig 76857 bp, 62 predicted proteins | sample MGYA00580585_ERZ772875 | MGnify/ENA primary metagenome ERZ772875 (study PRJEB29015, sample SAMEA2737736) | human gut metagenome | biome: human gut; feature: human-associated habitat; material: faeces | place: China | collected 2012 ... | reverse complement strand
CCGGAACATCGAACGCATCGGCGAAATCATGGCGTACGAAATGACCCCCGGCCCGGCCCGCGTCCCAGTGCGCCCCGGCCCCAGAGCCGTCCCAGCCGTCCCTCCGGCGGCAGCAGACCCGGTGGCTTCGGCGGCGGTGGCTTTGGTGGCGGCAGCCGCAGCGGCGGCAGTCGCGGCGGCGGTTTCGGCAAGGGCGGCTTCGGCGGCGGCAAGCGCTGAGCGCCGTGTGATCGGAATAGAAGCAGGGCCTCCGACAGAAGTCGGAGGCCCTGCTTTCAGCTTTCCATGTTCTTGCCCAGAAACGCGGCCACGGTCTGTGCCAGCTTGCACTCCGTGTCTCCGGCCAGACGGCCGCTGTCGGTGACGAACAGCACCGCGCCCAGCACATCGCCCTCGCAGAGCACAGGGGCGGCCACGGCGGCGGTGAACGTCTCGTTGTCCCCGCAGACCCGGGGCATGGCCCCCAGTCCGGTGAAGTGGTAAAGGCTGCGCTCGGCCATGATCTTCTCCAGCTGGTCGGACACGGATTTGCCCAGTAGCTCCCGCTTGCCGGGGCCTGCCACGGCGATGACGGCGTCCCGGTCGGTAACGGCGGCGGTAAAGTCGGTGCTGCGGCTCAGTGTGTCGCAGAACTGGGCGGCGAAGTCCTCCAGCCCTCCGATGAGGGAGTACTTCTTGAAGATGACCTCCCCCTCCCGGGTGGTGTAGATCTCCAACGGGTCGCCCTCGCGGATGCGCATGGTGCGGCGGATTTCCTTGGGGATGACAACGCGGCCCAGATCGTCGATCCGGCGCACGATCCCTGTTGCTTTCATATATGAAATTCCTCCAGTCAAAGCAAATTTTACAAGGATAGTATCCGCGCCGGGAGAAACGAATATGCACGAAGCGCTAGTGACCATTTTTTGCCGCAGCAACGGCGCCGGATTCCGTCACGGCGGAGGTCGATCCAGAGCTTGACAAATCCCCCGCGTACTACGAGGTGGAGTTCAAGTCCGGCGGCATGGCGTACAGCTACGAGATCAACGCCGCCACCGGCGCGATCCTCAAGCACGAGGCGGAGATAGACGACTGACGCAGGGGCGGCAGACGCCGCAGCGGGACAAAAAGCTGGGAGGCGCATTTGCGTGCCTCCCAGCTTTTTGCGATCACGTTTTTCTGCTTTTTCCGGTGGCCGCCGTTCAGGCGAGCTGCCACAATGTGAACATCGGACTCAGCACCCGCATCCGCAGCGCAGGCGTTACGTGTTCTGCTTCCTATTCTCAACCAATCCTTTGACCAGTACGGGTTGCAACTGAGACGATTGTATGCTACGCTGCTACCGGCACCGGAGGCAGAGAGCGGCGGGCATTTGATACGAAGGGAGCGCTGATCCCCCGAAGGGCTCTGGGCGCCTGCGACAGCAGGAGAGGCCCTCTCTCAATAGAGAGGAAGTTCGGAAAGAGAAATCGCGACATATCCCACCAAGGAATTGATATCAAACACAGGAACGTTCAGCTCCTGCCGGATACGTGCGGCATAGGGCGGCAGATCGGTACATTCCAGCACGATGGCGCCCAAATCCGGGTGCTCCTTGGCCGCTCGCCGGGCTACGCCAAGAATTTCTTCGCTGACGGCATCCATATCAAAGGGCGTATCCGGCTGATCAAAGATCTTGCGCCACTGAGGCGCGTCCTCAAGTCCCATCACAAACACATTCATATCGTCCGTGATGTTGCAGGCCTCCATATGTGCACGGGTCAAGGAGGCGCGGTTGGCAGTGATGACGCCAACGGAATGGTTCCTGCCCACCATTGCCTGCGCGAACGGTACCTGCAGCAGCGCTGAGGTGAAAACAGGTATGCCGGCATTGTCGGCCAATTCCTTCTGGAAAATAGCGTTGAAGCCGCAGCTGGTGGTAACCGCCTGAATGCCTTCCTCCTTGAGCTGCCGGCAAATAGCGGTCATGCGTTGCAGCAGTTCCTTGCTGGGATGGGTGATGACGGTTTCCACACAGGCACCCTTTACCTCCACCAAACGGACCGGAAAGGGATACGACGCGGGGTTGGTGCTGTTGCCCGCCATGGTTTCCAGCTGCATAAGCCCCTGAGGAACAAACCCACTTTCCCAACGAAGAATGGCAATTTTCGGCGATCGATTCATAGTTTTAGCCTCCGTAAATAGAATTGGACCCGCTTGATTCGCAGAACACGCTTGAGCGTACCACTTATATTAGCCGGTGCAGGAGAAAAAGTCAACGGAAAAGCCAATATTGTATACAATAACAAAAACGACAGCGCCGCTTTGTTTATGACTACAAAAAGTAGGCAAAGCGCACAAAATGAGATTGACATTGCCTTCAATATTGCGTACAATTTAGTAGACAAGAATGTCACGTAATTTTTTAGGAGGTGTATTTGTGTGAAGATCGGTGTTCTGAAGGAGATCAAAGAAAACGAATACCGGGTATCCGCTGTGCCGGCCACCGTGCAGGAAATTACACGCCATGGCCACACGGTCTATGTGGAGGCTGGAGCAGGAGTGGGCAGCGGTTTTTCCGATGCGGAGTATGAGGCCGCCGGAGCGATAATCGCGGACGCGGATACAGTGTGGAGAGAGTCCGATATCTATTATAAGGTGAAGGAGCTGTTTCCCCAGGAATTCAAGTGGATGAAGAAGGACAAGATCCTTTTTACCTACATTCATTCCAATGCGCACCCTGCCGAAACAGACTGTCTGCTGGACAGCCATGTGTCCGCGGTGGCTTATGAGGACGTCCCCGACAAGAACGGACGCTTCCCTCTGCTGCGGCCCATGAGCGAGCTGGCCGGCAAGGGCGGCTTTCTGGCGGCGCTGCATTATATGCAGGCTGTCAACGGCGGCCCCGGCAAGCTGTTAGCCAACGTAGCCGGTGTGGAGCGCCCCATTATCACCTGTCTGGGCTGCGGCAACATCGGCATCGGCGTCGCGGAGCTTGCCTGCGGCATGGGCAACGAGGTCCGCATTCTGGATGTAAACATGGATGTGATGCTGGAGGCGAAGAAATATTTGCCCGATGTAAGCTTCATGATCTCCAACCGCGCCAATTTGGAAAAGTGCCTGAAGGAGTCCGACGTCATCATCAACGGCATCCAGTGGGCGAAGGACCGAAAAGACCACATTATCTATCGGGAGGATCTGAAGCTCATGAAGCGGGGCTCCATGATCGTGGACGTGGCCTGCGATGACAACGGCGCCGTGGAGACCTGCCGCAGCACCACCCACGACGATCCCGTGTTCTATGAGGAGGGTATCCTGCACTATTGCGTAGACAATATTCCCTCCGCATTCTCTCAAACCGCGTCTGTGACGCTGTCAAACGCGACCTTGCCCTATCTTCTGCAGATCGCCGATAAGGGCTTCAAGAAAGCCATCGAGGAGAACCCCTATCTCCGCAAGGGCATGACCTGCTATGACGGCAAGCTGACGCTTCTTGAAACCGCGCTGAAGCAGGAGCGTGCATGGACAGATCCGGAGGAGCTTATCAAGGTCTGGTAAGCTGAAAAGGCCTGTTCTTTGACGCGACCCCTTCCGGCGCTCTCAGCAGAATGTCCCCCCTCAGGAAAAAGGGACGGCCTGCAAAACCGCAGCGATACTACACAAACAACAAACAAGATATGCTTAGAGGAGGAAAACTATGGGTCAATCCTGGATCATTCTAATTCCCACGATTCTAACGATTGTCGTTTGCCTTGCGACAAAGAAGATTTTTGTCGGTATGTTCGTCGGTATTTTCAGCGGCTGCATCATTCTGGCCGGAGGCAACCCCCTGACCGGTCTTGGGATGTCCTTTGACAAGCTGATCGGCGTTGTGTCCAGTGCCTGGAACGTGAAGCTCATTCTGTTCGCCACGCTGATCGGCGGCATGATCAAGCTCATGCAGGTTTCCGGTGCCGTAAGCGGCCTGATTCAGTGGCTGCAGAAGAAAGCCAAAATCACCACGCCCGCCAAGGCACAGTTTTTGACCTGGCTCATCGGTGTGCTGCTGTTCTTTGATCAGTATACCTCCGAGGCCGTTACCGCCACCATCGGTAAGACGCTGGCCAACAACTACGGCTACTCCCGCGAAAAGGTTGCCTATCTGGTGGACTCTACCGCCTCCCCCATGTGCGCGCTGCTGCCTCTGAACTCCTGGGGCGCCTACATTATCGGTCTGCTGGCTACGCTGGGCGTGTCGGACACCATGGGCGTCATGATCAAAGCGCTCCCCTTTAACTTCTATTGCATCATCGCGCTGGTGGTCTGCCTGGTTGTCATCTTCAAGAACTGGAACATCGGCGGTATGAAAGAGGCCGAGAACGCCATCGCCGTCACGGCCGACGACGCGGAGCAGGCGCAGGATACAAAGACTGCGACTCCCTGGCTCGTTGTTCTCCCCATTCTGGTGATCATCGCCTGCGTCATCGGCGGTCAGCTCATCACCGGTAAGGGCACTTTCGCCGATGGCGACACATCCACCTCGGTGTTTTACGCGATGCTTATCGGCAACGTGGTGACCATTATCATGTGCATGATCTTTGCCGGCATGAAGTACGGTGAAGCCGTCAAGGCCTGCGGGCAGGGCATCCTGGAGATGATCCCCGTGGCCATGCTGCTGGTCTTCGCCTTCTGCCTGAGCGGCATCTGCGGCGAGCTGAATATCGGCGCCTTCATTTCCGGCATCACGGCCGCACACATCCCCAACGCCATCGTTCCCGCACTGGTATTTGTCACCGGCGCCCTGATGGCCTTTGCAACCGGCTCCTCTTGGGGTACCTTTGCCATTATGATCCCCATCGTTGTCCCCATGGCTGCCGCCAGTGTGATCCCTATGAATATTCTGGTAGCTACCATGCTGTCCGGTGCGATCATGGGCGACCATTGCTCCATGATCTCTGACTCCACCGTCATGGCCTCCGCCTTCAGCGGCTGCGATAACGTCAAGCATTTCCGCACACAGCTTCCCTATGCGCTCATCAGCGCCGGCGCTGCGGCCGTACTCTATCTCATCACCGGTTTTGTCATGTGACACCGTGATTGATCGCGAACAGTATCAAATTTCCGTACAAATCAAAGGAGAGTAATATGTCTGAGTTCAAAGGTTCTGACCTGCTAATGAAGTGTCTCGCCGAGCTGGGTGTGAAGCACATCTTCGGCATGGGCGGCCACGGCAACCTCGCCATCTGCGACGGCCTTTACAAGGCAAAGGATACTTACGGTATCCAGGGGATCATCATTCATGATGAATCTGTTGGTGCTTCGGCGGCAGGCGGATATTTTAAGGCCACCGGCCGGCCCGGCGTACTGCTGGTGACCAACGGCCCCGGCATGATGCAGGCGATTCCCGGCGTAGTGGAGCAGGCCATGTCCAACAGCCCCGTTATCGTGATCTGCGGCGATATCCCCACCTATCAGGCCGGTTACGGCGCTGAGGAGGAGCTGGATATCTGCGAGGATATGGATCAGGCTTCTCTGTACCGCGGCTTTGCCAAGCGGGTATATCGGGTGGTGCATGCCGAGCAGATCCCCATGACCGTGGCAAGAGCCTATACGACCGCCATGAGCGGCCGCCCCGGCGTGGTCATGATCAACATTCCCGTGGATGTACAGGCCAAGGAAATTTCCGCAGAGGATATGAATCGTGACTACCGTCTAAAGGAGCACGCCATTGTTGACCGGCCTCGCGGCAGCCGTGCCGCTGTGGAGCGGGCCGCCAAGCTCCTCATGGATGCCGAGCATCCCATGATCGTTTGCGGCGTAGGCGCCGTGGTGTCCGATGCCTGCGAGGAGGTAAAAGAGCTGGCCGTGCTGCTGGATGCGCCCGTGGGTACCGCGGCAATGGGACAGGGTATCATCGGCGGAAACGATCCTTATTATGCCGGACGTGTAGGCGGCTGGGGCAATAAGTGTGCCAACGAGCTTTGCTGGCGGTCCGATGTCGTGATCACGCTGGGCAACCGTTTTGACGAGGATGAAACCGGCGCTTGGGAAATGGGCGACACCTACAACATGGACAAGACGAAGATCATCCATGTCCACACGGATCCCCGCGAGCTGGGCCGCGTGTATCCCATTGAGGTGGGTATCCACGGAGATCCCAAGAGTGTTTTGCAGGAGCTGATCGAGCTCATCAAGGCCGAGAACCGCACCTTCGACCACAATGTCAAGGCTGATGTCGCCAAGGGCCGTGCGGAGTATTTTGCCGAAATGGCAGAGTACCGCAACAGCGACAGCTATCCCATCAATCCCTTCCGCTTCGTCAAGGAATTGGAGGAGGTATTCCCCAAGAACGGCGTACAGGTGGGCGCGGCGATCTGCGCGAGAAACTACTATTGCCACGACGAGCCCAGAAGCGCCTACTACGGCTACGGTATGGATCTCATCGGCACGTCTCTGGCGCAGGCTCTGGGCTTTGCCGTAGGCTGCCCCGACCGGAAGGTCGTGTCCGTGGAGGGCGACGGCGGCTTCCTGATCCACAGCAGCATGCTGGCCACTGCCGCAGAGTATCACCTGCCTATCACCTGGATCGTGGTGAATAACTCGTCCTACGGCACTGTATGGGGTCTGCAGCGGCAGTATTACGAGGGCCGCTCGATCCTCACCGAGTTCTGCTATGACGACGGCGAGGTGTATGTGCCGGATTATGCCAAGATGGCAGAGGGCTTCCGCATCAAATCCTTCCGCGTGGAGCGGCCCGAGGAGATCCGGCCGGCGCTGGAAGCGGCGCTGGCCTACGACGGTCCCACGCTGGTGGATGTGGTAGTCGACCGCACATTCAGCAGTACGCCTCCCACGGTGAGCCGCTGCGGCTGGGATCGCTACTATCCCGACTGGAAAGCGGAATAAACCCATTAAGATCAAAAAAGGCATCCCTTGAGGGATGCCTTTTTTGCGCGGTATTGAAAATAAGAAATTCAGCCAGTGAAACCGGAATCCTCCACGGCGACATAGTTATCCGCGATAATAGCCTGCTTGCCTGCTATAAAATCCTTTTCCTCTATGGCGCGGATCAAGTCCTCGTGCAGCTTCACGGAGCGTTGGTCATCCATGGAGGAATTGTAGAATAGCAGACACACGGCGATCGTATTGTATACCTCGTCCAGATATTTCTGGTAGTATCGATTGCCGCTGGCCAAGGCGATTTCCCAGTGGAAGGAACGGTTATACTTCACAAAATCGCTGATGGAGAAGTTTTCCGAAACCTTGCGCAGTTCTTCGTTATACTCGCGCATACGGTCAACAGCAGCCGGCGATATTCGCTCAATGGCAAGAGAAAAGGCGCCGACCTCCAGACTCTCCCGGATCTGAAAGACGCTCTTAATGTCGTTGGGATGGAACCGTGTCACCATCATGCCTCGGTTGGGGGTGCCCTCGACGATCCCCTCATAGCGCAGCCGGTTCAGCGCCGTGCGAACAGAGGTACGGCTCACGCCGGTTTCCCGAACGATGTCTTCCTCGATCAGGCGATTTCCCGGGAAGAAGACCTTGTTAATAATGGCTTCCTTCAGATATTCATAGGCGATATCCGCCTGACCCTTCTTCATCATAGCAGCTCCTATGCCGAGTTAGAGTTTGCAGGAAAGGTATCGGCAACCTGACCTTATAGGGATACTTTATCACAATTTACGGCGATTTGCAAGCGCAGACTGCAGAGCGGGCGGCACAGACCGTTGCTCCTTGCAGGCTGTTTTTTCGGCAGATGCTTTGCTTTTTCGATGCGAAGGCCACTGAGATACTGGGTGAACCTCTTTCCATCGATCTCACTGAAAATGCGGCTGAGATACGACGGACTGATGCCCAGCTGGGCGGCAACGCTGTCAAGGGACGGGCCGCTGTCCATGTAGTGCTCCCCCACGTATTTCTTGGCGGCCAGCGACTGTCCTGATCGGGCAGCTCCACCTGCCGGACGGTAGACAGCAGGTGACGCAGCGTGGTGGACGCCGCCTCCTCCGAGTACTCCGTAATAGCGCCAACCGTGCTGCGGATGCTCTCCGGGTAGTGACGGTCGAAGCAGACCACCACGCCGATCCGGCCGTGGGGCGTGTCGAACACCTGAAAGCCGTCTTCGCTGGGGGTGTAATAGTCCTGCCACAATCTGTTTTTGCCGGGTTGGGGATATTCACCCCAATGCCGTTAATCTCCACTTTGGTTCATAGTGTCTCCGTTCGTATGGCGTGGCCGGGGATGGGCGGCGTGATCTTTGCGGAGCTTATACGATCTCACAGGCCCAGCATGCGTTGGGCGGAATTGGGGATGCCCAGCTGCTGCCGGTATTTGGCTACGGTGCGGCGGGAAATATCGCAGCCTTGGGCTTTCATGGCGGCGCACAGCGCTTCGTCCGACAGGGGGTGACCGCGATCCTCCCCGGCTACCAGCTCCCGCAAGAGAGCACAGGCCGAGCCGGCCGTGGTGTCGCCGCCGGAGACGGCGTTGCCGGAGAAGAAGTAGTCCATGGGGAAAACGCCCCAGGCGCATTGCAGATACTTGTCCTTCAACGCGCGGCTGATGGTGGAGACATGCAGCTCCAGCTCCGCCGCCGCGTCCGCCATGCACAGGGGGTGCAGGCCCCGGCTGCCCAGTCGGAAAAAGTCCTGCTGATGGCGGGCGATGAACATGCCGCAGCGCAGCAGCGTGGAGCGCCGCTGATGGACGGCGCGAAGCATGTGGTCTGCCTGCTGCAGCTTGCCCTTCAGGTACTGCCGTACCTCCGGGTCATCGGTGGTGTCGTACAGCTGCCGGTAGAAGCTGCTGATGCGGAACTCCGCCCGGGTGACACGGCTCTCATCGCAGACGTACACGCCGTCCTGCTCCGTCACGAGGATGTCCGGCAGGATATGGGCGGGGCGCTCCGCCCGGCAGAACTGGCGGCCCGGATAGGGATCCAGCTGGCGTATCTTTGCCAGTGCGCGGCGCACCTCCTCCTCTGGGATGCCCAGCGCGGCGGCGATGGCCCTGAACCGGCCGCGGCCCAGCGGCTCCAGATATTCGCGGACAATGGGGACGGCGGCACTCTCGTCCCCCAGCCGCTCCAGCTGCAGCAGCAGGCACTGGGGCAGGTCGCGGGCGCCGATACCCGCCGGCTCCAGCCGCCGCAGCCGCGCCATGCCGAGGGACACCTGCTCCTCTGGCGCGGAAAGACCTTCCGCCAGCTCCGCATCGGAAAAGCGCATGTAGCCGTCGTCATCCAGACAGTCGCTGAGGTAGCACAGCAGTGCCTTGTCCGTCCGGCTCACCGGCAGGTCGGCGATCTGCCGCCGCAGAAACAGTGGCAGCGTTTCCCACAGGCCGCCGTCGGTGCCAATGCGATCCACCGGCGAGAGAGTCTCCTCCTCCGGCATGTATGCGGTGCGGCCAGGGCCGGGGCCGACGTCCTCCAGCCAATGGAGACGGCGCTCCAGATCGTCGGCGGTGTCGGAAAACGTCTCCTCCGCCGCCGGTGTCTCCAGATCTACCACGGGGTTTTCCTCCGCCAGCGTGTTGAGACAGCGCAGCAGGTCAATCCGGCTCATTTGCAAGACCTGCAGACTTTGGAGCTGCCGTGCCGAGAGCTGCTGCTCCTGCTTGATCTCTATCTGCAAAACGCCGCCTCCTTTCCTGTTGATCTGACAGACAGTATAGCACAAAAGCGGCGCGGGGGCAAGTCATCGGAACAGCACGGGCACGCAGAAGCGGCTACCGGTGTATCCGGCAGCCGCTTCTGCGTGTAGTGAGGAGATGACCAGACAGAACGGCATATCCCAAAGGGGCCGCCAATGGCCGATATCAGCGTTTTATACCGCCCCGCAGGGGGCACAGGCAGTTCAGGACTGCCAGGAGTAGGCGGGATCCTGCACCACGCACTTGCCGCCGGTGACTTCAATGACCTGACCATTGATGCCGCGGCTGAGATCCGAGGCCAGAAACACCATGGCCGCGGCGATCTCCTCCGGCTCGCCCATGCGCTGCAGCATGGCGCTGCCGCCCAGGGAGCGGTAATCCTCCGGGTCCGGGTGGTTGGCCTTGACCATGTCGGTGCCCACCATACCGGGGGCTACCGCGTTGACGCGCACGTGCCACGGCGCCAGCTCCAGCGCCAGTGCTTTGGTATAGGCGTTGACGCCGGCCTTCGTGACCGCGTAGATGCTACGGACAGTGGCGGCGATCCTGCCGCACAGGGAGGAGGTGGACAGGATGCAGCCGGAGCCGGTCTTCCGGAAATAGGGCAGCACCAGTCGGCAGGCCTCGGACACGGCGGTGAGATTGACATCGATCTCCCGCGCCCACAGGTCGTCCTGCAGGGTCAGGAAGCCATCGGGGCACCCCATGCCGGCGTTGTTGATGAGTACGTCGATGCGGCCGAAGCGCCGCTCGGCTTCGGAAAACAGGTGCTTCAGCTGCGGCGCGGAGGTGATGTCCGCTGTGACGGCCAGAAGGGGCAGGGTCTCCTGCTCCGCCCGGGCATTGATCTGCGCCACCAGCTTTTCGTTGGAGCCACAGACCGCCACGCAGGCGCCCTCCCGGAGAAACAGCTCCGCGGCGGCATAGCCGATGCCTCGGGTGCCGCCGGTGATGACCACGACTTTATTGCGCAATCCGGTATCCATGACTCAGACCTCCCCTCTGCCGCCTACCTCAACGGCGGTGCCGGTGATGTAGGAGGCGTCCGTGCCCGCCAGGAAGATAGCGGTGTCCGCCGTCTCCTCCGGGGCCGCGTCTGCGCCTTGCAGCACGGTGCAGATGCGGATGCCGGAGGAGGCGACCTCGGACGCAAAATTCTTGGTGATGGACTCCACCGACGCAGAACAGACGGCGGAGATCACATTGTCCGTGCGGGGGTGCCGCACGCTGCTGTTGGTGATGAACACCACCGCGGCGTTCTCGGCGGCGCGGAGACGCGGGACGGCGTACAGTGCACTTTTCCATGCATAGCGGGCGCTGTCGTCCATATAGCGGCGGATGACATCCGGCGTCAGCTGTGCGGCGGTCATGCCGGGGTCGGCCACGGTGGCGTCGCAGAACAGGGCGTCAATGCGGCCGTTTACCGCACCGGCCCAGTCCAGCTCCTCCTGCAGCGTGGAAAGCGGGCTGTGCAGCGCCTGCACGGAGGCGCCTGCCGCCGTCAGCGTTTGCGCCACGGCGTGGCCTGCCGTCTTGTCGGCGCCGGTGACAACGACGATTTTGTTTTTCCAGTCCATATCAGGCGATGCCCAGATCCTTGCGAACCTGCTTCATATCCAGCTGCGGGATGCCCAGCATTTCCCGGGCCTCGGCGGGGGTGGCCACCTTGTTGCCGTAGACCTTCACGGCGTCCACGGCGCGCTGAACCAGCATCTCGTTGGTGGCCAGGATCTTGCTGCCGTCATCGGCCTTGCCGTAGACCACGTTGTCCTCCAGACCCACGCGGATGTGGCCGCCCAGTGCCAGACAGGCGAACAGCAGCGGCATGTGGCCGGCGCCGACGCCGAAGCCAGACCATGTGCAGTTGGAGGGCAGGTGGCGAACCAGATACTCCAGATTCTCCACAGTAGCGGGCATGGCGCCCTTGACGCCCATGCACATCTGATAATGGATGGGGTCCACCAGCAGACCCTGCTTGCGGAAATAGTCCACGTTGGTGAGCATGCCGTAATCGAAGATCTCGCACTCCGGCTTGATGCCCTTTTCCAGATAGAGGGAGGCCAGCTCCGTCAGGAACTTGCCGGTGTTCTCGAACAGACCCATGGTGCCCCAGTTGAACGTACCGGCGTCAAAGGTGCCCATTTCGATGCCGGGTACCTCACGGTGATGGGCCATGCGGTCTTCATCGGTAGCAGGGTGCTTTTTGGAGGCGCCGGAGGAGGTGCAGTTGATGATCACGTCGCAGTCCTCGTGGGCGCGGATCAGGGTGATGGTCTCACGGAACTTCTCCTGATCCATGCAGCCCAGACCGTCGTCCGCACGCATGTGCAGGTGAACGATGGAGGCACCCAGCTTCCAACAGTTATAGGCGTCCTCCGCAATCTGCTGGGGCGTCTCGGGGATCTTGTAGCCGGTGGGGGTGACAGCGCCGGTCAGCGCCGCGGTAATGATCGTCTTAGCCATAAGATGTACATCCTTTCTCATTTTTCGCGGGCTCCCCGGAGGGAACACGGGATGAAATACAGGTAACTGCCTTATAGACAGCAAAACCCGTGCCAACCGCTGCACAATGCGCTTTTTGCCGGACAGCACGCAGTTTTGCTCATAAAACCGCTGACGCGTGTCACTTTCTTTGTGCAAATAAGCGGCTTTGTTTTGCTTATCTGCAAATTGTTTTGCGTTTTTGCAAATGTCGTTCCGTGAAAACCGTTGATTTCCCGTTTGGAGCAGCTTGGCATGATATTTGCTTAACATATTCTTCGGAACTAAAAATCGGGGCGCAGACGCCCTTGCTCCACAATCGACCAAAGTATACAGGAGGTTCAAAGCTATGTTACATGACGCAGTGATCGTCGCCTACGGGCGCAGTCCGGTGTGCCGTGCGCTGAAGGGCGCGTTGTCCCAGGTACACCCGGTGGATTACGCCGCCGAGACGCTGCTGGGCGTACTGGCCAAGGTGCCGCAGTTGGATCCGGCGGAGGCATCCGACCTGATCCTGGGCTGCTCCATGCCCGTCAAGACGCTGAATCTGAATCCGGCGCGGCAGGTGGTGCAGCGTGCCCAGCTTCCCGACGCCATCTCCGCGCAGACCATCAACCGCTACTGCGCCTCGTCCCTGCAGGCGGTGGCCACCTGCGCCAACGCCATCATGTGCGGGCAGGAGGAAGTGATGATCGCCGGCGGCGTGGAGGATATGTCCCACACGTTCCACACCGCCGATCCCAAGGAGCGGAACCCGTGGCTCAACGAGCACTGCGAGGGCGCTTATATCTCCATGGGCATGACGGCGGAGAATGTGGCCGCCAAGTGGCACGTCCGGCGCGCCGATATGGAGCAGATGGCGGTAGAATCCCACGCCAAGGCGGCGGCGGCACAGGACGCCGGATATCTGGCCATGTCCATCGTCCCTGTCACCGGCAAGGATGCCGAGGGCGGCGCCGTCACCGTTACCGCCGATGAGGGCATCCGCCGCGGCACCACCGCCGAGAAGCTGGCTGCGCTGAAGCCCTGCTTCAAAGAGGACGGCGTGGTCACGGCGGCCACCTCCTCCCAGATGAGCGACGCCGCGGCCTTCGCCGTGGTGATGTCCCGCGAGAAGGCGGAGGCGCTGGGCATCAAGCCCATCGCACGCTTTGTGGCATTCGCCACCGCCGGCTGCGACGGCCGGTACATGGGCGAAGGCCCCATCTATGCCGTGCCCAAGGTCATGGAGAAGGCCGGACTGACGGTGGACGACATGGATGTGATCGAGCTGAACGAGGCTTTTGCCGCCCAGGCACTGGTGTGCATCGACCAGCTGAAGCTGCCCCGCGAGAAGGTCAATCCCTGGGGCGGCGCCATGGCGCTGGGCCATCCCATGGGCGCCACCGGCATTTTCCTGCTGTCCAAGGCGCTGGACTATCTGAAGGTCACCGGCGGCAAGCGGGGCCTTGTGACCATGTGCATCGGCGGCGGCATGGGCGCGGCCGGCATTTTCGAGCTGTGTGACTGAACGGAACACCGTTGCAATAAGGAGGAAGCGATATGAATATTCAGAAAAACATGTTTGACCTTGCCGGCAAGAACGCCATCGTGGTGGGCGGCGCCGGCGGCATCGGACAGGCTATCGCCCAGGGGCTGGCCATGTACGGCGCCCATGTGTGCATCGCCAGCCGCAAGGAGGAGAGCCTCCAGCGGGCGCAGGCGGAGATCAAGGCCGATAGCGGCTGCGATGTGGGCTACTACACCGTGGATGCGGGCAGCGAGGACAGCGTGAAGGCGATGAGTGAAAAGGCCGTCGCTGAGCTGGGGCACATCGACATTCTGGTGAACGCCCAGGGCTTCAACAAAAAGTTTCCCATCACCGAGTTCGACGGCGCTGTGTGGGACCAGATGTTCAACGTGAACGTCAAGTCCGTGATGCTGACCATGAAATACTTCGGCCGGCACATGCGGGACGACATCGGCGGCGGCAAGATCATCAACCTGTCTTCCGTCCGCGGCATCCGCGCCTGCGGCGGCGGCAACACCGGCTACGGTGCCACCAAGGGTGCTGTGGATATGCTGACCCGCATGGGCGCCAAGGATCTGGGGCCCACGGTGTATGTCAACGCCATCGGCCCCACCATCACCTACACCCCCATGATGGTGGGCATCCTACCCGCCGATCCCAAGGAGCGGGCCGCCAAGGCCGCCAACATGCCGCTGCAGCGCATCGGCGAGCCGGAGGACTGCGTGGGCCCCGCCATCTTCCTGGCGTCCGACGCATCCAATTTTGTCTCCGGTCAGATCATCTATCCCGACGGCGGCCTCACCGCCATGGGCTGATTTACAAGGTAAAAAGGAGAACGACACCATGAGCTTCAGGATCACCAAGAGAGAGGACGCCGTCCCCTACGAGGCCAAGGGCCACTACGGCATGCTGGCCACCCGGCTGCACAACCCCGCCGATGTCAACGATGGCAGCATGACCCAGGGCCTGTCCCACTTCCTGCCCGGCGGCGGCTGCGAGTACGGTGCCAACGCGCTGGAATCTATCTACTACATCGTGGAGGGCGAGATGGATATCGTGGTGGAGGAGGGCACACCGGAGGAGGTGCGCACCACCCTGCACAAGGGCGATTCCTTCCACTGCGGCCCCAACACCCACAAGAGCATTAAAAACAACGGCCCCGTCACCTGCCAGATGCTGGTGACGCTGGTTCGGCCGTCGGTCGGGTAAGCGGTCATGAGCGAACAGATCAGACATCTGCTGACCATCAACCCCGGCTCCACCTCCACCAAGCTGTCCCTGTTTGAAAACGACAGGGAGGTGCGCAAGGAGGAGCTGTTCGTGGACGCGGACAAGATCAAGGACTGTCTGCTGATGATCGACCAGCTGGAGCTGCGGATGCAGTCGGTACGGGACTTTATCCGGCGCTCCGGCATCGACATGACGAAGCTGGACATGATCGTGGCCCGGGGCGGCTCCATTAACGGGGTGAAAAGCGGCGCATATCTCATCGACGAGCACATCGATACGGTGCTGCGCTATGCACCCCGCTCCCAGCATGTCAGCTCGCTGGCGGGCATCATCGCCTACCAGCTGTCCAGGGAATACGGCGTGCCCGCCATGTTTTACGATGCGGTGTCGGCGGATGACGCCGACGAGATCATGCACTACACCGGCCTGCCGGAGTGCCGCCGGTTCGTGACCTCCCACTGCCTGAATTCCAAGATGGTGGCGCGGGAGACGGCGGAGCAGATGGGCCGGCGCTATGAGGACTGCGACATCATCACCGCCCATCTGGGCGGCGGCATCACCATGGCGTTCCACCACGGCGGGCGCATGATCGACACGCTGCTGGATGACGCTGGCCCCATGTCCCCCCAGCGGGCGGGGCGCATTCCCGTGACGGACGTTATCAACCTCTGCTACAGCGGAAAGTACACCAAGGCGGAGATGGCCAACAAAATGCGGGGCAAGGGCGGTCTGGTGGCCTACTTCGGCGTGCAGGACGCCCGGGCTGTAGAGCAGCTTATCGCCGATGGCAATGAGTTGGCCCGCGATGTCTACTGGTACATGGGCTATCAGATCGCCAAGGGCATCGGCGAGCTGTCCGTCTGCCGCAGCGGCAAGCTGGACTGCATCATCCTCACCGGCGGCATGGCCTACTCCAAAATGCTGACGGACTGGGTGGCCGAGCGCGTCTCCTTCCTAGCACCGGTGAAGGTCATCCCGGGTGAGCGCGAGATGCAGGCACTGGCGCGAGGCGGCCTGCGGGTGCTGCGGGGCGAGGAGACTCCCAATACCTACACATGGTATCCGCCGGAATACGACAGCTACGAGGACTTCCGGCGAAAGGTGATAGGCGCGTAAGGTGCGCCCATCCTATTAAGAACGCTCTGTAAAGAGAGAAAGGAACACAGCGTGATCTATACAAAGTTTGAACAACTGACAAAGGCGGTGGCATCACGGGCCGACAAGGCACGCTGCGCGATTGTGGCGCCGGAGGATGAGCACACCATTGACGCCGTGATCCGCGCCTACCGCGAGGGGCTCATCGAGCCTATCCTCATCGGCAGCAAGGACGTAATCGGCGAGCTGCTGGCCGAGAAGTATTTCGATCCCCACGACATCACCATCATCGATGAGACGGATCACGAGGCCGCCTGCCAGACGGCGGTGGATCTGGTGAACCGGGGGCAGGCGGACGCCATCATGAAGGGCCTTGTGCACACCAAGGCGTTCATGCACGCCATCCTGAAGCGGGAGAACCAGCTGAAGACTGGCCAGCTGGTGTCCATGCTCTCCATCCGGGAGCTGCCCCATTACCACAAGCTCATCGCCTTCACCGACGCGGGCATCTGCATGTACCCCACGCTGGATGAAAAGCGGCAGATCATTGAGAACGCCGTGGCGTGCCTGACAGCTATGGGCTTCGACACCCCCAAGGTGGGCGTGCTGTCCGCCGTGGAGGTGGTCAATCCCAAGATGAAGGAGAGCGTGGAGGCCGACGCCCTCAAGCGCATGAACCAGAATGGCATCATCAAGGGCTGCATCGTGGAAGGCCCCATCTCCTACGATGTGGCCGTCAGCCGGGAGGCGGCGGAGGTCAAGGGCTTCCACAGCCCCTGCGCCGGCGATGTAGACCTGCTGGTATTCCCTGATCTGTGCAGCGCCAACTGCACCACGAAGGCCATCACCCAGACCTGCCGTATCCCGGTGGGCTCGCTGATCCTCGGCACGAAGGTGCCGGTGATCCTGTCGTCCCGTGCCTCCATGGCGGAGACAAAATACATGTGCATTGCCCTGGCCGCCGCGGCCAAGGCTGCAAAATAACCGACCACACACGATTTTTATAAGGAGGAACAAGTATGTACAGTGGTACTAACGGAAGAATGGCTATGGACCGTCTCGGCGGCATCGACTGGGAGCGCATGCGCAACTATCGCCTGGGCCGCGTGAAGGAGTCCATGAAGAAGTTCGGCATCGACGTGCTCATCACCTGGGACGCCTACTCCATCCGCTATATCTGCGGTGGTTATCCCACCGTGCCCTGCCGTTACAGCCAGGCACAGTTCGTGGTGGTGCCTGTCAACGGCGACCCCCACGCTTTCCTGACCACCAGCTTCTCCGCCGCCGCGCTGCGGGAGGAGATGCCCTGGATGAAGAACAAGCTGTGGGCGCCCCCTGCCGGTCTGAAGTGGTGCTCCAGTGTCATGGATCTGGAGCCCCACATGAACAAGATCATCCCCATCATCACGGAACACGGCCTGATGGAGGGCACCGTAGGTCTGGACGGCTGCACGCTGGAGCTGCTGGTCAGCAGCGCCCTGCGGGCCAAGGGCGTGAAAAACGTCAAGTCCGCCCACGATATGATGTTCGATGCCCGGAAGATCAAGAGTGAGGACGAGATCGCCTGCATGCGTCTGGCCTGCGACTCCGCCGACGCCGCATTCTATGAGATGAAGAAGGCCATCGTGCCCGGCATCCGTGAGTGCGATCTGGTGGGTATCGGCATGAAGAAGCTGTATGAACTGGGAGCCGACGAGACGCAGGAGTTCGTATGTTGCTCCGGCCCCCGCACCAACCCCCTGCACATCGACTACACCGACCGCGCCATCGCGCCCGGCGATGTCATCAACATCGACGTCAACGGCAACTCCTACATGGGCTACAAGTCCTGCTACTACCGCTCCTTCGTCTGCGGCACCGCCACTCCCACGCAGAACGAGGTGTTCGAGGCCTGCCGCGCCATGCTGTATGAGGGCATGAAGGGCATCAAGGCCGGTAATACCACCGCCGACATCACCGCCGGCTGGCCGCAGTCTCCCGAGTATTGGGGCGAGACGAATCCGCTGGATGTGGCCGGCTACGCGCTGGGCCACGGTCTGGGCCTGTCCCTCCACGAGGCGCCCGCCTGCTTCAAACCCGCCACCGTGCAGGCCGGCAAGATCGAGACGCTGGAGGAGGGCATGGTCATCGCCGTGGAGACCTACACCAAGGGCGTGGATCCCAAGTACGGCAAGTTCGGCGTCCGGCTGGAGGAGGACGTGGTGGTCACCAAGGACGGCTACGAGCTGCTGACCAAGTGGCCCATCGACAGGATCACCGAGTGCCCGTTCTAAGCGAGAGCGTTTTCTACACTGCGATCACCCATGCCCGGATAGCTGAATTCCTGTAGCACACGCATTCCTCCGAAAAATTTGTTTTGTAATGTTATAAAGGAGAATAGTATGATAGACTATAGAAATAAACCGTGGTGGCTGCTGATGGCAGTTCCCATTGTCATTAACTGCTGCATCGGCCTGTCCTATCAGACCATGGGCGTGTACCTGTCCGCCTACGTCATGGGCAATCTGGGCGCTACTGCTACCCAGTTCGGTCTGGTGTCCACCATCTGGACCGTCGTGGCCTGCATCATGCGTCCCGCTTCCGGCCCCCTGGCCCAGAAGTTCGGCACCAAGACCATCATGCTCATCGGTCTGGCCGTCTGGACGGCCATGATCGTGGTCTTTGGCTTCGTTCCCACCTTCGCGGTGTGGGCCGTCTGCCGTGTGATCCAGTGCTTCGGCCACGCCACCTCCTACACCCTGTCTCAGGCTGCCGCCGCCGAGGCTGCGCCCAAGGGCGATCTGGGCAAGGCTGCCAACCTCTATGTGGGTATCCCACAGGTACTGGCCGTGGTCATCGGCCCCGCTATCGGCCTGGCCTTCATCGGCGACAACCAGTGGCAGCGGTTCTTCCTGCTGACCTCCCTCATCGCCCTGCTGGGCATCGTGCTGGGCATCATCTTCCTGCCCGGCAAGAAGCAGAGTGAGGAGCTGATGGAGCTGAACAACGCCGCGTACAAAGAGCAGATCGAGAAGGACGCTGCCATCGAGTATCACGGTATTTGGAAGGTGCTGGAGAAGTCTGCGCTGCCCGCGTCCATCATTATGGTGTTCTGCTCCTTTGCACACCTGGCCATGATGTTCTTCTCCGCCTATGTGGTGGCACAGTACGGTGAACTGGGCGGCGCCGCCATCTTCTCCTCTCTGTACGGCCTGATGCAGCTGCCGCTGATGTTCGTCCTCGGCCCCATTCAGGACAAGTTCGGCACCAAGGTTATCTTTATCCCTGCCGTTCTGTTCTGCGCGCTGGCGACGGCGCTGCTGGCCATGGGCAATACCAACTGGGTGATGCTGGGCATCATCTACGGCATCGGTCAGGCCGGCATCAAGCCGGTGCTGAACGGCCAGCTGGTCAAGGCCTGCCCCATGAACCGCGTCACCGTGGCTACCGGTACATATCAGATGGCCAACGGCGTCGGCCTGGGTCTGGCCGCTTTCTTCGGCGGTCTGGTCATAGACAACCTGGGCTGGGCAGCCATGTGGTGGTACTGCGGCATCCTGTTCGTTCTGTGCGGTGTCGCCTGCCTCTTCGTGATCAAGGAGCCCTGGCTGAAGGCCAAGAAGGCTGCCTGACACGAGCGCATGACCAAGCAAAACCCGGCAACATGAGCGACAGGGCTGCTATCAATCTATATGGTGCGGCCGCCTGACAGCGCCGCGCACCGACAAACCATGCACATTGCCCCGTCCGGATGCACGGGCATCATCCGGACGGGGTCTTTTAAAAATGGAGGATCACTATGGCAAAGCATTTGACAGACCAGGCCGAAAAGAGGCTGCTTTCTCTCAGAAACGAGATGCTGGTGACCCCTGAGGTCTGTGTACAGAAAGCAAAATACACCACGGAATCCTTCCGGCGCACGGAGGGCGCTCCCATCCATTACCGGAGAGCCATGGCGCTGGACAATGTGCTGACCCACCTGACCGTGGGCATCGGCGACCAGGAGCTGATCGTGGGACGGCCTACCGGTAAAAAGCGGGGCGGGCCCCTCTCTCCCGAGGTGAATTCCACATGGTACACCAAGGAGATGGACAGCTTCCACACCAGAGAACAGGAAAACTATGCCGAGGTCTCCGAGGAGGACAAGGCGATCATCCGGGATTGCTGCGAATACTGGCACGGCAAGTCCCTGTTTGATAGATGGCAGGCGGCGATCCCTGATGAGCTGAAATTTGCCAACGGCCCCATTATCGGCGGCGGCGGCTTCTGCCTGAACACCCAGTATTTCGGACACATTTCCACGGACTTCGAGGTGGTGATGCAGAAGGGTATCTCTGGTCTGTACGAGGACATCAATGCCGCCATCGCCCACTATGAGAAGGACACCATCGGTAATGTGGACAGCTTCAACAAGGTGCAGTATCTCAAGAGCATGAAGATTGCGCTGGGTGCCATCGTCAAGTTCGCCAACCGCTATGCCGACGAGGCGGAGCGGCTGGCCGGACTGGAGCAGGACCCCCGGCGCAAAAAGGAGCTGGAGCAGATCGCCGTCAACTGCCGCCGCGTGCCGGAATTCCCGCCGGAGAGCTACTGGCAGGCGCTGCAGTGCGCGTGGCTGATGTATGTGGGCCTGAACAACGAGGCATGGGGCGCAGGCCCCTCCATGGCCCGGGTAGACCAGTACCTGTATCCCTTTTTCAAAGCGGACATGGATGCCGGGCGCATCACCCAGGAGGACGCCGTGGAGCTGACCGGCTGCTTCCTCATCCGGCAGAACGGGCAGTTCACGGTGTATTCCACGCCGGCTGCCAAGATCTACGGCGGCCTTTCTTCCCGTCTGGGCAATACCATCGGCGGCAAGAAGCCCGACGGCTCCTGCGCCGTCAATGAGCTGTCCTATGTGTTCATGTACGCCGCCCGCTACGGCCTGACGGAGGATCTGATGGTCATGACCAACGAGGACACGCCCCGTGATTTCATGATCGAGGCCGTGAAGACCGCCGCCTATCTGCGGGGCAAGATGAAATTCATTGGTGTGGACGTGGTGACCCGGCAGTTCCTGCATATGGGACGCCCGCTGGAGGTGGCCAACGCCTGCGCCATCACCGGCTGCAACTCCCCCTCTGTGCCAGGCTATTCCCTGGATCTGCCCGGCGGCATGATCAATCTGCCGCTGATCTTCGATCTGGCACTGCACAACGGCTACGCGCCGCGGTTGGGCAGAAGGCTGGGTATAGAGACGGGCGATGCCCGACGGTTCACCACCTTCGAGGAGGTGTACGGCGCGTTTAAGGCGCAGTTCACCTACCTGCTGCCCTACATGCACCTCTACAAGAACATGGACAAGCTGATGTTCAGGCAGTATTCCCCGTGCCTGGTGCAGTCGGCCCTCATCAAGGGCTGCATCGAAAAGGCGCAGGACATCACGGACGGCGCCGCTAAATACAACTCCTTTGCCATGTCGTTGTCCGGCGCACCCAACATGGGCGACAGCCTGTACGCCCTGAAGAAGCTGGTGTTTGAGGATGGAAAGTACACCATGGCACAGGTCATGGACGCGCTGGACGCCAACTGGGAGGGCTGCGACGAGATGTACCGCGACTTCTGCCGCCTGCCCAAGTTCGGCAACGATATCCCCGAGGTGGACGCCATGGTGGACGATGTGCTGAAGTTCTGCGCGGCCGAGGTGGCCAAGACGCCCGGGCCCTTCGGCGCGCTGTCCATCTGCGCGGCGGCCACCATCACCGGCAACATCCAGATGGGCGCGGATACCGGCGCACAGCCTGACGGCCGCCATGCCGGCGAGCCCATCGCCGAAGGCGGCATCTCGCCCCATCAGGGCCGCAATAAAAACGGCCTGACGGCTTCGCTGGCCTCCGTGGCCAAGCTGGATCCGCTGTCCTTCTGCAACGGCTCCGTGTTGAATCTGCGCATCAATCCGGATGCCGTGGCCAGCGAGGACAAGATCGCCAAGCTGGCCACGCTGGTGACCATCTTCCACAAGATGGGCGGTTTTCTGGTGCAGTTCAACATCGTCAGCACCGAGACGCTGCGGGAGGCCCAGAAGCACCCCGAGCAGTACAAGGATCTGCTGGTGCGCGTGTCCACTTACTCCGCCTACTTTGTGGAGCTGAGCACCATCCTGCAGAGCGACATCATCTCCCGAATGGAGTTTGAGAGCCTATAACAATGACCTGCGTACCGGCGGGAGACGTGCCCGCCGGTACGCAAGACAGGAGACGCAAATGGATCAGGTAAAGGCCATTATTTTCAACAAGGTACAGGGTTCCTTTGTGGACGGCTGGGGCGTGCGTACCACTATCTTCCTCAAGGGCTGTCCCCTGAAGTGCAAATGGTGCTGCAACCCGGAGGGGCAGTCCTTTGCGCCGGAGCTGCGGGTGATCTACGACGATTGCAACGGCTGCGGACGGTGTCCGGCACTGTGCGACCGGGGCGCGCTGTCCATGAAGAACGGCAAGGTGGCGGTGGACCGCAGCAAGTGCGACGTGTGCGGCGCGTGCAGCGAGTTCTGCTACACCGGTGCGCTGGGGCCCTTCGGCCGGTACTACACCGTGGACGAGATGTTCGACTATCTCAAGAAGGACAAGATGTTCTACGATGCCTCCGGCGGCGGTGTGACCATTGGCGGCGGCGAGGCCACCTGCTTCCCGGACTTTGTGTTGCCGCTCATCGAAAAGCTCCACGGCGAGGGCATCAAGGTAGCCATCGACTCCTGCGGCTACGTCACATCGGAGCGGGGGCGGGAGATCTACCGGCAGGCGGATCTGGTGCTGTTCGACATCAAGGGCCTGGAGCGTCACCGGGAGAACACCGGCGTGGATAACGGTGTCATCTGGGAGAACCTGCGGTGGCTCAACAGCATCCACCGGGACGTCATCATCCGGATGCCTATTATTCCCGGCTACAACGATGACTGGCAGGAGATTCAGCGGGAGGCGGAGCTGCTGAGCCAGTTCAACTGCATCAAGCGGGTGGATATCCTCCCGTATCACCCCTACGGCAAGTCCAAGTACCGGGAAATCGGCAAGGCCTATGAGATACCGGAGGGCACCAAGGTGCCGGAGGAGTATCAGCAGCGGATCAAGGAGCTGTTTGAGGAGAAGGGCTTCTTGACGCAGCTCGGCGGCTGATATTATAATGACCCCGTATAAATTCTGCGGCATGGGGTGGATATTATGAGCAATTATCATGATTTTGTGGATGTAAGGGATTACTGTGAGAGCTATCATCAGGCGCTGTGTATCACAGACGCCAACGGCGTCATCACATACATGAACGCGCTGTACTGCCGGGAGACAGGGCTGACGCCCGCCGCCATCGGCACCCACGAGCCGTTCACTGATCCCATCAGCAAGCAGGTCATCCAAAAGCGCCAGACCGTCTCCTTCGGCAACGCCGGTCTGGCGGCACCCAGCAAGACGGGACGGTTCGTCACGGGCGTGCCCATCTTCGACCGCGGCGGGCGGCTGGTAAATATCGTCATCACGCTGGCGCCGGAGCGGGAGGTCTACCGCCGGTTCCGGGAGCTGAAGCGCCTGCTGACACAGCAGCAGACCATCCGGGTGATGGAGGGCGGCGACGAGCGGGCTATGAGCCTGCTGGGCCGCGACCCTAAGATCAAGGAGATCCGCAGCCTCATCCGCCGCGTGGCGGCCACCGATGCCGCCGTGCTCATCACCGGAGAGTCCGGCACGGGCAAGGAGGTCATCGCCGACTGTATCCAGGAGAACTCCAAGCGCGCCCAGAAGCCCTATGTGAAGATCAACTGTTCCGCCATCCCCACCAACATGCTGGAGGCGGAGCTGTTCGGTTACGAAAAGGGGTCGTTCACCGGCGCCACCAGCCAGAAGATCGGCCTGTTCGAGGTGGCCAACAGGGGCACCATCCTGCTGGACGAGATCGGCGACATCCCTATGGAGCTGCAGCCCAAGCTGCTGCGCGTGCTGCAGCAGGGCGAGATCTACCGCATCGGCAACAACACGCCCATCAAGCTGGATGTCCGCGTCATTGCCGCCACCAACAACAATCTGACCCGCAAGATGCATGCCGGGCAGTTCCGGGAGGACTTGTACTACCGGATCAACGTGTTCCCCATCAGGGTGCCGCCCCTGCGGGAGCGGCGGGAGGACATCTCCGGTCTAGTGACGTACTTCCTCCATGAATATTCCCAGCGGTACGAGCGGACTCTCACCATTTCCAGCGAGGTCATGCAGATGCTGGTGAACTACGACTGGCCCGGCAACGTCCGGGAGCTGCAGAACGTGGTGGAATACTATGTGATCTGCTCCGAGGAGGGCAGTGAACCGGGGCCGGATTTCGTGTCCCAGATCCTCCAGCGGAACAGCCAGTCCCCGGAGTACGGCCAGCTTCCCGCGTCGGTATACAGCGGCACACCCTTTGCCACAGCACCGGCCTGCCCCGTGCCGCTGCATGTGACGGGGGAAAAGACGCTGTTTGAGCTGCGGGACGCCTACGAAAAGCTGCTGATCGAGGACGCGCTGGCCCGGACGCCCAATTCCAGCAAGGCCGCGCAGCTTCTGGGCATCTACCCATCCTCACTGTATCGGAAAATGCTGAAATACGGTATCCAGCCGCAGGACGGGGATACATACGGAGAACGGATATGACGACCTACACAACATATGAGATCCGCAGCGGCGTATTTGCCATCGAGGAGGGCGCTGTTCGGATGTATCTGATCGTGGGCAGCCGGGAGGCGCTGCTGCTGGACACCGGCAGCGGCGCAGGTGATCTGCGGGGACTGGTGCGCGGTCTGACCGCCCTGCCGGTCACAGTGACGCTGACCCACGGGCACAACGACCACACCGGCGGTGCGCCGCAGTTCGGCGCCGCGTATGCACACAAAAATGACTGGCCTGAAATCAGTCGCGATCTGGGCGAAAACGCCGTCACCCTGCGGGAGCTGCGGGGGGGAGACACTTTCGATCTGGGCGGCCGCATGATCGAGGTCGTGGAAACGGCAGGCCATACCCCGGGAAGTCTGTCGTTTTTTGACAGAAAAAACCGGCTTCTTTTTACCGGTGACAACGTATCGGACAGGCCTGTTTTCATGTGCCTGCCCGGCGCGGACATGGCGCAGTACCGCCGGACGCTGCAGTGGATCCTGGCACATGCAGGGGCGTACGATGCCATGCTGGGCTGTCACGGCAGCGCCGTGCAGCCGCCGGAGCAGGCGGCGCGGCTCATTGCCTGTCTGGACGCCTGTGCACAGGGGTACAGCGTGGACGAGCCTACGCGGGTGTACACCGGCGAGGTGTTTCTGAAGCGCTCCTATGACGGTGCCAGCATCTATGCGCCGCTGGAGACCGCACATGAAGGGAAGAAGCTGTGACGGCATGGTCACAGGCGGACTTGCACGATGCGGGCCGGAACACCTGCTCTGCCTGCACCGGAATCTAATGACAACAGGAGAAATTCATATGAAATATACCGTTTTGGGCCCCGGGATCATCGGTTCCGGACTGGCCGTGAACGCCGCCATGAGCGGCAACGACGTGACGCTGTACGGCAGAAAGCCTTTTGAGGCCATCCGCGGCAAGATCGACGAGATACTGGACATCTTTGTGGATACCGGTATCCTCACCCGTGAAAAGGCGGACGAATGCTTCCGTGCCATCAAGTACACCAACGATACGGAGGCCGCGTGCATCGGCGCCGATCTGGTGCAGGAGTGTCTGGCGGAGCGGCTGGAGCTGAAGAAGGAGACGTACCGCCGCATTCAGGAGGCCTGCGGCGACCGGCAGCCCATTATTGCCAGCGCCACCTCCAGCATGTTCCCCTCCGTACTGGCGGAGGGTGCGCTGCACCCGGAGAAGATCATCTGCGGCCACCCCTACAACCCCTCCTATATCCTGCCGCTGATCGAGGTGTGCGCCACACTGTCCGACCAGGAGACCATCGAGAAAGCCATGGCCTGCTACAAGGCCATGGGCAAGGTGCCCATCCTGTGCCGCAAGGAGGCCAAGGGCTTTATCGTGAACAAGGTGTCGTGGAACGCACTGGCCACTGCCAAGGGCATCGTGGAGGAGGGCATCTGCACCGTGGAGGACATGGACAAGGCCATCATGTACGGGCCCGGTATGCGCATGGCCGTCACCGGCCAGCTTCTGACCATGTCTCTGGGCGTGGACGGCGGCTTCCGCGAATACGAAAAGAAATATGCCGGCAAGGCCGAGGCCTCCGAGCCGTATCTGAAGCTGGCCGAGGGCATCGACGAGGCGCTGGCGCACCGCACGCCGGAGGAGGGCAACACGCCGGAGGAGGTCATCCGCTATCGTGACCGGTTGTTTGCCGTGCTGCTGAAGGCGCAGGGCTTCTTCCACTGATGGCACTGTTTACCGCCGGGCAGATGGCCCGCTTTGCGGCCTCCGTCAACGGCGATGACGCCTTCCGGCACTGGGCGCGGGATATCCGGGTCGCGCTGGCGCTGTGCGCTCCCGAGGCGCAGACAGGGCTGTCACTTGCGGACGGCTGTATCACCCTGATACCGCCGGAGCAGGCGCAATACGCGCTCCGGGGGGCGGAGACGGACTGGCTCCGTGCACTGGACACACCGTACAACGCCGGGTACTACGACGTTTTCGAGGGAGCGCGCCTATTGGAGAGCACGATACCGCCGCTGCTGGCGGCGTCCCACGCCAAGGCATTCACGCGGCTGTGGAAGCAGCTGCGCGCCGCCCTCAACGGTGACGACAGGAGGTGGGACTGGTATGTGTGAGATCATAGGCCGCTATACCGACGTCATGGGCTATGAGACCTACTATGAGGAGGCTGGCAGCGGACAGCCGGTGCTGTGTCTGGCGATGGCGGGCGCCTCGGGCTCCCAGTACCATCATCTGATGCGCGCCTGTGCCGGTGCAGGCTTCCGCATGATCGCACCGGATCTGCCGGGGCGGGGGAAGACCCTGCCAGATATGGAGACCCTGCGGCCCATCAGCGACGCTGAGGTATACCTGCGCTTTATCTGGGCCTTCGTGGAAAAGCTGGCGCTGACGCCGGTGATCCTGCTGGGTACCGCCATGAACGCCACCGCGGTCACTATGCTGGCAAATCGCCACACTGACGACGTGAGGGCGGTGATCGCCTGCAACGGCGGCGTGGTGCCCAAGGCCGCCAACGACCCCCTGTACGTCAGCATGCTGAACCATCCGTCCATCAATATCTCCGATTTCAAAGAAGCGCATATTCCGGGCCTGTGCGGCCGGGATATCCCCCAGGAGCGTCTGAACCGGTGTATCTGGTACGGCGCCAAGACACAGGTGGCCGATACGGCGGCAGCGGACGTGGCCGTGTTTGCCAGACTGTCCTATGAGGACATCTCCCACGTCACCATGCCCTACCTGCTGCTCAACGGCGGCGAGGACGTTACCGTTTCCCCCGCCGTAAAGCGGCGGCTGGAGCAGCTGCCGGCCTGCACCAGCGTGACCATTCCCGGCGGCGGGCACTATCTGGTGATGGAAAAGCCGGAGGAGACGGCTCGCGCCGTGAAGCATTTCCTGACCACACTTCCGTAACAAGACCGACAAAGGAGGAACCATATGTCGCTTTCGCCCAGATGTCAGGCCCTGCGGGACCAGATGGTGACCGATCCCGCCATCTGCACCCAGCGCCTGCGCTATATGACCGAGTCCTATATGGAGACGGAGGGGCAATCCCCCGAAATGCGCCGGGCCAAGGCCCTGCGCCACATCCTGACCCACATGGACATCCGCATCGACGATGGTGAGCTGTTCGCGGGCAATTTCACATCCAAGTCCCGCGGCGGCGCCATCAACCCCGAACTCAGCGGCCAGTGGCTGCTGGACGAGCTGGACACCCTGTCCACCCGTCCCTTTGACAAGTACCAGCCCCTCAGTGAGGAGGAGATCGCCGACCTGCGACGCTACCTGCCCTACTGGGTGGGGAAGTCCGGCTTTGAGCACTGGAAGGAGAAGGTGCCGCCGGAGATCCAACGGCTGGATCACATCATGGTGCCTACCGGCGGCTATACGGAGAACGGCCACCACTGGTCGCATGCCGCCGCCCACTACGAAAAGCTGCTGGCCGTGGGCAGCCGCGCCATCATCCGGGAGGCGCAGGAGCATATCGACAGGCTGGACTACGCCGCCGACCCGGAGGCGGAGAACAAGCGCCAGTTCTGGCTGGCCGCCCAGATCGCCCACGAGGGCGTCATCGAGTTCGCCCACCGCTACGCGGCGCTGGCCGCGGAGTTGGCGGAAAAGACCTGCGACGCAGGCCGGAGGGCGGAACTGCAGCGGATCGCCGACGCCTGCCGCAAGGTACCGGAATTCCCCGCCGACACGTTCTTCGAGGCCATTCAGTCTATTTGGCTGATGTATGTGCCCATCATGATCGAGGGCTGGGGCGCAGGCCCCACCTTCGGTCGGGCCGACCAGTACCTGTACCCCTACTACCGGCGGGACGTGGAGGCGGGACGCATCACGGACGAGGAAGTCCATGACCTGCTGTGCCTGCTGTTCATCAAGATGAACGGCGGCATCAACCTGCAGTCCTATGTGGTGGCCGATGGCAAAGGCGGACACCCCACCATGCAGTCCCTGTGTGTGGGCGGCATCACGCCGGACGGGCGGGACGCCGTCAACAAACTGTCCTACATGCTGCTGGACGCCGAGGGCGACGTGGGACTGGGCGCCGAGGACATGATGGTGCGCATCAACCGTCTCAACCCCCGCTCCTATGTGAAGCACGCCATGGAGACGGCCAAAAAGCTCAACGGCAAGCTGAAATTCGTGGCGGACGAGTCCTCCATCCAGTCCATGCTCTATCTGGGCGTGCCGCTGGAGCGGGCACGGGACTATATCTCCACCGGCTGCCACAATCCCACGGTGCCCCACTACTCCCGCAACACCGGCGCCGGCGCCTGCAACGCCGGCCTGTGCCTGGAGCTGGCGCTGAACAACGGCCGCGGCCGCGTGGTCCGTGAGCAGCTGGGACCCTGCACCGGCGACCCCCGGAGCTTCCAGACCTTCGAGGAGCTGCTGGAGGCCTACGAGACGCAGCAGAAAGCAGGTTTGCGGGTGCAGATCATCAACAAGCACGCCGACTTCGAGGCCTTTGCCGAGTACCCCTGCGTGCTGCTGTCCTCCCTGTACGAGCCGTGCATGGAGAGGGGACTGGACAGCTATAAGGGCGGCACTGCGCCCCACATCACCTTCGCCGTGGGCATGATCGGCATCCCCAATGTGGCCGACGCCCTGTGCGCCGTGAAGAAGCTGGTGTTTGACGAAAAGAAGTACACCATGAGCGACGTAGTGGACGCGCTGGACGCCAACTTCGAGGGCTACGAGGCGCTGCTGTACGACATCCGCCGGGCGCCGAAATTCGGCAACGATCTGGACGAGGTGGATCTCATCGCCAAACGCATCCTGTCGGACATGGGCGACTATGTGGCGCAGTTCCGCACCCACTACGGCGCTAAGTTCGCCACGGCCTGCTTCGCCATGACCACCAACGTCATGTTCGGACGGCTGGTGGGCGCGCTGCCCGACGGCCGTCTGGCCGGGCAGCCCCTGTCCGAGGGCGGCATCTCCCCCTATCAGGGGCGGAATACCTCCGGCGCCACCGCCACCATGCGCTCCGTGGCCAAGCTGGATCAGGTCAAGCTGGCGCTTGGCTCCATCCTGAACATGCGTATCAGCGAGGAGGCCGTGAAAGATGACCAGAAGATGGAGCTGATGACCACCATGCTCCGCACGTTCTGCGAGACGGGCGGCAATCTTGTGCAGTTCAACTTCGCCTCCAACAAGGTGCTGCGGGACGCCCAGCAGCACCCGGAGAAATACCGCGACCTGCTGGTGCGCGTGGCTACCTACTCCGCGTTTTTCGTGGAGCTGGGCAAGGACACGCAGGACGACATCATCCACCGCAGCGAGCTGGATTGAGGGCAAAAAGGCTCCTTCGTATCGCCGAAGCGGCCATACGAAGGAGCTTTTTCCTGTTATCCGTTATCTGGCGGTGATGTTGATGATGCGTTTGGTATCAAGGCCCGCCTCCAGCGCACGTTCCAACTGGGGCACGAACATCCCCACATCCTCCGGCCGGTGGGCGTCGGAGCCGATAATGAACTTCACATCGTGTTTTGCAGCCTCCCGGATGCCTTCCACCGTCAGATACGGGTGGGTGCCGCAGATCTCCATCAGTGTTTTTGTGCGGGCGCAGGCATAGGCGATCTGGTCGATGTCAAACGGCCCCTTGTCGCCGGGATGGGTCAGCGTGTGGATGTGCATCAGGTGGTTCTCCGCGTAGTACAGGCAGTTGATGACCATGCGGGTGTTCTTCTCCAGCAGCTTGGGCGCCGCCGTCTGGGGATCGTCCTGGGGCATGTGCTTTTTCAGATAGCTGCGGTTCTGGAGAGAGCCGGCCCCCCACACGGCGTGGTGATAGCCGGCCAGCACCAAATCGAACTGGCGGTACGACTGCTCCACCACGTCCATATACGGCGCTTTCCGCTGGATGTTGGCCTCCACGCCCAGGCGCACCTTCACATCCGGGTACTGCGTCCGCAGGGCCGCAATCTCGGCGCGCATCTTTCCCAGCTTGGCATAGCCCATGCCGTGGGCGATGTTGCCGGCGCCGTGGTCGGTGATGGCGATCTCCCGCAGGCCCTTTTCGTGGGCGGCGCGGACATTGTCGGCGATGGAGCCGGTACCGTGGGAATAGGTGGTGTGGGTGTGGTAGTCGTAGAGCATTCTATACTTTGCGGCCAAATCGTTCATGGCGGCTCCTCCTGTCGTTGATCGTTATATGTATACCAAAGTATGTAAGGCTGCCGTGGCGCACAGCGGCATCGGCGCAAATTCCAAACTGTTGTAAGGAGACTGTTTATATGTCAGCAAATATTCCCAAAAACAGCGCGCAGAAGGCGCGGAAAAAAGCCAGAAAGCAGGCGGCCGACACGGCCCGCAAGCGGTCTCTGACGGTGACGAACGGCCTGCTGGCCACCGGTACCTGCTGCCTGATCGTGGCATCTATGCTCATCATGTACTCCAAGACCAGGACGCTGACCTTCGGCATGCCCGGCGGCCTTTTCCTGTGTGCGCTGGGCGCGGGCTGCGTGGGCCTAAGCTACTTTGATGTGGCGAAGAAATTCGCCGTTATCTGCTTCGCCGCCGCCGTGATCACACTGGCCTGCGCCGTGGTGACTCTGTTGGGCGCGCTGGGCATCGTTAACTGAATCACTCCCGCTCTCCCTCCAGCACCGAACGGATCAGCTCTACATACACCGGCAGCAGGGGATTGCTGTTGGCCTTGGGGTATGCCATCACCAGATCGTACAGCGTATGGGCTGCGTTGCGCTCCCTGTCCGACGGGTCACGCCGGATGGGGATATAGCACACGTTGGGGTACACATGGCTGGACGGCGCATGGGGGATGACGGAGATGCCGTACCCGCTGCTGACCAGCATGTACAGCGAAGCATAGTCTGTGGCGGTGTGGGCCACGCGGGGCACATAGCCGTAGTAGTTGAACAGGGCGTACAGCGCCCGCTGCTCCTCGGACTGGCCGTATGTCTCAATGAGGATGAATTCCTCGTTCTTGATGTCCTCTACGGAGACGTTGGCCGCCTTGGCCAGCGGGTGATCCTGCGAGACCACCAGCGTCAGGGGGATGTCCTTCTGGATTACATAGGTGCTCAGCAGGTTGCCGGGGTCGTTGTCCAGCGCGGAGCTCTGCATCATGAACGCCACGTCCACCTTGTTGGACATGACGCTGGCGGTGGTCATATAACCGCTCTCCCGCCGCAGCCGGATGGAGATGCCCGGATATTTTTCGCGGCAGATCTTGTTGACCCGGTAGAACATGTCCATGAAATCGATGATCTGCTCGGCACGGTTGGTGTAGAGGATGGACAGCGTGCCCACCAGCGCCTTGCCGGCGGCGGCACCGCCCTGCAGGTGGCGGCAGTTGATGAGGAAGTTGTTGGTCTCGGCAAAGAAGGTGACACCGGCGGGTGTCAGCTTCAGGTTCTTTTTTTTGCGGGAGAACAGCTCTACACCCAGCTCGTTTTCCATGTTCTTGATAGCCTTGCTCAGGCCGGACTGGGTCATGCCCAATTCCTGGGCCGCGCGGGTGATATTCAGGCTTTCCGCCACCTTGATGAAATTCTGCAATTCATATATGAACATAACGCAACGCTCCATTTCCCTTGGTATTATCTCACTTTTCAATCACTATAGCAACAAGTTATGCAAAAATCAAGAGTAACCATTCCAAATTTTCATGGTTGCCTGATACCCTGCCAAATCGCTGTTGTACTTGCGTATGGGCATAGTGTTATACTGTTAACGCATCCGGATATACCCGCTTTCGGGGCGGTTCGCGTTTTCAAAACTGCTGCGCACGGAGGTTATATTATGAAGATGATCGGTAAAAAGATTTTCACAGTCCTGCTCTGCCTGTCCTTGTCCTGTACTATGCTGGCAGGGTGCGGCGACGGTGCCGTGAGCAACGGAGATGCGCCGGATGACGGCGGATTGCCCACCATAAACATCGCGCTGGAGGCACCCCTGTCCGGCGCCGGCTCCTGGTCAGGCAAAGCCATGAATGCCGGCTGCATGATCGCACTGGAAAACATGGCCGACAAGTTTGCCGCGCTGGGCTATCAGATCAAGCTGGTGGTCAACGACCATCAGGCTTCCTCCGACGTAGCAGCCACGGACATTACCAAGGATATCGAGTTCTACCACACACCGCTGGTCATCGGCACCTACACCGGCCCGCTGGTGACCATGACCTCCGTGGCGGCGGAGAATCAGGTGGTGATCCTGAACCCTCTGGCCATGGGTGAGCAGCTGGTGGGACTCAGCGACTGGCTCTACAACATCTGTCCCTCCTACGCCGCCACCTGTGAGGCTATGGCCCGCTACCTCTACGAGGAGCAGGGCATCCATGAGGTGGTGCTGCTGGGCGACAACACATCCACCTCGCTGGCACAGCGTGAGGCATTTTCCGAGATCTGGGTCAAGCTGGGCGGCAGGGTGCTGTCCGACGTGGAGTGCGAGACAGACACTACCGATTTCCTGTCCGTGTGTGCCCAGATCATGAAGAATGACCCACCCTGTATCATCATGTGCTCCAGCGACGAGGATATGCAGCAGCGTGAGATGCTGCAGTTCAGCCAGCTGGGGCTGACCGCCGATGTGGCCTTTGCTATGGTGGGCCCCGGCAACAAGAATTTCGCTTCCGACTTTGACTATCCCTCCTATGCCGTGGACGTGCGGGCTGATGTGCCCCAGCAGGTCATCGACCGCTACAACGAGGCCTATGTGGTGGACGGCATGGAGTTCAACTCCCTGAAATACACCATCGCCAACTTCGGCAACGCCATCAATGTGCTGTACCAGTGCATGTCCTACTGCGTGGACAACGGACTGGACATCACCGGCGCCAACCTGAAAACGGCGCTGGACAGCATCGACACCTTTGAGGTCTACGGCGGCACCTTCTCCTTCATCGAGGGCAATACCGTCAAGTCCCCGATCGACATTTACGAGGTGCTCCGCGGCGATGCCACGCTGGTGGGCTCCTATTTTGACGACTAAATCTACTTCGGGAGATGATCTGAAATGACCATTTCGTTACTGCCGCAGTATCTGGTCAACGGCATTCTGGCCGGCATGATCTATGCGGTCTTTACATCCGGCTATTCCCTGATTTTTGCCACGTCACGCTTCATGCATATCGCCAACGGCGGCATCCTGTCCCTGTGCGGCATGCTCACGTGGTACTGTGCCGTGTCCAGAGGAATCCCCATCGCTGCGGCCATTCTTATCGGCATGGCTGCTGCCCTGCTGACGGGCGTTTTCATCGAGCTTTGCATCTACCGCCACCTGCGGGCCAACGGCCTGCCGTTCCTGCTGACCATGATCGTGTCGCTGGGCTGCATGACTGTGATCCAGAGCCTGCTGGCGCTGCTGTTGGGCAACAATATGAAGTATTTCCCCTCCTCCGCCATGCTCCCCACTCTATTTATCGGCTCCGTGGCCATCCCTGGCTGGCAGCTGGTGTGCTTCGGCATTTCCGGCCTGCTGCTCATCACCATGCTGCTGATCCTGAACCACACGCGGATCGGCTCGGAGGTACAGGCTGTCGCCTCCAACAGTGAGATGGCGCGGCTCATTGGTATCCGTCCGGAGAAGATCTATCTGGTGTGCATGGTCATCGGCACGGCATTGGCCGCGTGGGTGGGCGCGCAGGAGGTCATCTGTCACGGCATCAACGCCTACGGCGGCATGTCCTTTGCGCTGGTGGGCATCGTGGTAAAGGCCATCGGCGGCCCCCGCAACACCAAGGGTATTATCCTCATGGGCTTTATCTACGGTATCGTGGAGAATCTGGCACTGCTGGTGGTGCCCGCCAAGTGGTCGTCCAGCCTGGCCTTCGTCATCTTTGTGGTCATCGTACTGCTGCGCGCCACGCCTCAGCGCGTGGCCATGGAAAAGCTGGGAGGTGGCCTGTAATGACATATTTCTGCTCTCTGATCGCTCTCATCGGCATTTACAGCATTCTGACACTGTCCACCAACCTGCTTATCGGCTACGGCGGCATCGTGTCCATGGCGCAAGCCGGCGTGTTCGGCATCGGCGCCTACTGCGTGGCGATCCTGACGCTGCACGGCGTGAACTTCTGGCTGGCCATCCTGCCGGCCATCGCGCTGTGCGTGCTGGCCAACATTCTGATGACGCTGCCTTCTGTTCGAGCGGGTGGCCTGTACTTCATGGTGGTGTCCTTCGGCTTCTGCAAGCTGATGAACGCCGTGTTCAGCAACTGGACGGCCGTCACCGGCGGCAGCTACGGCCTGTCCGGCATTCCTAAGGCCACGGTGTTCGGACATTCCGTCACCGGCGGCGTGCAGCAGATGATCTTGGTATGGGTGATCCTGCTGGTGTGCTTCTACACCACCAACCGACTGATGCGCTTGCCCTACGGCGAGCTGGTGGAGGCCATGCGGCAGGATGAGACGGCGCTGGAGGCGCTGGGCAAGAGCCCGTTCCGCATCAAGGTGGTCAACTCCTCCATCAGCGGCGTTTTCTGCGCCATCGCAGCTGCGCTGTACATCCAGTACATCGGCTATGCCGACCCGGTGAATTTCAATCAGGACGCCTCCTTCACGCTGACGATCTATGTTTTTCTGGGCGGCGCGGCCACCATGCTTGGCTCCATCGCAGGCCCGGTGTTTATGCTGCTGATTCCCCGACTCATCGCCTTTCTACCCATTCCGGCGGCCATGACCGGCGCCATCGAGCAGCTGATCTACGGCCTGCTGCTGGTGGTGTTCATGATGTTCCGCCCGGAGGGACTGGTGAAAAAGAAGTCCGGCCACGCGGCCATGTCGCTTTCTCAATGGTTCCGGCAGACGCTCTGTCGGAACAGGCAGTAAGGAGGTGCCCGTTATGCCCATTCTGGAGGTCAGCCATCTGACAAAAAAATTCGGCGGACTGGTGGCTGTGAGCGACGCCTCCTTCACTGTGGAGGAAAACCGCATCACCTGTCTCATCGGGCCCAACGGCTCCGGCAAGACCACCGTTTTCAACCTTATCACCGGCGCCATCCCCGCCGACGGCGGCTCCGTGCGCTACAAGGGCAATGAGCTGATCGGTAAGCGGGTGGTACAGACCGTGTCGCTGGGTGTGGCCAGAACGTTTCAGGATCTGAAGCTGTTCGGTGAATTTACCGTGCTGCAGAACGTGATGGTGGCGCTGCGCGGCCGGCATGGCGAGACTGTGCCGGCGGGCCTGACATACAGCGACCGCTCTGCCAAGGCCCGTGCGGACATTGAAAAAGCCCAGGAGATCCTGGCGCTGTTCGGCCTGTCCGACGCGGCAGAGACGCCGGTGGGCAGCCTGCCCTACGGCATGCAGAAGCTGGTGAGCCTGGCGCGGCTGTACGCCGTGGACGCGGAGCTTTTGCTGCTGGACGAACCGGCCTCCGGCATGGACCACGACGGCTACGGCGTGCTGGAAAAGGCGTTGGAGATCTTTATCGCCGACGGCAAGACCATCCTGCTGGTGGAGCACAACATTGATTTCGTCAGAACGGTGGCCGACAAGGTCATCTTTCTCCATCAGGGGCAGGTGCTGGCCGAGGGCCCCATCGACCAGATCACCGCAGACAAGCACCTGACGGAGATCTATTTCGGATTTTAAGGAGATGCGCGCATGCTGGAGATCAAGGATCTGAAAGTATCATACGGCCAGCGCAAGGTGCTGGAGAGCGTGTCGCTGCAGGTTCAGCCCGGGCAGGTGGTGGCCGTGGTGGGCCACAACGGGGCAGGAAAGACCACGCTCTGCAAGGCTGTTATGGGCCTGGTCGGCGCGGAGTCCGGCTCCATTACCATGGACGGGCAGGAGCTGGCCAACACATCGCCTGCCGTCACCACGGCGGCAGGTATCCGGATGCTGCCTTCGGAGTACCGCGGCATCTTCCGGACGCGGCCTGTCCGTGAGAACCTGACGGTGGCCGCACCGAAGGACATCTACAGGGACAAGGCGCGGCTGGAGGAGAACATCGAGAAGTGCCTGACTCTGTTCCCCGCCCTGCGGGAGCGCATGACCACGCCGGCGGGCAATCTCTCCGGCGGACAGCAGCAGATGGTGGCTATGAGCATCGCGCTGATGGCGGACCCGAAGCTGCTGCTGTTGGACGAGCCGTCCATCGGCCTGTCCCCCAATCTGGTGCAGAGCATTCTGCAGACCGTGCGGAAGCTGGCGGACGAGAGAGGTCTGGCCGCCGTCATCGTGGAGCAGAACGTCAAGGTGGCGCTGGACGTGGCCGACTATGTGCTGGCTTTGCGTGGCGGGCGCGTGATCTTTGAAGGCCCCGCGTCCGAGGTGTCCGTGGACAAGCTGTGGGATCTGTTCTGAGAGATGACCATGTGCTGGAGGATAATATCCTGACGCGGCAGGCTGCCGCTATTTCGGTAGACTGAAAACAAAAAAACTGGCAGAGGCTCTGCTGCCATGTAGTGCACCCACTGAGGAAAGAGAAGAGCAGGTTGGACGGCTATACGAATAACAGAGGAAGTCCTTGCCCGGACGGGCAGGGGCTTCCTCTGTTATATTATAGAGTGATTAGGCGAATTAGCTCACATCACCTGCACTATGAAGTGATTCACGGTATACCACGCCGATCCGGCCATGGGGCGTGTCGAACACCTGAAAGCCATCGTCGCTGGGGGTGTAGTAGTCTTGCTCGTAGAACTGCCGGGCCTGGGCGATGTGTACCATCTTCTGCCGCCCGATCAACGCGCCGTCGCTGCCGATGAGCTGCGTGGCGTCGAAGCGGCCGCCGTCCTCGCGGAGGTAGAAATTGGGCGCGGCCATGATGCGGTGGGCGCGGCACGCTTCCTGAAACTGCCGCGCACTTTGGGGGGCAAGGAGTGCCCCGTGTCGCCGGGGTTATTTGATATTTCGGGCTGTGCTCAGAGCCGGATATCTCCGTCCGCGGTCTGCGCCTGCCGCAGCAGCGGCGTGCAGGCATCCAGAAACTGCCGCACCTGCTGTGGGCACCGGCCGATGTACCGCTGCGGCTCCATCAGATGCGCCAGCTCCTCGCGGCTCAGCCCGAAAACCGGATCGCCGGCCAGACGATCCAGCAGATCGCAGGGCAGGCCCTCCTTCATGCGGGCCGTCGCCGCCATGGAATGCCGGCGGATGATCTCGTGCAGCTGCTGGCGGTCACCGCCCCGCTTCACCGCCTCCATCATGATATCCTCCGTGGCCAGAAACGGCAGGTACTCCCGCAGGGTATGCGCCATGACGGCTTCATTGACGCGCAGACCCGCCGTCACATTCTGGCACAGACGCAGCACGGCATCGGCGCACAGGAAGCCCTCCGGCAGCGCGATGCGGCGGTTGGCGGAGTCATCCAGCGTCCGCTCCAGCCACTGTACGCTGGCGGTCATGGGGGCATTCATGGCGTCGGCCATCAAATAGCGGCTCAGGGAGCAGATGCGCTCACAGCGCATGGGGTTGCGCTTGTAGGCCATAGCAGAGGAGCCGATCTGCTCCTCCTCAAAGGGCTCCTCCAGCTGGCGGTCATGCTGCAGCAGGCGGATATCGTTGGCCATGCGGTAAGCGCTCTGGGCGATGCCGCTGAGGCAGCCGAGGATGCGGCTGTCCACCTTGCGTGGATAGGTCTGCCCGCACACCGGGAAGCAGGCGGAAAATCCGAACTCCGCCGCGATACGGCGGTTCATCTCGTCGATCTTCTCCGCGTCGCCGTCGAAAAGCTCCATAAAGCTGGCCTCGGTGCCGGTAGTGCCCCGGCAGCCCAGAAAGCGCAGCGTGGACAGAACGTGATCCAGCTCCTCTACATCCGCGAGGAAGTCCTGCATCCATAACGCGGCGCGCTTGCCCACGGTCACGGGCTGCGCCGGTTGGTAGTGGGTATAGCCCAGCGTGGGCGTGGCGGCGTATTTTTCCGCAAAGGCCGCCAAATTCCCCAGCACCGCCAGCAGCTGCGTCCGCAGGTAGACAAGGCCGTCCCGGTACAGGATGAGATCGGCGTTGTCGGTGACATAGCAGCTGGTGGCGCCCAGATGGAGGATGCCCGCTGCCGCCGGCGCGGCCTTGCCGTAGGTGTAAACATGGGCCATTACATCGTGGCGCACCTCGCGCTCCCGCCGGGCGGCCACATCGTAGTCGATGTCGGTGATGTGGGCCTCCAGCTGGGCCACCTGCTCGTCGGTAATGGGCAGTCCCAGCTGGTGCTGGGCGCGGGCCAGCGCCGTCCACAGCCGACGCCACGTCTGGTAGCGGCTGTCGTCCGAGAACAGGTGCAGCATGTAGCCGGAGGCATAGCGGGACGCCAGCGGGGAGCTGTAAATATCGTGAGACATGTTGCTTCTCCTTACTTATCGGACGATCAGGCTCTCCCGTTCGGCGCCCACAGAGACGTATCCGATATGGCAGCCGATGGCCTGCTCCACATACTCCACATAGGCCCGCGCCGCCTGCGGCATGTCCTCCCATGTCCGCACGCCGGAGATGTCGCAGCACCAGCCCGGCAGATGCTCGGTGACGGGCCTGGCCTTGTCCAGCACCGCGGGGAAGGGGAACTCGCGGGTGATCTCGCCGTCGATCTCGTAGGCGGCGCAGACGGGGATCTCCTTCATATAGCTGAGGATATCCAGCTTGGTGAGCGCGATATTGGTGGCGCCCTGTACCTCCACGCCGTAGCGCGTGGCCACCAGATCGATGGGCCCCACGCGGCGGGGACGGCCCGTCTTAGCGCCGTACTCCGCACCGGCCTCACGGAGCTGCTCCGCGTCATCGCCGAACCACTCGCAGGTGAAGGGGCCCTCACCCACGCAGGAGGAGTATGCCTTCACCACGCCCACCACCTCATCGATCCTGGCGGTGGGCAGCCCCGCACCCACAGGTGCGTAGGCGGCGATGGTGTTGGAGGACGTGGTATAGGGATAGATGCCGTAATCCAAATCCCGCAGCGCGCCCAGCTGTCCCTCAAACAGGATGGCCTTGTCCTGGGCCTGTGCCTGCCGCAGATAGCGTCCGGTGTCCGCCACATAGGGCTGCACCTGCGCGGCATACGTCTCCAGCCACGCGGTCATTTCCTCCATCGTATAGCCCTTGGCACCGTAGACCTTCTGCAGGATCAGGTTTTTCCACTCCAGCAGATCCTGCAGATGGGCCTTCAGGCGCGCCGGATACAGCAGCTCACCGGCCTGAACGGTTTTTTTCTGGTACTTATCGGAGTAGAACGGCGCGATGCCCTGCTTGGTGGAGCCGTATTTCTTGTCCTTGAGCCGCGCCTCCTCCAGCGCGTCCAGCTCCCGGTGCCACGGCAGCAGCAGTGATGCACGGCCGCTGACCATCAGATTCTCCGGGGAGATGCTGACGCCGGCCGAGCGGATCGTCTCGATCTCCTCCACCAGATTTTCGCAGTCCAGCGCCACGCCGTTGCCCAGAATGTTCATCACACCGGGGCGGAAGATACCGGAGGGCAGCAGGTGCAGGGCAAATTTGCCCATGTCGTTGATGACGGTGTGCCCGGCGTTACCGCCGCCCTGATATCGCACCACCACATCGTACTGTGCCGTCAGGTAATCCACCATGCGGCCCTTGCCCTCGTCACCCCAGTTGATCCCTACGATCGCGCAATTTGCCATATATATACAGCCTCCTGTTCTGTGTCATTATAAACAACAGCTTATTATACGCCCAATGGCGGAATAAGTAAAACATGAATCTCATATGTGATACATAAGAAATTTTGATAAAAAGCAAAACATCCGCACGGCTGTACGCGGTGGGAGATACGGAAGCAGGCCCGCCGTAGGGCGGGCCTGCTTGTGGGTGCATATTGCTGCGTTTCCGCGGGCAGCGCGGGTCAGACGATGGCGCCGCCGTAACTGTCGATGCCTACGATGGCGTAGAAATCCTGCACATAGAGGCGGCACACAGCCTCAGTGCCCAGATCGCCGTAGCACACCGGTTCCTTCCGGCGGATGGACTGGGCGGTCAGCGCCGCCGTGCCGCCGATGGTCAGCAGGTACGCCGCATGGTTCTTTACGATGGCCTCCACCACCTCCGGGGACCGCCGCCCCTTGCCGATCATGCATTTCAGTCCGTGTGCCAGCAAGGCGGGGGTGTAGGGATCCATGCGGTAGCTGCTGGTGGGGCCTGCGGGGCCGATGATCTGTCCGGGACGCGCCGGCGCGGGGCCTACATAGTAGATGGTCTCGCCCTCCAGCGGGAAGGGCGTGGGTTCTCCGGCGGACAGGCAGGCGGCAAGCCGCTTGTGGGCGGCGTCGCGGCCGGTGTAGAGCCAGCCGTTGAGCAGCACCTCGTCTCCGGCGCGGAGCGATTGGATGGCCTCCGGAGTCAGGGGCAATGTCAGATGCTTCATGGCGTGTCCCTCCGTCATAGCGTTACGGTGCTGTGGCGGTAGGCGTGACAGCAGATGTTCACGGCCACCGGCAGCCCGGCGATGTGGGTGGGGAATGTCTCAATGTGGACAGCCAGCGCGGAGGTGCGCCCGCCCAGACCGGCAGGGCCGATGTCCATGGTGTTGATGGCGGCCAGCAGCTCCTGCTCCATGCTCCGGTATTCCGGCAGGGGATGGGAGCTGCCCAGCTCCCGCATCAGGGCGAACTTGGACAGCTGCGCACACTTTTCAAAGGTGCCGCCGATGCCCACGCCTACCACGATGGGCGGGCAGGGGTTGGGGCCTGCGTGCCGCACGGTGTCCAGCACAAAGGACTTGACGCCCTCGGCGCCGTCGGCGGGCCGCAGCATTTTCACGGCGCTCATATTCTCGCTGCCGAAGCCCTTGGGCGCAAAGGTCAGGGTCAGGCCGTCGCCCGCCGTCAGCTCGTAGTAGATGATGGCCGGGGTGTTGTCGCCGGTGTTCTCCCGGCAGAACACCGGGTCGGCCACCACCGATCTGCGCAGATAGCCCTCCCGGTAGCCCCGCCGCACGCCCTCCTGAATGGCATCCTCCAGCAAGCCGCCGGTGATATGTACGTCCTGCCCCAGCTGTACGCGGAACACGGCCATGCCCGTGTCCTGACACATGGGCACGCCCTGCTCCGCCGCCAGCCGGTCATTTTCGATAATGCGTCCCAGAATACCGGCGGCCAGCGGCCGCTCCTCCTGCGTCCGGCAGCGCTCCAGCTGCCGGAGCACCTCCGGGCTGATGCGGCAGTTGGCATCAATGACCATACCGGCTACGGCGCGCCGCACAGCGGCTGCGCTCAGCTCTCTCATGGCGCTCACTCCTTCGCGTGTGCTTTTACGGCGTCCGCTCCCTCGGCAGGGCTTGGCTCCGCCGATGTACGGCCGCTGGGAGCATTATATACCTCCGGCGGTCGCTTGACAACACCGGCGCGGCTGCCGCCGCCCACCAGCAGTGCGCGGCAGTCCTCCGGAAGCAGATAGTCGATCTCGATGCGGCTCCCCTCACAGACGCGGATATCCCAGGCGGCGGTCACTGTGGCAATGAGTTGCCTCAAATCATCCGGCGCCACCTGCACCGTCATATCATGGGCGATGCAGTGCCTGCTGCACACAAAAGCGCCGCAGCGCTTGTACGAGCCGTATGTATTGGAACGCCGCAGTTGTCGGGAAAACTTCCCCCATATTTTGGAAGAACATGACGAAGTTGGAGGGGAAGCTGTACCGGCACCGTCCATCACACCGCAGTACATCGTTCGGGAACTGGACAGGGCCATCATGTATGGCCGGCTCTATCGCTCTATCGCTCCGCCAATGACCCTATCCGCAGTAGCAATGTCACAGCCTCGCCGCTGCAACTCGGCGCATAGCTTTTCCTGCGACAGCTTGTGCGCTTCCCGCAGTTAAGGCACACCGCCATGCCGGGAAATATTTCCTGATGCGTTGCATGATATTCCTGCTTTACTCCTGCTCCTTGCGGATGGCCTCCACCATGCGGATGAGGCCCGTCTCGATGATGCTGCGGGGCATGGCCAGATTCAGGCGGACATAGCCAGAGGCGTTGCCCACGAACAGGCCGTTGCCGCCCTCCAGCAGCACGCCCGCCTTGTTGGCGAAGAAGTCCGGCAGATCCGTGCCCTCCGGCAGGCACTTGCCCAGATCGACCCATGCCAGATAGGTGGCCTCCGGGATATACATGACCGCTTCGGGCAGCTCACGGGCGAGGAACTCCTTCACAAAGGCGAAGCTGCCGTCCAGATATTCCTTCAGCGCCTCGTGCCACGCGCCGCCGTGCTCATAGGCGGCCTTGGCCGCCGTCAGGGACATAGGGTTCACCATGCCGAACAGCTTGTCACGATCCTTAAAGCGATCCCGGAGCGCCTTGTCCCGGATGATGATGTTGGAGAACGCCAAGCCTGCCAGATTGAAGGTCTTGCTGGGGGCCATGCAGGTGATGAGCTTGGGATAGTCGCCCATGACCTTGGCCATGGGGATATGGCGGCGGCCGCAGCGGATCAGGTCGCAGTGGATCTCGTCGGACACCACCCAGAGGTTGTACTTCCGCATGATCTCCCCGGCGCGGCGCAGCTCCTCCTCCGTCCACATACGGCCGGTGGGGTTCTGGGGATTGCACCAGAATACCAGCTTGCAGGCGGGGTCGGCGCACTTCTTCTCAAAGTCCTCGAAGTCCATCTCAAAGGTGCCGTCGGCCTTCTTGCGGAGCGGGGAGGTCAGCACGCCCACACCGGCGTACTCCGCCGCGTGGACAAAGTAGCCGTAGGCGGGGGTGTTCACCAGCACCTTTTCGTCCTTGGTACACAGCGTCTCCGTCAGCTGGTACAGGGCGGGGATGATGCCCGGCGTCACGCACAGCTGCTCCTGGGGGAAGCCCCAGTCGTAGTGATCCTTGCACCACTTGGAAAAGGCGTTGTAATATTCGTCATCATACAGGCCGGTATAGCCGAAGATGCGGCGGTCGATACGGCCGCGGAGGGCGTTCAGGATCTCCGGCGCCACGCCGAACTCCATGTCAGCCACCCACATGCGGACGAACTCCTCGTCCTTGTAGGGGAACACCTTCTCCGGCCCCGCATGGAAGATGTAGCCCCGGAAGCCGTCTGTGTTCAGCGCGTTGGTGTGGCGGCGGTCGATGATCTCGTCAAAGTTGTAGGTCATGGTGGTTGCTCCTTTCTATTTCAGCGATGGCCGCGTCTGACGCCGTATCATGGGCGTCTCGCCCGCGTCTTCTCTATTATAGCGGGATGTGCCGCCGTTTTCAAGCCGCTGTGAAGCTTATGAGCGGGCGCATTCCCGCAGCCGCCCGTACATGAGAAGTCACGTTTGCGCCAGCGCATTTTCTGCGGCGCTTCCTCTCCTATCACGCAATTTTCGGTTACTTGGCGGTCTTGACGGTATCCACCGCCTCGGTGCGGACAGGCTTTTCCGGAGCGGCTCCTGCCGGCGATCCGGGAATAAGAGAGTACGGACACGCTTCTGCGTGTCCGTACTCCTTTTGAAAAAAGCGTTAGGAAGGAAAACAAAGGCAGCTCCAGTTGTTACGCGGCGGCGTGGGCGGCGTGATGGGCCTTGCGCTCCTCGTAGTTCATCTCCAGCAGACCGGCCTTGGAGGCGGCCCAGGTGCCGACGGCGCCGAAGATCATGGGCAGGTAGTAGCCGGCCTGACGGATAGGCTCATCGGCGGCGGTCATCAGGAAAGCGGTGGCGACGACCATGACCAGAGAGACGATAGCGGTGAGAATGTAAACATTGATGTTCTTCATGATGAAATTCCTCCTTGCAGATTATTTCTGATTTATTTCCTGTTTTTCAGGTGCTTTTCTGTTGTGACTGCATAGTAGTATATTTAACGAGAAAAGTAAAGCAACAGAATATGATAATGGATATCAGTAAAACTAACAGAAAAAAGACAAAGGAAGATGCGGAACCCCCTTGCGCGGAGCGGGAAATCATGGTAATATAATGGCACATGTGCCATTCGCAAGACGGCACGAACCGCCGAAAACAGAACGGGCAGGCGAGAGCCTGCGGGACGATAGACAGGAGGATAGACAGCAGGAGAGGATACGGACAGGAGATGGGCTGACGGCCCGGAAAGAGGAGGAACAAGCATGAGGAAACGGATCATTGCGGCCCTGATGACCCTGTGCATGGCGCTGAGCCTGCTGCCGGGGCAGGTGCTGGCGGCAGGCGCGGCGCAGACCGGCGGCGCGGCGCAGACCGGCGGCGCGGAGACGGCCAAGGGCACCGGCAGGGTGTACGTCAACGAGCCGGACGCCCAGGTCGCACTGCTGCAGCGCACGACCCAGAACCCGGTCACGGATGAGGCCGCGCTGGCGGCTGCCATCGGGCAGAGCGGCACGGTCACTCTGGGGGCGGATATCCGCATCAGCAGCACGCTGGTTATTCCGAAGGATACATACGCCGTGCTTGATCTAAACGGCTATGTGCTGCAGATGACCGGCAGCGGCAGCGTGTTCAGGGTGGAACGCGAGGGCGACCTGACGGTAAAGGACACCAGCACCGACAACCGGGCACATACGTTCACTGTGGGCAGCGACGGCGTGTGGGCGCTGGATGACGGCGGCGAAAAGACCGTCACCGGCGGCGTTATCACCGGCGGCGACGCGGAGTACGGCGGCGGCGTGTATATCGAAAGGGACGGCAAATTTGCGCTGGAGGGCGGCAGCATCGTGGGCTGCCGGGCCAGCGCATGCGGCGGCGGTGTGTATATCGAAAGGGACGGCAAATTTGCGCTGAAGAGCGGCGGCATCATGGGCTGCCGGGCGGGCGAATACGGCGGCGGTGTGTATAGTGACAGGGTCGCCACCATGACCATGACCGGCGGCGAGATCGCCGGGTGCGCAGCCAAGGAGAGCACCTCCGCCGGACTCTATATAGCCGGAGGCAGGCTGAGCGCCAACGGCGGTACGGTGAAGGACGAGGTGTTCTGCGTGGGCACGATCGACAGCGCGACCGGGAAGACAGGGTGCACGGAGTTTCAGGCGCAGGTGACGAATCAGAAAATCGCCGCTGGAGGGGGATGGCTTAACGGCTTAATCAGACACGGTAATTTCAGAGGAACGGTGTTAAACCAGAACGGCGGTGGAATCGACGGCGGCACGTTTCTGGGCGATGTGGAGAACATCGACGCCAGCCTTGGAGCGGGGATCACTGGCAGCGGCGGCACGTTCTACGGAAAGGTGACCAACGGCAGCAAGGACGGCCCGGCGAAGTCTGCGCGTATCAGCGGCGGTATGTTCCGGGGCGAGGTGACCAACGAAACGTCGGGCATAATCAGCGGCGGTACGTTCTACGGCGGGATCGCCGACGAGGGCGGCACGTTCCGGGGATATCTGGTGACCTTCATGGTCGGGGAGACGGTGTACGCCCGGCAGGTGGTGCGCACCGGCGAAAACGCTGCCGATCCCGCGGAGAACAGGGACGGCTACCTCTTTGACGGCTGGTACAACGGCACGGAAAAGTACGACTTCAGCACACCGGTGACGGAGGCGCTGACCCTGACGGGGCAGTGGCGCGTCAACCTTGTGCCGGTGGACACGGAGAAGGCGCTGCGGGATGCGCTGGCCAACGGCGCGGCGGACATCCGGCTGGCGGCGGACATCAACATCGACAAAACAGTGGTCATTACGGGCGAGCTTACCCTTGATCTGAACGGCTATGTGCTGCAGATGACCGGCAGCGGCAGCGTGTTCGAGCTCAGCGGCGGCGGGAAGCTGACGGTGGTGGACAGCCGGCCCGCAGCGGCGCACCGCTTTACGCCCAATGCGGCGCAGCTGTGGGTGCTGGATGAGACGGGCGGCACAGAGACTGTCAACGGCGGCATCATTACCGGCGGCAGCGCCAACCGCGGCGGCGGTGTGAACGTGGAGAACGGCACCCTCATCATGGAGGGCGGCAGCATCGTGGGCTGTCAGGCCGTCTATACCTACGCGGGCGGCAGCGGCAGCGGCGGCGGTGTGCGTGTCAGCGTTGACGGCAGCTTCGAGATGTATCAGGATGCCGGCATCTACGGCTGCGTTGCAAGCGGCTATGGAGAAGGCGACGGCAGCGGCGGCGGTGTGGAGATCGACGGCGGCGGCAGCGGGGAGAGCGGTACGTTCGTCATGCACGGCGGCACCATTGCAAGCTGCGTGGCCGGCCGCATGGGCGGCGGCGTCGGCAACGACGGCGTGTTCATCATGGAGGACGGCGCTATCCGGAGCTGCAGCGCCATCGGCAACGACGGCGAGGAAGCGATGGGCGGCAGCATCCGCTTCAGCGGTGACATGACCGTCAGCGGCGGTACGATCTCCGCGCCGGGCAGCACCGGCAAGAAGCATATTTTCGGCCGGGGCGCCTTTACCATCAGCGGCAATGCGCAGATCGACGTGAGTATGACCCTCGATGGCACCCTGTACGCCAACGGCGGCACGATCGCCGGCGGAGTAATGAACAGTTACGGCACGATCACCGGCAGCGAGGGAGCGGCCGGCACCACCACGTTCACCGGCGCGGTGGTGAACGAGGGCACCATCCGCGGCGGTGTGTTCGAGGGAGAGGTGACGAACAAGGAGGACGGCACCATCAAGGATGGTACGTTCAAGAAGAAGATGGAGAACGAGGGCACCATCGAGGGCGGCACATTCGAGGATACGGTGCGCAGCAGAACGCGCTATGGCGCGCAGAAAGCCGCTGTTATCCGCGACGGCACGTTCAATGGCCCTGTGGAGAGCTACAGCGGCATCGAGAACGGCGTGTTTGCCGGTACTGTGGAGAGCGAGGGCACCATCAGCGGCGGTACGTTCAAGGACGCGGTGATGAACAAGGCGGGCAGCACCATCAGGAACGGACGGTTCACCAAGGCGGTGGGGAACGAGGGCACCATCACCGGCGGTATCTTTGAGGGCACGGTGGAGAACAGAGGCACCATCACCGGCGGTGCGTTCCACGGTGAGGTGACGTGTGAAGGTCGGCTCGACGGCGGAAGCGGCGGCCCCCTGGTGGGCGGCACGGTCAGCGGCGGCAGCTTTGACCAGATGATACAGGTCATCTACGGAACGATCATCGGTGAGGCGTACAGCGACTGGGAAAAGACACGGCGCTATAACTGGCAAAAGCAGTACGTCCTGACGTATCAGGCGGACGGAGAGGCGTACGCCTGGCAGGTGCTGGGCGAGGACTTCTTCCCCGTGATGCCGCAGGGCCCGAAGAAGGAGGGACGCACCTTCCTGAGCTGGTTCTATGAGGACGATGGCGAGATGGTCGATGAGGGCTGCGGGATCAGGACGGACAGGACAGCGGTGGCCCGCTACACGGCGGGCAGCGGCACGGAGCAGGATCCCTGCCGGATCGGCGGCAGGGAGGAGCTGGAGCTGTTCGAGATGCAGGTGAACCGGTTCGGCAGGACTGACCTGTGCGCCGTGCTGACCAACGACATCGTCATCAACAGCGGTACGTTTGACGCGGATGGCCATTACACACCGGCTGCCGGTGAGACGGTCAGCAATCTGTATCCCATCGGCAGCGAGACGCAGCCCTACACCGGCACCTTTGACGGCGGCGGCTACACCATCCGGGGCCTGCGTGTTTCGAAGAGAAACTATTATAATAGCAACGGCGGAGGCTTTGATGAAGAAAATCATGCCGGTCTGTTCGGTAAGCTGAGCGGGGCCACGGTGAAAAACCTGACGGTGACGGGCTATGTGGACGGACGGTTCTATGTGGGCGGCATCGCGGGGTACGCCGATGACACGACGAAGCTCCTGAACTGCCGGAACGAGTGCATCGTTGTCAGCGGCCAAAGCACCTATCCCTATGTCAGCGATCCGGAATCCGTCATCCGATATGCCGGCGGCATCGTGGGCTATAACGCGGGCAGCGTGACGGCCTGCTGCAACGCCGGTACGGTCACGGGCATCGACAGCGTGGGCGGCATCACCGGCGGCGGCCCGGGCACGGTGTCCGACTGCTACAACGTGGGTGCGGTCACGGCCAGCGGCCAGAACGCAGGCGGCATCGCGGGCAATGGCGGCACGGTGTCCTATTCCTACAACGTGGGCACGGTCACGGGCGGCGCGGAGATCGCCAACAACGCGGCGGTGAACGACTGCTGCTTCCTGGGTGCGGCGGGTCAGACCGCCGGGGCGTTTGCCGACGGCACGGTGCTGGCGGCGCTGATCGCGGGACGCGGTGAGCACCCGTGGGGCGATGCCTGCTGCCCGCCGCTGGGCGGTACGGCCGGGCTGACGGCCCAGCCGGTGCTCCGGTGGCAGCAGCAGACGCTGACGGCGGATACGTCGGACGCGGCTCTGCTGTGCGGTAAAACGCAGGCGGTACGGCCCGTGAGCGGCGCGTTTGGCACGCTGACCTATACCAGCAGCGATCCCGCCGTGGCGTCCATCGAGAACGGCGTCATTACCGCCCGCAAGGCGGGCACCGTGACCATCACGGCGGAGGCCTCCGCCACCGGCGGCTACTACGCCTCCACAGCCGGCTACCGGCTGACCGTCAGCCACGACTACACGGAAAAGCGGGACGCGGGCTATCACTGGCAGACGTGCGTCTGCGGCGATGTGACGGCCAAGACCGCCCATCACTGGGTCAACGGCGCATGTGAGGACTGCGGCTACGCCTGCGGCCACGCGGACAGGGAGATCAGGGACGCGAAGAAGGCCACCTGCACCGGGGACGGCTACACCGGCGATACCTACTGCAAGACCTGCGGCGATAAGGTGCAGAGCGGTACGGTGCTCAAGGCGACGGGCCATACCGGCGGCACGGCCACCTGCACCAGCGCGGCGGTGTGCCGCGTGTGCGGGCAGACCTACGGCGGGAAGGACGCCGCCAACCACAGCCTGAAGCATACGGCGGCCAAGGAGCCGGGGGTCTTTGTCAGCGGCCACATCGAATACTGGCAGTGCAGGCGCTGCGGACGGTACTTCGCCGACGCCGGCGGCACCAGAGAGATCCCGTGGGACGAGACGATCATCCCCAGAGAGCGGCAGTCGGAGGAGTCGGAGCCTGTGAAGGCTCCCGGCACCGGCGACGCGGGTATCGCGCTGTACGGCGTGACGGCGCTGCTGAGTCTGGGCGGCTGCGCATGGCTGCGGCGGAAGAAAAAATAAACGGAAGAAGGCCCGCTTCCCATTGGGAAGCGGGCCTTTTATGGGCTTTTTGGGGGACGGTTCAGCGCTTTTCGTTCCGGGCCAGCGCCGGAATGTCGCCCACGCCGTCCAGCACGATGCTGGGGCGGTAGGCGTAGGTGTTCAACGTCTCGCGGGGGGTATAGCCGCTGTTGTTGGTGAGGAACAGGTACTCCTTTTCTGTATCGGTTTGCAGACATTGTACCATCCGGAGGGGAAGAATGCCACCGTGAATGTGTAAAATTTTCGGTGGTGAAAGCGTTTCCGCAGAGGAAAATGCTTCTTGACAAACGACGCCGGGGGATGATAAACTGCGGGTAGAGGGCATATATTGCCTACGCAACAATCGCATATCATCGGACGATGAAACCGGGAGAGACCGCACATGCGGCGCCGAAGGGGAACGCAGAAGCTCTCAGGCAAAAGAACCGGTTTCGGACGATACTCCGAAAAGGCCGGACGGCGACGCCCGACCACCGAAGGTGCAACCTCCCGTGCGGAGGGAATCTCTCAGGTAACGAAACGGGGGCACAGAGCCGTAAAGAGCGGCTTTGTGTCCTTTTTTGCTGCCCGAAAAACGAGAAATGTCTTCAAGGAGGAAAGACGTATGAGCGAACTGAAGCGTACCCAGCTATACGATGTCCATGTGGCCGCCGGTGCGGAGATGGTGGACTTCGGCGGATGGGAAATGCCCATCCAGTACCCCAGCGGCATCATTGCCGAGCATCTGTACACCCGGCAGGTGTGCAGCCTGTTCGACGTGTCCCACATGGGACGTCTGCTCATCGAGGGCCCGGAGCGCCGGGCGTTTCTGCAGCATGTGCTGACCAGCAACGTGGCGGCGCTGGACGTGGGGCTGGCCCAGTACTGCATCATCCCCAACGAGAACGGCGGCGCGGTGGACGATGCGTACCTGTACATGTTTGAGGAGGACAACTACCTGTTGGTGGTGAACGCCGCCAACACGGAGAAGGATCTGGCACATCTGCGGCAGGCGCTGGCGGGCTTCGACTGTACGATCACCGACATCTCCGGCGACTGGGCGGCCATCGCCGTGCAGGGCCCCAGGAGCAAGGAGATGCTGACAGCGCTCAACGGCGGCGCGCAGATGACCGAGCCCATGAAGAACGCGCTGGGTCTTGTGTCACTGGAGGGGCACGAGGCCCGGGTGGCCAAGACCGGCTATACCGGCGAGCCGCTGGGCTACGAGGTGTATGTCCGCAGCGGAGACGCGGCGTGGCTGTGGAATCGGCTGGTGGAGATGGGCGCGCGGCCTGCCGGTCTGGGTGCGCGGGACACCCTGCGCATGGAGGCGTGCATGCCGCTGTACGGCCACGAGATGGGTACCGCCCCCGACGGCAGCGAGATCCCCATTTTCGCCGTGCCGCTGGCCAAGTTCGCCGTCAGCTTCTCTGAACAGAAGGGCGATTACATCGGCCGCGCCGCGCTGGAGAAGCAGCACGGATACTTTGTGAAGTACATGGATCGTGACTTTGCCGACATGTCCGGCCTGCCCCGGAAGATCGCCCCCATCGCGCTGCTGGATCGCGGCGTCATGCGGGCGGGCATGGAGATCTATCAGGGCGATCGGCTGGTGGGCTGGGTCACCAGCGGCACCATGGTGCCCTACTTCAAGACTGAGGGCGAGGGCCTGTCCACCGTGATTCTGGAGGCCAGCGGCAAGCGTGCCATCGGCCTGTGCTACATCAACAGCGACATTCTGGAGGATGACACCGTGGAGGTGGATGTCCGGGGCAGACGGCTGAAGGCCGTCATCCCCGCCCGCCACATGAGCGTGGGCGCGCCTCCCTTCGCCCGCCCGCTGCTGTACGGCGCGGAGGAGGATGTACACGGCGTGGGCAGCGGCGACCGCGCGCCCAAGGCGCTGGAGCTGCTGCAGAAGGCGCTGGAGAACCATGAGTGGCGGCAGGAGCAGTGTGTCAACCTCATCCCCTCCGAGAACACTCCCAGCCGCGCCGTGCGGCTGCTCAGCGGCAGCGACCCTGCCTGCCGGTACGCCGAGCACAAGAAGGTGCTGGCGTTCTACGACAAGGAGGTGTTCTACTATCAGGGCACCAAATTCATCGATGAGGTGGAGCGGCTGCTGGTGGAGGAGATGCGGGCCTACTTCGGCTGCACCGAGGTGGAGACGCGCACCCTCAGCGGGCAGATGTCCAACATGGCGGTGTTCTCCGCCCTGATGGACTGGAAGAACCGGTTTGACCGGAAGTCCGAGGCCAAGCGCCTTGGGTATGTGATGAATAACCACATCATCAAGGGTGGCCATCTGTCCGCTCAGCCCATGGGCGCGCTCCACGACTACATCGCCATCGACCCGGTGACGGAGAAGCCCGCCGTGGTGAACTTCCCCGTCTGCGCCGACAACCCCTACAGGATGGACGTGGAGGAGACGAAAAAGCTCCTTGACCGCTACCGCCCGGAGCTGATCGTGTTCGGCAAGAGCATGGTGCTGCACAAGGAGCCTGTGGCCGAGATCCGGAAGTTCGTGGACGAGCAGAAGATCCCCACCACCATTATGTACGACATGGCCCACGTGCTGGGGCTCATCGGCGACCACTTCCAGAATCCCTTTGCCGAGGGCGCGGAGCTTGTCACCGGCTCCACCCACAAGACGTTCTTCGGCCCTCAGCGCGGCATCATCGGCGTCAACTACAAGGAGGACGATCTGAAGTACGGCCTGTGGAAGACCATCGAGAGCCGCACGTTCCCCGGCAGCGTGTCCAACCACCATCTCGGCACTCAGCTGGGTATGCTGATGGCCGCCTACGAGATGAACCAGTTCCGGGATGCGTACCAGAAGGCCGTTATCGACAACGCCAAATCCTTTGCCCGCAGTCTGAAGGCCCACGGTCTGGATGTGGCCGGCGATCCCGCCATCGGCTACACCGAGACACATCAGGTCATCGTATCCGTGGGCTACGGCGAGGGGCCGGACATCGCCGAGCGGCTGGAGCGGAACAACATTGTGGTGAACTATCAGGCCACCCCGGACGAGGAGGGCTTCACCGCCTCCGGCGCCCTGCGCATGGGCGTCAGCGAGATGACCCGCTTCGGCTTCGAGGCGGCGGATTTCCACCGGCTGGCCGGCCTGATGGCGGACTGCATCCTCCGGGACACGGACGTGAAGGCGGAGGTGCAGAAGCTGCGGAGCGAGCATCTGGAGATGCGCTACTGCTTCGACGATGCCGCTATCGACGCGGCGCTGGAGCGGCTGGCCGCCAAGCTGGTGTGAGAGACAAAAGGAAATACGCCCCGCCCCGTCAGGGGCGGGGCTGAGGAACAAAAATCAATTTATCTGATGGAGGTAAAAGATCATGCTGTATCCTGCTGAACTGCGTTATTCCAAGTCCCACGAGTGGGTCAAGACCGAGGACGGCGTCACCGTCGTGGGCATCTCCGACTTCGCGCAGAACGCACTGGGCGACGTGGTGTTCGTGAACCTGCCTGCCGAGGGCGACAGCGTTGCCGCCGGCGAGGCCTTCGGCGATGTGGAGTCCGTGAAGGCTGTGTCCGATCTGGTGTCCCCCGTCACCGGCACCGTGTCCGCTGTCAACGAGGAGCTGCTGGACGCGCCGGAAATGCTGAACAGCGACCCCTACGGCGCATGGCTCATCAAGGTGGAGAATGTGGAGGGCAGCGAGGAGCTGCTGGACGCCGCCGCCTACGAGGCGTTCTGCACCGAGGAGGGCTGAGTGATGGGCAGCTACGTTCCCTCTACCGGGGCGCAGCGGGAGGAGATGCTCCGGGCCGTGGGCGTCGGCAGCACGCGGGAGCTGTTCCGCGACGTGCCGCAGGAGATGCTCCTCACCGAGCCGCTGCATATCCCCGCAGGGATGAGTGAGCTGGAGGTCAGCCGCGTCATGACCGCTATGGCGGCGGAGAACCGGGTGTACGGCACGGTGCTCCGGGGCGCGGGGGCCTACGACCACTACATTCCCTCCATCGTGAAATACATTCCCGCCAAGGAGGAGTTCCTGACGGCGTATACCCCCTATCAGGCGGAGATGAGCCAGGGCCTGCTCCAATCCATCTTCGAGTACCAGACCATGATCTGCCAGCTGACGGGCATGGACGTGTCCAACGCCTCCGTATACGACGGCGCCACCGCTGCCGCGGAGGCCGCCGCCATGTGCCGTGACCGCAAGCGCCGGGTGACGCTGATCTCCGGCGCGGCGCACCCTGACACCATCAATACCGTCCGCACCTACTGCTACGGTACGGGGGACGAGCTGCGGGTGGTGCCCGTCAAGAACGGCAAGACCGATATGGACGCCCTGCGGGAGATGCTGACGGCGGATGTGTCCGGCTTCTATGTGCAGCAGCCCAACTTCTTCGGTCAGCTGGAGGACGCGGAGATGCTGGGTGAGGCGGTGCATCAGGCGGGCGCACTGTACATCATAGGGTGCAACCCCATTGCGCTGGCCATCATGAAAACGCCCCGGGACTGCGGCGCGGACATCGCCGTGGGCGAGGGCCAGCCTCTGGGTCTGCCCATGGGCTGCGGCGGCCCGTATCTGGGCTACATGGCCACTACGGATAAGCTGATGCGCAGGCTGCCCGGCCGTATCGTGGGCGAGACAACGGACGCACAGGGACGCCGCGCCTATGTGCTGAGCCTGCAGGCCCGGGAGCAGCACATCCGCCGGGAGAAGGCCAGCAGCAACATCTGCTCCAACGAGGCGCTGTGCGCCCTGACGGCGGGACTGTATATGGCCGTCATGGGGCCGGACGGCATGGCGCAGGCTGCTGAGCAGTCCATGGCCAAGGCGCACTACCTCGCCAAGGAGCTGTGCGCCATTGACGGTGTGGAGCTGGTCTATACCGGCGACTTTTTCCATGAATTTGCTACCCGTCTGCCGGAGCGTGAGAATGTTCTGGCGGCACTGGCGCAGGCTGATATTCTGGGCGGTCTGCCCCTTGGCGGCGACGGCATCCTGTGGTGCGCCACGGAGAAAGTCTCCAAGGAGCAGCTGGACAAGGCCGTTTCCGTTGTGAAGGAGGTGCTGGCAAAATGAAGCTGATCTTTGAAAAGAGCGTTCCCGGACGCCGCTGCGCCATTCTGCCCGCCTGCGACGTAGAAAGCGTCTCTTTGCCCGTCTCCCTGCGGCGGGAGACGAAGCCCGCCCTGCCGGAGATGAGCGAGACGGATATCTCCCGCCACTATACGGAGCTTTGTAAGCAGGTGCACGGCGTGAACTGCGGGTTCTATCCCCTTGGCTCCTGCACCATGAAGTACAATCCCCGCATCGACGAGGAGATGGCGGCGCTGCCCGGCTTCACGGGCGTACACCCCCTGTCCCCGGCGGAGGATCGGGAGGGCATGCGGCAGGTGCTGGACACGGCGGCACAGTACCTCTGCGAGATCACCGGCATGGACGCCATGACGTTCCAGCCCGCTGCCGGCGCCCACGGTGAGTTCACCGGCGTGCTGCTTATCAAGCAGTATCACGACGCCCGCGGCGACAAAAAGCGCACAAAGATCATCGTGCCCGACAGCGCCCACGGCACCAACCCCGCCACCGCCGCCATGTGCGGCTACGATGTGGTGAATATCGCCTCCGGCCCTGACGGCTGCGTGGATCTGGATGCCCTCCGGGCCGCGCTGGGCGAGGACACCGCCGGGCTGATGCTGACCAATCCCAACACCGTGGGCATCTTCGACCGGAACATTCTGGAGATCACCCGTCTTGTCCACGAGGCTGGCGGCCTGTGCTACTACGACGGCGCCAACCTCAACGCCGTCATGGGTGTGGTGCGCCCCGGCGACATGGGCTTTGACTGCATCCACATGAACCTGCACAAGACCTTCGCCACGCCCCACGGCGGCGGCGGCCCCGGCGCAGGCGCGGTGGGCTGCAAGGCGTTTCTGCGGGAATACCTGCCTCACAGTGCGCTGGCGGAGGAGCTGGGGCACATTCAGGTGCGCAGCTTCCAGGGCAACTTCCTGGTGGTGGTGCGGGCGCTGGCCTACCTGCTGACGCTGGGCCGGGAGGGCATCCCCGAGGCGGCGGAGAACGCCGTGCTCAACGCCAACTACCTGATGGCCAGGCTGAAGGGTACCTTTACCCCGGCCTATGACCGGCTGTGTATGCACGAGTTCGTGCTGGATCTCAGCGGCCTGAAAAAGGAGACGGGTGTGTCCGCGCTGGATGTGGCCAAGTCTCTCATCGACGAGGGCATCCATCCGCCCACCATGTACTTCCCCCTCATCGTCCACGAGGCGCTGATGCTGGAGCCCACGGAGACGGAGGGCATCGAGACGCTGGATCGCGCGGCGGAGGTGCTGCGCAGGCTGTATCAGAAAGCCTTCGAGGATGCGGAGAGCATGCATACCGCGCCCCACCATACGCCCATCGGACGGCCCGACGAGGTGCGCGCGGCGCGGCGCCCGGTGGTGCGCTGGCGCCCGGAGGGATAAGAGATGGACTACCAACTGATCGTCATCGGCGCGGGCCCCGGCGGGTACACCGCCGCGCTGCGCGCCGCCAGACTGGGGCTGCACACCGCCGTCGTGGAGCGGCGGGAGGTGGGCGGCACCTGCCTGAACCGGGGCTGTATCCCCACCAAGACGCTGCTCCACGCCTCGCAGGTCTACCACGATGCGGTGAACGGCGCGGGCATGGGCGTCCACGGCAGCGTCACCTACGACATCGGTGAGATGTTCGCCTTCAAGCGCAGCGTCAGCGAGAAGCTGCGCAGCGGCATCCACGCCCTGCTGAAGGGCGCGAAGGTGGACGTTATCGAGGGCACGGCGCAGATCGCCGCTCCCGGCGCGGTGGATGTCACCGGCGCGGACGGCGCGGTGACGCGGTACACGGCGGCGTATATTCTGGCAGCCACCGGCTCGGTGAACGTCCGCCCGCCCATCCCCGGACTGGAGCTGCCCGGCGTCATGACCTCCGACGAGCTGCTGGAGGGCGCGGACACGCCATATCAGTCCATCGTCATCATCGGCGGCGGCGTGATCGGCGTGGAGTTTGCCGCATTTTTCAGCCAGCTGGGCTGCCGCGTCACGCTGGTGGAGGGCATGGCCAATCTGCTGCCCCAGCTGGATCGTGAGCTTGGGCAGAATCTGGCGCAGATCCTGAAAAAGCAGGGGGTGGAGGTGCTGACCTCCGCCATGGTGCAGTCCGTGGAGCAGACGGCGGGCGGCCTGTGCGTCCGGCTGGAGCAGAAGGGAAAGGAGCTGGCCGTCACCGGCGAAAGGGTGCTGTGCGCCATTGGCCGCCGGGCGTATTTCGACGGCCTGTTCGCCGCTGATCTGGCCCCGGCGCTGGACGGAAAGCGCCTGCTGGTGGATGAGAACTACCAGACCAGTATCCCCGGTGTGTACGCCATCGGCGATGTGTCCGCCGCCGTGCAGCTGGCCCATGTGGCGGCGGCACAGGGCACGGACTGGGCGGAGCGGCTGTGCGGCGGTAAGGGCAGCGTCGACCTGAACGTGATCCCCAGCTGTATTTACAGCGCACCGGAGATCGCCGTGGTAGGTCTTACCGAGGCCGAGGCCAGGGAGCGGGGTATCTCCACCGTATCCGGCAAGTGTACCCTGTTCAGCAACGCCCGCACTATCATCGAAGATCCGGGCCGTTGCTTCATGAAGCTGGTGGCCCGCACGGATACCCACGAGCTTATCGGCGCGCAGCTGATGTGCCAGCATGCCAGCGATATGATCTCTCAGATCAGCACCGCCATGGTGAACCGCCTGACGGCGGAGCAGCTGCTGGCCGTCATGCGTCCCCACCCCTCCTTCGAGGAGGCGCTGGGCGAGGCGGTGGAGAATCTGGCGGCGAAGCTGGCGTAAACCGCAAAAAAAGAAAGACCCCGCCGGGGTCTTTCTTTTTTTGCTTATTCAGGCGGCGAGGGCTCTGGATTTCCTGACGGCGTAGGCCCCCTCGATGCCCGCCAGCAGCACCCAGCCGGAGACGACGGCCGCGCAGATGCCGTACATGCCCCACACGGGGATAAGGAGGTAGGACAGCACCACCCGCAGCAGCACCTGCAGCAGGGAGGCCACCATGGTCAGCCGCAGCCGTCCCAGCCCCCGGAAGAAGCCCTGAATGACCTCGCCCAGATAGGCAAAGACGTACAGATATGCCATGGTGCCGGTGTACTGCGCCCCGGCGGCGATCACATCGGCATTGTCGGAGAACAGCCCCACGATCCGGGCGGGGAACAGGAAGCACACCGTGCCCAGCAGGGCGATGAGCGCCAGCTCCACCAGTACGCTGATGCGGAAGAACCGCCTTGCCCGGGGTCTGTCGCCGTGGCCCAGATTCTGGGACAGGCACACCACCATGGCGGCGCTGATGCCCTGCGAGAAGCAGAACAGGAACTGCTCCGTCCGCAGGGACATGTTGTAGCCGGTGACGGTGCTGGTGCCCAGCGGCGTCAGCATGCCCTGCACCAGCAGACGGCCGATGCACACCACTGCCTGCTGCAAGGCCGCCGCCCATGCGTAGGACAGCACCAGCCGGGCCATCTGCCGGTCAAACCGCAGGTTGGCGGGACGCAGGAGCAGCGGTGGGCAGCGCCGCTGGGCGTAGAGGATGCAGGCGGCGGCGGCCAGCGCCTGACACAGTACGGTGGAGAACGCCACACCCCGGATGCCCCAGCCGAACACGCCCACGAACAGCACGTCCAGCAGTGCGTGGAGCGTGGAGGAGAGCAGCAGAATGAGAAAGGGCGTCCGGGAGTTGCCGCAGGAGCGCAGCATGGCGGCGTAGTAGTTGTACAGAAAGCAGAAAAGCAGTCCGGCGAACACCAGCTGCAGGTACACCGCCGCCTCCCGGCAGACGGCCTCCTCCGTGCCCTGCGCCCGCAGGAGCGGCGTGGAAAAGAAGATGCCGCACAGGGCGATGAGCAGCGTCAGCGCCCCGCCGCCCAGCAGCGCCGTGGCGTTCATGCAGCGCAGACGCTCGCCCTCGCCGGCACCGCAGTAATGGGCGCACAGGACGCCCACGCCGATGGTGCCGCCGATGACCAGCGCGTTGGCCACGTCCACGATGGGGGAGGCCACGCTGATGCCGGACAGGGGCAGGTCGCCCAGAAAGTTGCCGACCACGATGGCGTCCACGATGCTGTAGAGCTGCTGGAAGATGTTGCCCAGGATGATGGGCAGCGCAAAGTACAGCAGGGTCGGCAGCGGCACGCCGGTCAGCAGCGCATCGGCGCTGTGGGCCGAGCGGAGGTCGTGGACGATGGAGCTGTGGGGCATAGACGCTTCACCTGCTTTCACAAGAGCTGATGGTAAGCATAGCACGATTTCCCGGACTTTGCAATCCGGCGCGGGCGCAATTGACGGCGGCGGCGCGGCGGGCTATAATGAAAAGACACAGAAAACCGGAGCCTGCGCGGCGGAGTATCCGCTGCCGGGAGGGTGTGTACCGGAGAAAAACTGACAGACGGAGAGAACAACGGGAGCAGCGGAGGTGCGGGAGATGATGGAAAAGCTGATCTTTTCAAAGCGGCTGCTGGAAAAGGCGGAGCAGCTGCGGCGCAGCTCCGTGTCGGTGCTGGAGGCCCCTGCCGGGTACGGTAAGACCACAGCGGTGACATGGGCGCTGGAGGGGGCGGAGACGGCCCTGTGGTACACCGGTGTGGAGAATCTGCCGGACACCAGCTTCTACTGGTTCGTCCGGCAGATGGCCGCCGTGGACGAGCGCACCGTCCGCCGCATTGAGACGCTGGGGTTCCTGAATCGCAGCAATGCGCCGCTGGCGGCGCAGGCGCTGCTGGAGCTGCGGGTGTCCAGACCCATGACGCTGATCTTCGACAATTTCCAGTTCGCAACGGACAACTGGCCGCCCCAGATCATCGACGCACTGGTGAAGCGGCCCGCCGACGGCCTGCATATCATCTTCATCGCCCAGAATCTGGGGCGGCTGCGGGCGGTGTTCGAGGCGCTGGAGGGGGCGGTGTGCTTCCTGCGGGCCGGCGATCTGCTGCTGGCGCAGGAGGATGTGTGCGCCTTTGTCAGGCGGCGGGGCGGGACACTGACGGCGGCGCAGGCCGGGGCCATCGTCCGCAGTACCGGCGGCTGGCCGGCGGCAGTGGCGCTCTGTCTGGAGGCGGACGGCGCCACCGGCGAGATGGACGAGCTGCTGTACCGCCTGTTTTGGATGCGTATGGACGCCGGACAGCGGACGGCGCTGCTGCGGCTGAGCCTGTTCGACTGCATCACGCCGGACATGATCGACCGGCTGGTGCCGCCGGGTACGTTGCCGGAGGGCGGACGGGAGGAGCTGTTCCGCCGGACGCCGCTGGTGCGGCAGGACGCCATGCGCCGCCGCTACTACCCCCACGAGCTGCTGCTGCGCTTCCTGCGGGAGCGGCTGGCAGAGACGGAGGGGCCGCTGCGGCGGGAGATATACCGCCGGGCGGGACAGTGGTACCGGGACAACGGCATAACGCGCTGGGCGGTGGACTGCTTCTTCCGGGCGGAGGACGACGAGGGCATTCTGTCGTGCCGTCTGGTGGGACTCATCGGCGAGTGCTTCGGGGAGACAAGCTATACCGCACTGGCCCGGATGGTGCTGCGCCGCTGCCCGGAGGAGGTGCAGCGGCGGTATCCCCTGAGCCTGCTGCGGTTGTGCTATGCGCTGTACGGCGGGTGCGAGTTCGCGGAGTTCGCCCGCCAGATGACCCGGATACGGGAGCTGCTGGCGGACAGCGGGGCCCACTATCTGGGGGAGTGGGAGCTGCTGGACGCGCTGGCGTTCTTCCCTGATCTGGACGGTATGGACGCGGCCTACGCCCGGGCGGAAAAGCTGCTGACCCACGACTCGGAGCTGTTTATCCCGGAGGAGCCGTTCTTCTTCGGCTGCACGTCCATGTGGTATCTGTTTTATGCGGAGCCGGGACAGATGATGACCACGGCAGACCGGCTGGCGCAGGTGCTCAAGCGGTACGACCGCCTGACCAACGGCCATGCCGCCGGTGCGGAGGAGCTCTACCGGGGCGAGGCCTACTCCGTGCAGGGGCGGTTCGAGGAGTCGGACATTCAGGCCTATCAGGCGGCGTTCCTGTCGGAGCAGGCACACAACGCCTCAGCCACCTACGGCGCGGCGCTGCTGCTGGGCATCAACGCCATCTACCGTTCGGATATGGCGGGGCTGCAGAAGGCGGTGGACTATCTGGAAAACAAGGCCCGCAGCTATGCCTTTCTGCGGGGGACGGCCATCGGACGCTATATGGTGGAGACGGTGCGTGGCTACCTGCTGGGCCTGATGATGGAGACGGGCCGCTCCGCCCTGTGGACGCAGGGAGGGGCGGACACGCTGGCCGACCTGACGTTCACCAATTTCATGATCAAGACCTGCCGCATCACCGACCTGCTGCTGAAAAAGGAGTACCAGCGGGCCATCGCGTCGGTGGAGGCGTCGCTGGCGCTGGATACGCGGCTTATCTCCGCAGCGGCGCGGAACTTCATGTATTGCGGACTGGCGCTGTGCTATCTGGCCACGGGGCGGCTGGGCAAGGCCGCAGAGTGGCTGAACCGGTCGCTGACCATCGCGGAGCAGGACAAGAACTACTCGTTTATCGCCTGCTTCCGCAAGTATTTTCAGGCGCTGTTCCTGATGCCGTCCATCGCGGCGCGGCATGGAGAGGCCATCCGGGAGATCAAGGCGCTGGCCATCCACTATACCCGGGCGGACGAGAGCCGCATCTTCGCCATGCTGGACGATGTGCCGGAGCTGAAGGAGGCGCTGACCGACCGGGAGCGGGAGGTGGCGCAGCTAGCCGCCGGGGGTATGCGCAACAGCGAGATCGCGGAGACGCTGCACATCTCGGAGAACACGGTAAAGCACCACCTGAAAAACGCCTTCCAGAAAATGAACATTGACCGGCGCAGCCGCCTGATCGAGATGCTGCGCTGAACCAAAATACTACCCGAAAGGGTGATGTGGCACGCATGCCTTTCTGCTACAATGGAGCTGTTAAATCTTTACAGAGGTTCCGGGAAACGAAGAAAGGAGATACACCATGAAAAAACGGCTTCTTTCCCTGCTGCTGGCGGTGCTGATGGCAGTCCTGCTGCTGCCGGCGGAGGCGCTGGCCATCACAGGCGGCGAGGTACAGCGCATGTACATGAATGCCGCGCCGGCCACCGTCAAGAAGGAGGGAGTGGACGACGGCTCGCAGATCTACTCCCTGAAGATGAACAACGGCAAGCTGGTGATGTTCATCGCCACCAGCGGCCCCCACATGGGCAAGTCCGTGACCAACTCCGACCGGGGCTATACTGCCACGGGGGACTCCTTCCGTCTGGGCGTGTATGAGCAGGCGCGCTTCACCCTCCAGACCAGGCGGGAGCAGAAGCCGCTGACCATCCGCTCCATGGAGGTGATCGACCCCACCCGGGAGCCGCAGCTGTCCGGTGTCAGCATGGACATGGCGCCTATGGAGAATGCGCTGACCGTCAAGTATACCTTTGACGGCGAGGGACTGTCCCCGGCGTTTCTGTGCTACATCAGCTACTACTTTGTGGAGCTGTCGGCCGGTGTGACCGACGGCACCATCACCGACATCGTGCAGGACGCGGACGGCAAGACCTACGCGCTGGCGGCGCAGGCGTCCTGGGGACTGGGCCTGGTTACGGAGACCACCATGCCCCCGGAATTCCAGTTCCGGTGGTATCAGGACTACCACGGCTTTTCCCGCATGGGACACGCCAAGGCGGACGCGGCGGCTCATGTGAAGCTGAGCCGCACCTATGGGGCGCTGGACGGCGAGATCACCGCCAAGTCCACGGACATCACCGCCGGTATGGGGCGCGCCTATGTGTTCAAGCCCTTCGGCAAGGGCGACATCGCGGAGATCTATTCCGACAGCTACGGCGTGGACAACCCCTTCGTGCTGGCGGATGTTGACCGTCTGCGCCACGCCAACGATATCTGGACGCCGGTGTACATGACCTACGACGCGGCGGCGGACACGCTGACCGCCGAGGGCTACACGGGAACCGTGGGCGGGCGCAGCGGCAGAGGCGCCATGAACGCCATGCACATCTGGGGCTTCCGGGACGTGTATACGAAGAAGGAGGCGGCGGACACCTCCAAGGTGGAATTCACCAAGCCGGATCAGGTCACGATCCCGCAGGACGCCAATAGGCTGGGCCTGTACAAGACGGAGCGGGGCCTGACGGCGGCGCCTATCACGGACGCCGCGCGGGAAGCGGCGCTGCAGAAGCGGTACGGCGACCCGCTGTATATCCTGCGGGGCAATTTTGAAACGCTGTACGATAAGGACGGCAAATACTACGAATACACCGAGTGCAGGGCGGCGCTGACCGCCACCATCACGGCGGTGTGGGGCAGCGAAGACCACTTCCGCGTCCGGGTGGACGGAAACGGCCTTGTCACGGCCTTCGACACCACGACCAAGGTGCGGTACACCACCCCGCGCTTCCAGCTGTACAGTCCGGCCAACGACGCTGCGGAGCCGGCGAAGCTGGTGTTCGAGGATGGCTGCCTGACGCTGCGCATGGATCCTTACAAGAACGCCGTGCTGGTGTTCATTGACATCCCGCAGGTCAAGAGCCTCATCGACAGGGCGCAGATCAAGCCCAACGGCAATCTGGTGCTGACCGGCGAGATGGGACTGGATCTCATCCTCAACTGCACGCAGGACCAGCTGATAGAGCTGGAGGCCCTGGGCTATGCGCCCAAGAAGGAGCAGGGCGACACCATCTCCTTCGTGCAGGAGGGCTTCAAGGCCAACGGCAAGATCGACACCGCCGCCCTGATGGGGCTTGATCTGGCGGAGCTGGAGGCGTCCATCAACACCTTCGACGGCGAGGAGGACTACGACTTCTCGCTGGAGCTCAACGCCTTCGACCTGTTTGAGACGCAGGCGGAGCTGCAGCTCAAGCGTCTGAACAACGGGCGTCTGGCCCCCAACAAGCTGTACTTCGCGCTGGCGGCGCAGCCCGGTATCCCGCTGGTGCCGCCGGTGCCTACCGCATTCCTCCGGGGCGGAGGCGGCGGCTTTGACGGGCTGGCCGACACCATCAACGGCGACTATATCGCCATCCCGCCCATCCTGCTGCGACTGACGGCCATCGGCGACTATCTGAAGATCATCAAGGGCAAGCTGGATGTCACGCTGGGACCCAGCTATCTGGCCTACGGCGGCAGGGACATCGAGATCGCCGGGGCGGACGTGCTGGACAGCTTCAGCATGTACCTGCGGCTGCAGGGCGAGAAGCGCAGCTATCTGAATAAGGAATATACCGGTCTGCGGGCCGGCGGCGGTATGAGCGTCACCATAAAGGCGCCGCAGGAGGACTTCTTCACCGGCACCGTCTTCGAGGTGGAGGGCAAGGCGGAGGCCAGCGTATTCGGCGGACTGGACAACTACTCGCGGCCCACCTCGGCCCATATCCAGCTGGACAGCCGGGGCGGCGTCACGGGCAAGGTCATGTTCCCCAAGAAGCTGGGGCCGCTGACGTTCCCGCATCTGGGCGGCAAGACGCTGGCGGAGGCCTCGGTGGACTTCATTCTGGGGGCGCAGACCGCCGTGACGGTGGATCCCCGCAGCTACGCCGGCAAGTCCGTGGACGAGATCCTGGCCACTGCGGCCCAGTCCGCGTGGAACAACCTCAGCGTCTACGGCGGCCTGTCCACCACCGGCAAGCTGGGCATCTTCTACTACCGGCTGTACTATGTGATCCCTGACCATGTGGGCGGCAAGGTGGCCCTGTGGAACATCAACAAGAACTGGACGCTGGAGCAGGAGATCGACAAGAACGCATGGTTCGTCAGCGGCGCGCAGACCATCAGCGGCGGGCCGGGCTGGGCCACGCAGGTGGGCAAGTGCTACGACCCGGAGACGGGCGAGCAGGTGGGTATCGCCGTGCTGGAGGTCAGCACCTATTGGGTGGACGAGGACAGCATGCCCGTGACGCTGGCCAACCCGCAGAACGGCGGCTTTACGACGAATCTTACCTACGATCCCGCCGCTTCCTCTGCGGAGCCTGACAGCGAGCTGGGCCTGCTGCTGACCGTGAAGAACGGCGGCAGCGTGGAGGAGCTGCGCCGCAGCGCGGCGATCACCTACACCGTGGGCAGCGATGCCACCGTACATACGCTGACGCTGGAGGATATGGACAAGGGCGCGCAGACCATCAACGAGGACGGCAACTGCGTGGAGGTCGAGGAGAACGGTGTGCCCGGCCTGATGGTCTTCACCGGCCTTGCCGGGAATGAGACGTACCGCTGGACGATCACGGCGGACTGCGATTTCGAGGGCAGCATCATTGCCTCCGCGCCTCTGACGGCACTGGACTTCCAGCTCAGCGCCAACGGCGCGGAGAGCACCGTACTGCGTCCGCAGAGCGGCAGGCAATACGCCGTTCGGTACTACTTCGACACCGTGCCGGAGCGCACGGGCGACCACTATTTCCTGGAGATGCGGGAGCTGGCGGTCAATCAGACCGCTGACACCTTCCCGGTGCCTGCCGGCGGATCGCTGGCGCCCAGCGGCAGCTATCACGTCACCGCCGTACTGGTGGAGAAGGTGACCGGCGACTTCAACGGCGACGGCACGATCTCTGAGGACGAGTATTCCTGGGTCACGGTGGATACCCAGACCTCCGGCGGCACGGTGGCCTACGTCAACACGATGCAGCCGGACGCGCCTGCGGATGTGGCTCTGACGGCCACCGGCAACGAGACGCTGACCGCCGGCTGGCAGGCTGTGGACGGTGCGGACGGCTACCGCGTGACCCTGTACTACCGGGAGAACAACAGCTGGCGGCAGGCCGGTGCGCCCTATGTGCTGGACAACGCGGACTTTGACGACGGCAGCGACATCGCCGCCGCGTCCAAGACCGGCGGGCGGCGGACGCTGCGCATGGCCCCCACCGTGGGCGATGCCGGCAGCGTTGCCCCGGCCAACGCCAGCTATAAGGTGACGGTAGAGGCCTTCCGGCGGGATACGGAGCTGGCCAGTGCCCTGTATTACAGTGCGGCGGCGGAGCCTGCGGGCGGCGCGGTGTACCTGCCCCGCTACGATGCACCGGAGATCACCGTGACCACCGGCAGCGGCCAAGCTGTCACCCTGAACGCCGCCAGCGGCTATGACAGCCTGCTGTGGAACGAGCTGCCCGGCGGTGTGCTGTTCTCTGCGGAAGGCAGCGTGGACGGTATCACCGTCACACCGGAGCAGGGCAGCGGCCGATTTGATGTCAGCGGCGGCAACGGGCACTGGGAGGTCAGTGCCGGTGACGCAGACGCGGCGGCGCTCATCGAAAGCGGCGGGCGCGTTCTGCTGACCGTGACATCCGGGCAGGACACCACGGAGTACTACCTGCGGCTGCTGCTGGACGACGTGCCCCCGGTCATCGCGCTGGATGCGGCCAACATCCGGGCCAACATGACCACCGGCGCCTACACTGTGACGGGTCAGACGGAGCCGGGCCTCACCGTGACCATGGAAAATGGGAACGGCGCAGTCCTCGCCACCACGGCAGACTTGCAGGGGCGGTTCACCTTCAAGGGCACACTGCCGGTCAGCATGGAGGAGGGCTTCGATGCCAACGGCGATCCCGTGACCGTGAAGAACGGCTTCCGGGCGCTGGTGACGGATGTCACTGCGCAGGACGAGGCGGGCAATACCGGCATCGCGCCGGTGCTGATCTCCGCCCGACCGGAGAGCCGGAACAGCGACCCCGATGACGGCGGGTCCGGCGGCTCCGGCGGTGTGACCGGCGGAACATCCTCGCCCACCGGCGATCCCGGCGTGGTGCTGTACGCCGCCGCCGCGTTGCTGAGCCTGACCGGCTCCGTAGTGCTGACGGGCCGCCGGAAGCGGCGCTGACGCAGCGGCTCCTGCGGCAGAAAGAGTCATAAAAAAGGATATCCCTCCCTTGGAGGGATATCCTTTTTACGCGAAAAGACAGGCGGCCAGCGGCACGCCTGCCTTTTCTTATATGGGAGAGAGGGAGGATCGTAAAAAGGGGTGGATCAGCCGGCCAGCACCTTGCCCAACTCGCGGCAGGCGGCCAGCGCCGCGTCGTCCGGCGCTTCGCAGCAGGTGACGCTGTCGCAGGCCAGAGAGATTCCGGCGTTGCCGCAGTCCTTTTCCCAGTCGCGCATCCACTGGCCGTCGCCCCAGCCGTAGGAGCCGAACAGCGCCACGCGCTTGCTGCCGATGGCATTCTTGCAGCCGTCGAACATGGGCTGGAAGTCCATTTCCTCCAGCACCTCGGAGCCCATGGCGGGGCAGCCGAGGGCGATAGCGCCGAAGCCGCTGAGGGCAGCGGGCTGCACCTGCTCCGGCGTCAGCATGGTGACCTCGGCGCCGGCCTCCTTCATGCCCTCCGCCACGGCGTTGGCCATGGTCTCCGTGTTGCCGGTACCGCTCCAGTAGATGACAGCAGTTTTCATAGTCAGAATTCCTTTCTTGTCATTGTTTTGGTTAGAGCAATCTAACTACAACGGGATAAAAAAGCTGTCTCAGGACAGCGCCACGCAATAGAAGTTAAATAACTCTAATCGGATACTACCACAGAACGGGGCGTGTGTCAAGAGGGAACAGCGGGAGAAACGGGACGAAAACAGGTTTTCCTTGAAAAATGGCGGAGCGGAGCGGCGCTGCGGAAAAGGTTCCACGCCGGAGGAATTTTTTTGAAAAAAGAAATGTCCAGATTTCGGGACACGTTCTCCGGTAAAGTGGAAATAACAAAGCAAAGGAGGGAACCATATGACCGTTATTTCCGTGCTCTGCACCATGTGCGGCGCCGCCGCGCTGTCCAAGGGTATCCTGAAGGCCATTGAGTACATTGGCCGGTGAATCCCCGTTGACAACTACTTTCCCGTTCTATATAATATTTTTCACAGAAAATTACAACATCTTCCTGTGAACGGAAACGCCGTATATAATATGCGCTATCAGGACGGAAAAGGAGAAAGCCTATGGATATTTTTGCGAAATGCTATGAGCCGTCGCTGGCGGGCGAACTGAAGGAAAAGGGGGTGTACCCCTATTTCCACGCCCTCCAGTCCCGGCAGGACGTGGAGGTCATGATGGAGGGCAAGCGCCGCATCATGCTGGGCTCCAATAACTATCTGGGCCTGACCACCGATCCGGTGGTGGTGGAGGCCGGCATCAGGGCGCTGGAGAAGTACGGCACCGGCTGCTCCGGCTCGCGGTTCCTCAACGGCACGCTGGAGATGCATCTGGAGCTGGAGGACGCGCTGGCGAAGTTCCTGCGCAAGCCCGGCGTGGTTACCTTCGGCACCGGGTTCCAGTCCAACGTGGGTATCATCTCCGCGCTGGTGGGCCGCCACGACTATGTGATCTGCGACCGGGAGAACCACGCCAGCATCTACGCCGGGTGCCAGATGTCCTACGGCAAGATGCTGCGCTACCGCCACAGCGATATGGCGGAGCTGGAGAAGTGCCTGCAGCGCGTGCCGGAGTCGGCGGGTGCGCTGATCGTCACCGACGGCGTGTTCTCCATGGGCGGCGACATCGCCAGACTGCCGGAGATCTGCGCGCTGGCGGAGCAGTACGGCGCACGGGTGATGGTGGACGATGCCCACGGTCTCGGCGTGCTGGGCGAGGGCGGCCGCGGCACGGCCAGCTACTTCGGGCTGGAGGACAAGGTGGACGTGTACATGGGCACGTTCTCCAAGTCGCTGGCGTCGCTGGGCGGCTACATGGCCGCGTCGGCGGAGGTGGCGGAGTTCGTGCGCCATGCCTCCCGGCCCTTCATCTTCTCGGCGTCCATCCCGCCGGCCAACTGCGCCACAGCGCTGGCGGCGCTGCATATGCTGGAGCGGCATCCGGAGCTGCCGGAGCGGCTGCGCAGCCTGAGCATGTACGCCCGCAAGGGCATGACGGAGCGGGGCCTGACCATCCGCCCCTCGGCGCTGGAGGCCCCCACGCCCATCATCCCCATCTACACCTATGAGACGTACCGCACCCTGCAGGCGGCGGCGGAGATCTATGACCGGGGCGTGTATGTGAACCCCACGCTGCCGCCGGCCACGCCGGAGGGCGAAGCGCTGCTGCGCACCAGCTACATGGCTACCCATACCGAGGCGCTGCTGGACGAGGCCATGGACATCATCGGCGAGGTGATGGCCCATGTGTGAGAACCGGATCGCCATCGTCACCGGCGGTACCTCCGGCATCGGGCGGGCTACCGCGCTGGCGCTGAAGGCGGCGGGCTGCACGGTGTACGAGCTGTCCCGCCGGGCCGAGGGCGTGGAGGGCCTGCACCACATTGCCGCCGACGTGACGAAGGAGGAGACTGTCCGTGCCGCCGTGGCGGAGGTGATGGCCCGGGAGGGCCGCATCGACATTCTGGTGAACAACGCGGGCTTCGGTATCTCCGGCGCGGTGGAGTTTACCTCCACGGAGGACGCCAAGGCGCTGTTCGATGTGAATTTCTTCGGTATGGTGAACCTGAACCGGGCTGTGGTGCCCATCATGCGGGCGGCGGGCCGTGGACGCATCGTGAACCTCAGCTCCGTGGCGGCGCCGGTGCCCATCCCGTTCCAGACGTACTACTCCGCCACCAAGGCGGCGGTGAACGCCTACACCATGGCGCTGGCCAACGAGCTGCGCCCCTTCGGCGTGACGGTATGCGCCGTCATGCCCGGTGATATCCACACCGGCTTCACGGCGGCGCGCCGGAAGATCGGCGAGGGCGACGACATCTACCACGGGCGCATCAGCCGCTCCGTGGCCCGGATGGAGCACGATGAGCAGACGGGCATGGATCCCGCCAAGGCCGGCGGCTACATCGCCGGAGTGGCGCTGCGGGAGGGCAATCGCCATCCGCTGTACGCCATCCGCTTCGACTACAAGTTTTTCACGTTTCTGGCAAAGGTGCTGCCGGCACGGTTCCTGAACTGGCTCATCTACCTGCTGTACGGAAAATAAGCAAGAAAATACCTGCGCACCGGGGGTGCGCAGGTATTTTTTTGCTTTTACAGGATGCGGCACAGCAGTATGGGGAACAGGACGGCGGGCATCATATTCAGAACACGCAGCTTCGTCAGCCCCAGAATGTTCAGGCCGATGCCGATGATCAGCAGGGAGCCGGTAAACGTGATCTCCGCCATCACTGCGTTGGTGAGCAGGGGAGCCACCAGCGAGGCCAGCAGGGCCATCAGCCCCTCCACCAGCAGAACGCTGCCGCCGGAGAAGGCCACGCCGATGCCCAGAGAGCCGGCGAAGGCGATGGCCGCCGTGCCGTCGATGATAGACTTGGCCAGCAGGACGGTATGGTCGTTTTTCAGGCCGCTGTCCAGCGAGCCCATAACAGCCATGGCGCCCACGGCGAACACCAGTGAGCCGGTAACAAAGCCCTCGGTGATGCGGCCGAGGCCGCCGAACCGCTTTTGCAGCCAGCTGCCCAGACGCTCCACCGCTGCCTCGATGTTCAGCAGCTCACCGATGATGGTGCCCAGTACCAGCGATAGAATGGGGATCAGCTGGTTGTTGCTGGAGCCAAGGCCGGACACGCCGATGCCGATGGAAATAAGGGCAGTGGCGGCCAGCACCGTCTCCTTCATGCGCTCGGGCATCAGCTTGCCGCCAAAGGTACCCAGCACGCCGCCGGCCACGATGGCCGCGCCGTTGATGAGTGCGCCGGTGAGGATCATGGGATGATCCCTCCTCCGCCGATCAGGTCGCGGACGACGACGCTGCCCATCAGCAGCCCCGCCGTGGCGGGTACCCACGCCACGCTGGCGGGGACGGAGCGCCGTCCGGGAGGGGGCGTCTCCAACTGCTGTGTCTCGGCAGGCTGCTCCGGGCTGAACACCACCTTCAGGTGGTGGATGTTCCGGGCGCGCAGCTCCTTGCGCATGACCCGCGCCAGCGGGCAGCCGGAGGTCTTGGCAATGTCCGTCACCTGCAGCAGTGTGGGATCCAGCTTGTTGCCGGTGCCCAGTGCCGTCAGGATGGGGATGCGGCGCAGCCGCGCCTGCTCAATGAGGTCCAGCTTGCAGCTGACAAGGTCGATGGCGTCCACGATATAGTCGTAGTGTGCGGTGAAAAAGTCGTCGCGGTGCGCGGCGTCATAGGTGGCGCAGACGGGGTGCACCCGCAGAGCGGGGTTGATGTCCCGGCAGCGCCGTGCCGCCGTCTCCGCCTTGGGCTGGCCCACGGTGGAGTGCAGCGCGTACAGCTGGCGGTTGATGTTGGTGAGGGACAGGGTGTCCTGATCCACCAGCGTCAGCTCTCCCACACCGCTGCGGGCCAGACACTCAGCGGCGTAGCTTCCCACGCCGCCAAGGCCGAATACGATCACATGGCTGCGGGAGAGAGTGTCCAGCGCGTCAGCGCCCAGCAGCATCTGTGTGCGCAGGAACGCTTCGTCCATGGCGTCAGCCCACGCTCTCCATGCCGTCCAGCAGCTGGGCGTCGGCGGCGGTCACAAGGGAATCCAGCCACGCGGCGTAGTCACTGCTGATCAGCGCGTTCTTCACGGACACCTGCCAGGCGGGGATGTCCTCGCCCACGAAGTACATGACGTGGTAGCCGATGTAGCTGCCGTCGTTGTAGACGATGCCGGTGTCGCCGACCTTGCGGGAGGCGTCGAAGCACCAGTCGTTGAACTCGGTGACCATCTGACCCTGCAGGATCTCGGTGTACAGGCCGCCGTTGGTGTTGGAGCCGCCGTCATCGCTGAGCTCGTTGGCCAGCGCGGCGAAGGCATCCTCCGTGCCGCCGTTGGCCTGCCACTGGGCCAGCGCGTCCTCGGCCTTGGCCTTGGCCGCGTCCTTCAGTGCCTGCAGGTCGGCGTCATACGTCTCGGCGTCCTTGTCCAGCGAGGAGGCGTCCACGCGGAACAGGATGTGCCGCACGTCCACGGAGCTGTACTCCTGACGGCCGCAGGAATGGAACACCACCACATAGCTGTTGGGATCGTCCGTGACCACGGCGCCCTCGTTGGCGGTGCGGGCGCTGTCGAACACCCACTGGGCCATGGCGGAGCCGGTGTTGGAGCCGGCGTCCACGCTGCTGTAGGTGCCCAGATCCTCATAGTCCTTGGAGATGGCCAGCAGCGTCTCGCCGTTCTGGTAACGCTCCAGCGCGGCAGCGGCGGCCTCGGCGGCAGCGGCCTTGGCGGCGGCGGACTCCTCCTCCGTGGGCTGGACGGTGTTGCCGTCGGCATCGGTGGTGGAGGAAGCGCTGCCCTTGAAGTAGATATACTCGTAGCTGGCCACGTTATAGGCGGAGGGATTCTCCTGATAGCTCTGCTCCAGCTGCTCGGTGGTATAGGTCAGATCCGCCTGATAGTGCTGCTTGTAGTGGCTGGCGACCTCCTCCATCGTCACCATCTCCTCAAACAGGGCGGGGGTCATGCCCTGCCCGTACACCAGCTTCAGGTAGGACTTTAAGGAGTAGCCCTGTGCCTTGACGTTGGCCTTGATGGTGTCCAGCGCGTCCTGCACCTCGGCGGTAATGTCGGCGTCGGCGCCGTGGTCATGAGCCTCGGCCTCCTTGACGGCCATGACATTGGTGGACAGCTGGTCGATGGCGTAGTCACGCAGGAACTGATCCCAGGTGATGTCGCCCTCGTCCGTGACCTGCAGCAGCATCTTGGCGGTGTCGTTCAGGTTCTGCTGATCCAGGGGCTTGCTGGTGTCCAGACCGTAATAGCCGGCGTTGGCGATGCTGTTGCGCATGCCCTGATAGTAGTAGTTTACCTGCGCGACGGTGTAGTTCTTGCCGTCGATGGTGATGGCGTCGGGATCGCGGTAGAACACGCCGGCGTTCACCAGCAGCAGCAGAACAGCCACCACCACGAACAGCACGGCGATGCCGCCGTACAGACGGTTGGTCTTGCGCTGCTTGGCCTTTTCCTCCGCCTCGCGGATGACCTTGGGGTCTTTGATACCCTGACTGGCCAGATCCTGGCGATTCTTCTTTTCTCTTGATGCACTCATTTGCTTCATTCCTCTCAAAAACGGGCAGAATACGCCCTTGGTGATAAAATGCCTGATTATTATACAGGATTGCGAAACATTCTGCAAGGGGCAAGTGGCGGTAATTTATGAACGTTTCGGAAAGAAAAGGTGCTGCGGGAAAAAATAAGCGCCCCTCCACCGTGCGGCGGAGGGGCGCTCAGCGATGGGCAGCGGCCGCGTTATAACCTGCACAACTCGCAGGTGGGTCGTCTCCAACTGACTTTACTGCTTCCAACTTCCAGCCGCGGAAAGCAGCCGGGAGGCCTGCAAACCATCTGTTGATCCGACGTCCCCTATAACCAATGTCAGGATAAAAAAGACCGCTGCCCATCGCTGAGGGCGGACGCGGCGCGTCCGCTTATCTTTATTATAGTGTACCAACTCCGGCCGTCGGATAAAGGCGGAAGCGGGGCGTGCCTGATTTTTTCAGTTGCCGTCGTCCCCGTCGTCCATCAGCTGCTCCATGAACAGGTCGTACACCTTGTCCAGCTCCTCGTCGCTGTCCAGCGTGCTCAGCAGCTCCTCGCCGTTTTCAACGATGGACTTGAGGATCACCAGACCGAAATCCTCCGCCTTTGCCTCGTCGGCCTCATCCTCCACCGTGGGGAAAAACGCCATGTATGTCTGGCCGTCCACCTCGATGGCGTCCACATACTCCAGCTCGATCTCATTGCCGTCCTCATCGGTCAGCGTGATGAAGTTGGGGCCAAAATCCTCGCTCATGGGAAAACCTCCTTTGTCATGGTATCAACACTATAACGGTTTTCCCGGAAAAAAGCAAGCGCCTTTGCTGCGATATTTCCGGCTGTACGGGACTGAAAACAGATAGAAACGGATAAAATGAGTGGATTCGCCACTGGAAAGAGATGATTTTTTCGGAAATAGCACAATTTGAGGAGTTGACAGGCATGGTAAAATAATCCTTATAGTGGGTTTTTATAGGATTTTCCCGCGAAAGTCCTGACCACACCAAAGTAACAGAGAAAGGAAGGTGCCCTGTGATGGAAAGACGCAGACACAGACAGGCGCCGGAGCATTCCGACCGGACGCAGCAGAGCGCCAGACACATAGACAATGACCGGCAGGAGCGTGCGCCCCGGCGGCGCGGCAGCGTCCGACAGAAGGTGGGACGCATCATCGGTACGCTGCTGCTGGTGATCGTCCTGACCGGCGCCATCTTTGCAGGCATTTTCTCCGCATACATCAACAGCAGCATGCGGGGCAAGGTAGAGGTCTATCTGGATGAGTTCGAGACAAAAGTCTCGACAGAGCTGTACTATCAGGAGCCGGGGAGCGGCGAATGGGTCATGTACCAGACGCTGTTCATGGACGCGGAGAACCGCATCTGGGCCAATCTTGACCAGATACCCAAGAACCTCCGGAACGCGGTGGTAGCCATTGAGGACAAACGGTTCTACACCCATAAGGGTGTGGACTGGCACGGCACCGCCCGCGCCATCCTCAGCACCCTGTTCGGCGGCAGCGTGCAGGGCGGCTCCACCATCACCCAGCAGCTGGTGAAGAACGTCACCGGCGACAACCAGAACACCGTCAAGCGCAAGGTGACGGAGATCTACCGGGCGCTGGATCTGGAGAAGCGCTACGAGAAGGACGAGATACTGGAGGCCTACCTCAACGAGGTGTACTTTGGCCACAGCTGCTACGGCGTGGTGACGGCGGCTATGACGTATTTCGATAAGGATGTGTCGGAGCTGACGCTGGCGGAGTGCGCCAGTCTGGTGGCCATCACCAACAACCCCTCGCTGTACGACCCCATCGAGGCCGGCTGGAGCCGCGAGAACAACCGGGAGCGCCAGCTGCTGGTGCTGCGGGCCATGCTGGAGCAGGAGAAGATCAGCCAGGAGGAGTACGATGCCGCCAAGGCCGAGGATATCCTGTTCGCCAACGGCTACACCATCTCCGGCAAATATGTGGGCAGGGACTCCGGCAAGACGGCGGATAACACCGACGGCGATACGGCTGCCGACACCGGCGACGGCAGCGAGCAGCTGCCCTCCGACGAGACGGAGAACAAGCCCCGCAAGTCCAGCCAGTCCTACTTCACCGATGCGGTCATCGATGACGTGGCAGCCGCGCTGGTGGAAAAGTACGGCCTGACCGATGTTACCGATCCCCAGACCGGCGAAGTGACCACCGCCTTTGAGCAGGGCGTCAACATGGTGTACGGCAAGGGCTACAAGATCTACACCACCCAGAACCCCAACTATCAGGCCATCGCCGAGGAGATATGCTCCGACACGGCCAACCTGCCCTATACCACCAACTACACCAACGGCTACGGTGAGACGGAGACGGAGCAGCTGCAGGTGGGCATGACCGTGGTAGACCCCTACACCGGCTATGTGGTGGCCATGGTGGGCGGCGCCGGCATCAAGGAGGTGGCCCGCGGCTGGAACTGGGCCACCAGCGCACGTCAGTGCGGTTCGGCCATCAAGCCCATCTCCGTGTACGCCCCGGCGCTGGATGACGGCACCATCAACGGCGCGTCCGCCATCGACGACTATCCGGTGATGGTACTTAACGGCACGGCCTATCCCAAGAACGCCAACGGGCGCTACATGGGCCTGACGCCGCTGCACACCGCCATCGCGCGCTCCACCAACACCTGCGCCGTCCGCGTGGTGCAGGAGTACGGCACCGGCCGATCCTACGACTTTATGACCAACCGTCTGGGCTTCACCACCCTGACGTATCAGGACTCCCAGCAGGTGGGCAATATGGGTCTGGGCGGCCTTGACCGGGGCGTTACCACCGAGGAGATGGCGGCGGCCTTCGGTGCCTTCGCCAACGAGGGCGTGTACACCGCGCCCCGCACCTACACCCGCGTGGAGGATCCCGACGGCAACGTGATCCTGGAGAACGAGGCCGAGTCCTCCGTGGCCATGAAGGACACCACCGCCGCGCTGATGAACAGCCTCCTGCAGGAGGTGGTCAGCGCCGGTACCGGCTACGAGGGCCGTATCAGCGGGATGCATGTGGCCGGCAAGACCGGTACTACCAACAACGATCAGGATCGCTATTTCGTGGGCTATACCCCGTATTACAGCTGCGCCGTGTGGGTGGGCTACGCCCATAACCAGCGCATCGTGGCCAGCGGCAACCCCGCTGCCTCCATGTGGCAGAAGGTGATGAGCCGCATCCACGAGGGACTGGCGGACAAGGACTTCTTCAGCTGCTCCGGTCTGACCAGCGTCTCCGTCTGCGCCGACAGCGGCATGCTGGCAACGGACAGCTGCGCCGAGGACTGCCGCGGCAGCCGGGTCTATTCGGCACTGGTGGCGGCGGACAACGCGCCGTCGGCCTACTGCGGTATGCACACCAGCCCCATCTATACCGTGACCCTTGAGGACGAGAACGGCAACGTCACCATGGCCAGCGGCTCCAAGCTGGACTATACCCGCCAGCGGCTGGAGGGCTTCGAGAACATCGAGGCTGAGGACGACTTCATGCTGCTGGACGGCTGGGGCGGCATGTTTGACGACGACTGGTGGGGCGGCCTGTTCGGCGATGACACCACCGGCGGCGACACCACCACCGACAGTACCGATGAGGAGGACATCCGCACCAGCTGGTGGGATTGACCGGCATCGGACACTGAAACACAAAAAAGACCACCCCGGCCCAGCGGGCCGGGGTGGTCTTTTTTGTGTTGTAGGTTACTTGGCGGCGTTGCGGGCGGCCTCACGGCCGGCGCGGAACGCCTTCAGGTTCAGCTCCCTGACCTTGACGGGCACCGTCTCGGCCACGATCTGCTCCCAGTCGATGTCGGGGCAGCCCAGCGAGTCGCACATAGCGCCGAACAGCACCACGTTCATGCACTTGGGATTGCCCAGCTCGATGGCAATGTCGCTGGCAGGCACGGCGATGGTCTTGAAGTTCCGGGCCATGGCCTCGATGCAGCCCTCGGGATACGACTCAGCGCCGGAGGCGATGGTGGTGGACTTGATGGCGTAGTCGTTGATGACAGCCACGCCGTCGGGATTCAGGAACTCCGCGTAGCGGACGGCTTCCATTTTCTCCAGCGCCACCATAATGTCGGCCTCGCCCTTGCCGAACACAGGGCCGTAGACCTTCTTGCCCCAGCGTACCTGCGTGGACACGCTGCCGCCGCGCTGGGCCATGCCGTGCACCTCGCTTTGCTTGACATCATAACCGGCCTTCATAAAGCCGTTGGACATGATCTTGGAGATCAGGATAGCGCCCTGACCGCCCACACCTACCAACAGGCAGCTTTTCACGTCGTTCATGTTACTTCTCCTCCTTTTCGATGGCATCAAACGGGCAGGCCTGGGCGCAGACCGTGCAGCCCACGCACTGGGTACGGTCGATGAACGCCTTGCCGTTCTCCATGGAGA
>ERZ772875.172-NODE-172-length-77501-cov-10.019097_pt1 | contig 77501 bp, 74 predicted proteins | sample MGYA00580585_ERZ772875 | MGnify/ENA primary metagenome ERZ772875 (study PRJEB29015, sample SAMEA2737736) | human gut metagenome | biome: human gut; feature: human-associated habitat; material: faeces | place: China | collected 2012 ... | reverse complement strand
TTCTTACCAAAAAGGAGCCATTTTTTACCAAAGCCACAAAGTTTTTTACACTACCCCATATAGTAATTATCAGCCATAAATACACCCGCAAGTAATGCAACGCTTGATTCAAAAACGGAAATCTCACTATAAGAACTGATTGGTCGTACTAAAATAATAATCACCATAAACAGCATAGAGTACTCCCTTACTTTTTCCATGGCAGCTTCTGCAAAATCTTCCATCTTTTTCTCATAGGCAGCATCATTGCCTCTATACGAAGCATATCCCACTTTATTTACACGATAGCCGATATTAAACGCCAGTGTTTCGTTTAAGCGTTCACTGGTTTCCCATAAGAAACTTATTCCGACATTCAGATATGAACCCCTGTCATATGAACTGGGCTGAAATTCTACCTGTATTACAAAATACCCGTTATCATCAATCCATGTTCTGGAAGATCCCACTCTAAAAAGTCCTTCGGGGGCGAGTATTTTCTTAGCTGCTGCATTTATTATTTTATTATGTTGTTCTAACATCTTTCTCTCCCGTAATAATTCCCTCAAAAATTCCAAGTTATCGCTTTTCTTAAGTATAACAAATTCAATCTATTAACACCATGCCATCCTCATTAAAATACCTACACTCTCGTATGGTGTACTAGCCCTAATATCTCCGGTGATGTAGGTGAGCCCGAGCAGCCTGGTCCTGCTTCAAACTAATACTTCTTTTAGTAACAGTAAATACTCATTCTCTTTTTTCAGAACCGGATGTTTTTCGATATCTCCTGTTTTTCCGCATACTTTCGGCCGCCTTATTTCTACTTGCTTCACTGCGCGGTGCCATCAGTCGGATAGACAATGCCGACTTTTTTAAAAGATACGTATGCCCGCCGGCTTGATTCATATCTTTCAGCCAACAGATCTGCGGGTGTTTTTTACTAAAATTCCCCAGCCGCTCTATTAACTCTGTATTATGTGTAAAAACGCTTACATACTTTTCTTTCTCATTAAACAGAATAATCGTCTCTCTTTCATATCTGGTCAGCTTCATATGATCCCTCCTTTAAACCAGCAAAATGAATTCAGAATCTACTATCCGGGGAAACTATCGCCTGCAAGATTTAAAAAATAAAATGTCTGGTTTAAACCAGGCTTTTTACAGATAAATCGTACCGAAACAATACCTTTCTCCCCTCTGCCGCTGTTTTGTTCATTGCGCTTTTTCCCTCACCATCTGCTGCTCCAGATATCTTGGTATCGGCTTCCCGGATTTCTTAGCAATCTCTATCTGCTTCTTACGCAGTCTCCGGATTACAGACCGTCTCTTTTTCGGCTTTTCGGGTATTTCCTTCAATGATTTTCCCGGATCCAGTTTTTGATGATTCACACAGCCGTCTATTCCGTCATAGTTTACTTCAATCCCTGATTCCCAGCTTCTCTCATAGGTTCCGTTTTCAAAAAAACGCCGCCAGAATTCAAGCCGTCTCAACTGTTCCTTCTGTATTGAGGAGTCTGATTCATGAATATAACGGTAAAGCTTTTCTTTGATTTCCCGGTCAAAGCCGTTTTTACAGTCTTCAATCACTTTTTTGCCATAACTGTCCAAAACGATCATCGCTGCCTGTCTGCGGAACTGCTGATGCTCCATCAGGAAAAACTGCTGTCCATCTATGATGATATCATCTGCCGTTGTCCATTTTCCCGAATATCCTTCAATCTCATAATCTCTCGTATCCAGTGTGATGATTGTTCCGGATGTCTGGATCTGCAGGAACCCCGTAATCCGCCGGGGATAATCAGGATTGATATAAAAGCAGGATATTTCCCCTTTTTGATTGAGTACCAACACATCACTGACCTCAGCAGAATTCTCAATCTGTTTCCATATCTCCATTACCGGCTCTTCCTTTTCCAGCAATTCAAGATGATACGGGCGATACAGTTCTATCCGGACAGGAATTCCCATCTCCCGTACTTCCTCAAATGTTTTGTGCCATAAAACTTTACCGGATGTCAGAGGATTGACTCGATAGAGGGCAAACTGATTACGCATCATCCGTGTCCTCCTCTATATTATTCAGATATTCCTGCAGGTTTAGCGAGTAAAAGTGCTGATCCCGGATCTGCTGAAGCTTTTCAATCAGGGAAGACAGGATAGCTTCCATCTCTTCATCCTGTTCGTCCGGATCCCCATGCTCCAGATCTGCCAGTGCCTCTTTCAGCACAGCCACTGTTTCTCTCTTTGTTTTGGCAGAGAAAATTGCCATCAGTGTCATCTCATCCTGGTCAAAATATATGTTTCTCATAGGCTGTTCTCCTCCCTTTTCCTATGTCTTTTCTGTTCTTTTTCTTTTCCCATCTCCTCCTTTTTTTCCGCCGGCGTATGTTCCCTGTCCCGCTTCCTTTTCTCCAGGATCTTTTCCGCCCGTGAAACAGCTTCCTGTACCAGACGGTTCTCACGAAATCCGGGAATGGAATTGATAAGTTCCTTATCGATCTTATCGCCGGAAACCAGGGTGAACATTCCGCTCCAGTCACTTCCGTCCTGCAGGTCAAAACCAATACATTTGATCCCATTCATGCGGTTTTCCGGTATCTGGTCATATTTGGCAAAGGCATCTTCCAGTTTCAGATCCGTATATACCTCACCAAGGATCGGAAACTCTTCACATTCTGCAGCGTAGAAACTGATACATTTGCTGTCATCTAAAACATCAATGCCGGGATCCTCCTTTGTAATTCCCAGGATTTCCTGTCTCTGGGAAACAAATTCCGGCAGTTCTTCAAAACCGAATCGGTCCACATAGTAGGCATGCATCTCGCCGCCCTGGTTCGTAACTACCACATCACTGACCGCAAGAGAATGAGACTTAAAATCCGCCGGTACATTCTCCTGAAACATGCTGTAAAGAGTAGGCAGGTCATCTGATGGAAGCATCTGCGCTGAATAGACACATTCGTAGTCAGAGGCATTGACCTCAGTTCCCTGCTTCCTTCTTTCTTCTGTCCCCATGAATTGATAGGACGCTCCCCGGGAATCTTCCGGTATCTGATAGATCGCAAATCTCGTTCCGGTCATCTGGAACATCATTTCCTCCGAAGTTTTATCAAAACGTTCGGGGTAGAGAACTCTTTCAATCCGCTCCCTGTCAAGTGGTTCTTTCCTGATGGCGGCATCCAGCCAGTTCCTGACATCCTCCCAGGACTTGGCATACAGCGGACCGGAAATCTCATGAACGCCATCCGGTACAAACAGCATCTGCCCTTCTTTCTCCTGAAACCGGTACCCGGCAGCTTCCATAGCCGGAATCAGTTCTTTTTTCTGCTCTTCTTCCAGCTCCTTTTTCCGTTCCACATTCCGCTCCCTGATCTTCTCACTCAATTCATCGATCATTTCTCCTGCCGTCCGGCGGATCGTATCCATAGAGGTTTTTAATTCCTTCATTTCCTTTCCTGAACTCCATCCCGCAATATACGGAAAACTGTAATCCGAAGTATCCAGACCGAGAGCGTTGCATACGCAATAAGCAACCGATTCTGCCTCTACTTCTCTTGTCAGCTGATCTTTTTTCTCCCCTGTTTTTTCCATATGTTCCTTATCATGGAGCTTTGCGTGGGCCGATTCATGGATCACAGTCTTTAAGGTCTGGCTTTCACTCATTTCTTTTCGAATGACAATCTCTTTCTTGATATTGTGATAGTATCCTTTGGAAGTGCCTTCGATCTCATCAAATCGGATCGGAACGGGTGAAATGTCTTTTAATGCCTGAAGGATGAAATCATAATCCCGGACTGCCTCCTGCAGCTCCTGCGGGGCAAGCAGTTCTATGGGTTCTCCGGTCGTCTGTGCAATGTCAAAAACCGTGATCGCTTTGAACCGTGGGATCTTTATCTCAACTTCTTTTAATACAGGTACTCCGTTTTCATCAAGTACGGGACGGTGATCCCGATCCAGAACTTCCTGTTTCTGCTTCTTTTTCACCGGAGCAGGAGCTATGATCGTAATTCCTTTTTCCCCTTTCATCACCTGACGCCCCATTGACTGCCAATTCCGATAGCCGGTTACCAGAGTCGCATCCGGACGCTGCATGGCGATCAGAAGCGTATTATTAAACGAGTAGTTATGAAATTTTGCCATCGTCTTTAGATATTCCTCATATCTTTCACTGGTAAAAAGATCACTCACACCTGTTTCCAATGACTTCAGAATACTGTCTATGTCCTTTCCCTGTACCGGAAGCGGCGCTGTCCCGGTGTTTTCCTTCTTTCCATATGATGCGATCGGATGCTCCATCACCGCATCCTGCTCGGCAGCCATCTGTCCGTCCGGAGCAATCTGATCCATACTGCCGGCATATACCGGACGCTCACTGCGCAGCAGATTCTGTTTCATAAAAGAGTAAAACTCTTGTCCCCGCCCTGTTATGATATGGTCATATACCTGGATACCCAGGATTGCGCCTGCCTGCCGGAGCCGGTCCGTAACTGCAATATCCGCTTTTGAGGGTGTCAGACTGCCGGAGGGATGGTTGTGGATCATAAGAATGCCGACTGCATTGGAAAGAATTGCGCTTTTAAACACTTCTCTGGGATGTGTGACCGCATGATCCAGTGCGCCTACGGATACTACATTCATGTTAATTGGTTTCAGATCCGCCTGCAGATTTACGATACAGAAAAGTTCCCGGTCCATCTGACTTAGGAACTCCTGCATCACTCGGATTGCCGCTTCCGGACTGTCCATAGGGCTGTCACTGTATAATGGCGGCTGCTCTATCATTCGGATTGCTACCTGATCCAGTTTATCTGCCATTTGTTTCACCTCCGATCGGAATACTCATAAAAAATTCCTGTCCGTCCAGATTCCGGATCTGTTCTGCCAGTTCCTCTGCAGTCAGACCATCCGGATTGTGTTTCTTTTTTTCATCTGTATTTTTCTGATTTATGGATTTTTCTTCTTTCATCCTGTTTTCCTCCTGTAAAAATCCCCCGTGGCTTCTATTGCCATCGGGGGATCCGAATTCTAATGATTACAGTGACATTTCTGCTGTTTTATGCCGCTTCTCAGACCGGGGCAGCCTATCTGCAGCTTTATCTGCGGATATTCCTTTCTCTGCTTCTTTCTGCTTTTTCCTTTCTGCGAATGTCCCCGCTTTTTCAAAGATCCGATCCGCAGTATCATAATGATAGACCTGATCAGTCAGCAGGTCTTCCGGCGCCACCTGCGTCCGATTGACCTCTTTTACCATGTCTTTTAATTCCCGAAAAGATATATTTCCGTCGTCCGGCACTACTAATATTTCATGCACCGATGATGGAAGGATAAAATAATCCCCATTCAGTCTTTCTCCTACCTGATCCATGACACCGGGATAGAAAATGGCAGCCGCCCCGTCTGTTGAACGATCATTTGTGATGACAGTCATGGGATTATCCCGGCTTGTCTCCTGCATATCCTTTTCCATCTCCTGAATCACCTCCGCAGGCGCGCCGGCAGCCTTCATATCTTCGAGCATCATTCTTCCAAGGACTTCTCCCATATTTTCTATCTGCGCCGGAGCAATGACCGGGCTATTGTGCAGAGCATCTTGATACAGCTGCTGCAGATCCACCCCATAGGCTTCCAGCATCTGATCCTTGATCATGGTGGTTGCCGCTCCCGCTTCACTTTGATCCAGCATGATGTGGAATGTGATCGCAAGGTCTTCTTTTATGATATGAGGAGCATGATCCAGGATATCCGCGTTTTTTTCTGCCGCGGACAGCTTCATAAAAAGATTCTTTTTCACGCGGTCATAATCCATCACCCTTCCAATATCAAATTTCCCCGGTGTATGCTGTATCACTGAGGCTACTTCCTCCATGACCGACGCAAGATTATTCTCCGTCTGCTGTCCGTAATTCTCAAAAAGTGCATTCAGATTGATGGTGGGCGCAAGGGTATCTCCTTTGCGGGTTACGGTAAGGCCCGTATAATGGGTATTTAATTTCCGGTTTTCAAGAAGATTTACCTCCGCGTCTTTATACTCCTCCGGAAGGTAATCCTTGATCGTATCTTTTATGGTATTGATAAATTCTTCAAAATTCATATACTATGTCCTCCTATGATCTTTTCTTTGTCTTTTTGCCTGTTTTATGGTTTGGTTTGTTTTCCGGGAAGGCCAGAGAAAAAAGAACTTTCCCGTCCTCCGGTTTCATCAAGAGATCCGCCTCAAAATAACGGTCCTTTTTCGCCGAGTACAGATCTTTCACATGGGTGCTGCCGTTTTTCAGTAATTCCGCAGCCATCTTTTTATCAATGGTCTTCCGCATACTCTGCAGGTATCTTGCCTCTTTCCAGAGGGCGAAATTACAGTCCCGGTTACTGCAGTAGAAGTTCTTTTTTCCTTCATACACCAAGCTGCCGCAAACCGGACAGGTTCCGATGCTCTCCTTCGTCTGAAAACGTCTTGATTCTTCCTCACCGATCTGATCACATCCGTTAAGCATCATGGTGATCATATTCCGGATCCCCTCCATGAACTGCTCTGAGGCGATCTTTCCATGTTCCATCTCCAGCAGCTGGTTTTCCCATTCTGCCGTCATACTGGCCGATTTCAGAAAATCCGGAAGGATTTCGATCAAGGCTTTCCCGTCCTCAGTAGGAATGATCTGTTTCCCTTTTCTGGCGGCATACTGCGAATGGACCAGTTTTTCGATGATCGATGCCCTGGTAGCCGGTGTCCCTAATCCCTTTTTCTCTGTGTCGGAATCAAATTCCTTGTTTCCAGCCGTCTCCATTGCGCTGAGCAGAGTATCCTCCGTATAATTCTTCGGGGGAGTTGTGAAATGTTCCGTCTTTCTGGCTTCCACATGATAAAACTCATCCCCTTTTTTTACATCCGGTATCCTGTCTTTTTCTGCCCCGGCCGGATCTTCTATGGCAAGTCCGTCCTTGTTTTTAAAGCATTCTTCATAGATCTTCCAGCCATACTGCAGCACTTTTTTCCCTTTTGCAAGAAATATCTCATCTTTACATCCCACTTCAACAGAGGTTTCCAGATAGATATGCTCTTTTTCCATCGCTTCTACTGTATGGATAGAAATCAGGAACAGGATCTTCTGTTCCGGTTCTTTTAATTCTGTCAGATCTGCTTCCCGAAGCTCCGCTGTCGGGATGATCGCATGGTGGTCGGAAACTTTTTTGTTATTCATAACACGTTTCGTATCCGGTACATTCGGCTGATCGAAAGGACCTGACGGATGATATTTTTCGTGGATGATCCGGATAACTGTCTTTACAGTCTGTTCCATGTCCTCCGTCAGATAATTACTGTCTGTCCTTGGATAAGTAATCAGTTTACTCTCATACAGGCTCTGTGCCGCATTCAGCGTCTGCTGGGCGGTCATTCCATAGATCCGGTTTGCCTCTCTCTGCAGAGTGGTAAGATCATACAGTCTGGGCGGTTTCACAGTCTTCTCCTCCGTTTCCACGGAAAGCACCACCGCATTGCTTCCGTCACAGTTTTTCAGCAGACGGTCTGCTTCTCCTGCATCAAAGATCTTCTGTTTCTCCGCTTTCATTCCGTCACAATCCAGTTCCACATTGAAATACTTTTGTTTTTTAAACTCTGAAATCTGATCCATCCGGTCTACCAGCATAGCAAGAGTAGGCGTCTGGACTCTCCCGACTGTCAGCTTCTTGTAATATTTTGTAGTAAAAGCTCTCGTCGCGTTCATCCCCACCAGCCAGTCTGCCTGCGCCCTGCAGACTGCCGCTTTTGCCAGATTGTTATAATCTGCACCCTCTCTTAAGTGTTCCATTCCTTCCCGGATCGCACTGTCTTCCATGGAACTGATCCATAACCGCTTTACCGGCTTAGAGTTTCCGGAGAGTTCATACACCCGCCGGAAGATCAGCTCCCCTTCCCGTCCTGCATCACAGGCATTCACGACATACCGGATATCCGGGCGGTTTAAGAGCCTTTTTAAAACGTAAAACTGCTCCTTTTTCTCTCCCGGTAGTTCCAGTTTCCATTCTTTCGGGATGATCGGCAGATCATCATAATTCCAACGGCAGAATTTTTCATCATAGGCATCCGGCGGAATATATTCCGCAAGATGTCCGAGACACCAGCTGACAATACAGTCTTTTCCCTCCAGATAACCTTCCTGATTTTTCTCTGCGCCGATCACATGGGCGATAGATCTTGATACACTTGGTTTTTCTGCAATCACTAAATACATAAGTTGTTTCCTCCTTCAATGAACCAAACAGGGAGAGACCTTTTCACAGCCTCTCCCCTTCTAATCTTATTCATAATCTTGGTCTTCTTCCCGTTCATCCACAGTCTCTAAGCCGTCACCAAGTTCGATTCCCTCAGAACGTTCCTCCTCAGCCTCAGCTTTTTTCTTGTGGATCCTGAAATAGTAGTAAGCGCCGGCTCCTGCTCCCGCAAGAATTAAGATTGCAAGAATTCCTGCCATATTGCCGTCAGGATCTTCCTCCTGGTTTTCCTCCTGTGCCGGTTCTGTTTCCTTATCCGCTTCTGTAGAATCTGTATTGTTTTCTTCCAGCACGACTGAAGGCTCTGTTGTTTTTTCTGTTACTGTGCCTTCTTTCAGGAATTCCTGCAGATCGTTTTCATCGATCTGTGAGAGCATATAAACATTTTCAGAGGATGCACTCCTGTCAATCACCAGATAGAACGTATTATTATTTTTTGTCGTGATCGTCAGGAATTCTTTGCTGCCGTCCTCTGTAATATCATCCTGTACCTGAGCGGTTCCGGGCGTAGAAAAAGCAGTTCCCCCGCTTCCGTCTTCCGCCGGCGCCGGTTCTGTCTGCGGAGTCTCTTGCGATGCTTCCGTTGAAGCAGATTCCGTCTCGCTTCCCTCCACCGGCAAAACATTCTGTTCCTGTGCCGCTTCCTGTCCCTCGGGTGGAGACGCATTCGCAAAAACAGTTGTTGAAGTTCCCATGAGCATGACCGCTGTCATAACCGCAGCCATTACCCTCTTATTCCATTTCTTTATCATTGTTTTTGTCCTCTCTTTCCGTATTTGATTCCTGCCCTTCCGTCTCTTTCCCGACCTCAAAACGGACAGTTCCTCCTCTCAGTCCATCCAGAAATCGGAGGAGTTCTTCCCCCTCCAGTTTCATTCCCCGGATTGCCCGGATCATTTCATTATTCTCTTCCTCTTTCAAAGCGCTTTTGATCCCTTTCAGGTACTGCTGAAGATCGGAGATCTTCTTCTCCGTCTTCTCGATCTCTTCCATGTACCGTCTGATCTTTTTGTTCACTTTCTCACCTCCCTCTTTATGGCAGCCTTCCGTAACTAAGGAAATGTTGCTGCCAGTAACTGCTGTTGACATTGGCATATTGGACCGGATCCCCGCAATGGATCATCATTCCGTTCCCGACATAAATTCCTACATGGGATGCACCCGGTGTACTATAGGTACCCTGGAAAAAGATCAGGTCACCCGGTCTGGCTTCCGAAGGCGGGACAACCGCACACTGCCCCCTGAGCCCTTCTGCGCTCAGCCGTCCGTAATTCCATCCGTTTCCGCAATGGTTGACCACATAGGATACAAAGCCGGAACAGTCAAACCCGGAAGGAGAATATCCTCCCCATACATAAGGAACTCCCAGATACTTTTTCGCTTCCTGGATCATCCTGGCAAATTCTTCATCCTCCAGTGCTTCCGGCGGGATCTCATAGTCCATGCCTCCGGATCCTCCGGAAATACTTTCTGCATCCCAGAGATAATTTCTGTTCCCGAGAGTCGTATTCAGGGCATTATAAAGGATTAACTGTTCCTCATTCAGATTTTCCCGGGCAACGGCATCCAGCCCCCGGTTGGAAAGCGTCACATACAGGATTTTCTTTGTACTGGTTTCTGTCACAGTAATCTCATTACTGCCGTTATCATCCGCAAGATAACACTCCCAGGTCTGGTGACCATGAGCAGAGGCTGCCGCATGATTGTCATAGTAAACGTCAAAGTCTACCCCATACCTGGCAAAAGCGCCTGTATCTTCTACGGTATATTCCACGCCGTTCATTACTACTTTCGTTCCGACCGGAACAATGGGATCATAAGCATCCACAGCCAGAGTATGGTTGGCAGTCGGATAGACTCCGCTGGCCGTAGGTCCGCCCGCCCATTGCCCACAGCAGATGCTGCAGCTGCAGTACCCGCTCGTTACGACCTGCCCGATGGATTCCCCTACAAGGACTGTTTTAGTCTCTGTCACAGTTTCTGTCTTTGATTCCGTATTCAGGGAATACTGGGATGTGAATAAGGCTTCTATCTCATTCTCCACATCCTCATAAGTCCAGTCACCGTATTTGGCCGTAAGATAGGAAATCAGATGATATGGATTATGGGTGATCTCACTGACGTTGTATTGATACTCGTCATAACCGGGATGTTCTGACTCCATGTTATTGATCTGACTGTTCAGCGCATGTTCCAGTTCCAGATAGGCGTTTTCCGCTGCATAGATATCTTCATCCGAACTCGGGTAAGTCGTGATGCCTATTACAGAACCTCCACCCTGGACGGTAGCGCTGCAGCTGCTGAAAGCTATAGCAATCAGCAAAAAAAGAAGTCCGAAGATACCAAAGCCGATCAGCACGGCATGGTTTCTCCGGATCAAATCTTTCATTACAATCTTTGCTTTTACTGTCATGTTTTCTATTCCGCCGGCAGCTGCAGCTCCTCCCAGTTTCCCGGCAGAAGCGCCCGACCTGGCTGCCCTGTATGCTTCTTTGTATCGATTTTTCTGAAAAAACCGGTTCAGAAAGGACTGTCTCTCTTTCTTCCATGAAGCGGACGCGGCTTGGCTGCCTGCATTCTCTTCTGTATGGAAATGAAATCGTTCGGCTCGCCCGGAGTCGCTTCGATATCCTCTTCGGCTCGCCCGGACATCAGAGCGCATACTTCTTTTCTGAGTTTCCTTCAGCACAGATGTTGTTCGCTCTGCAGCAAGGCCGCCGGCACGGACGCTCTCAACTGCGGGATTCTCTTCGTCTTCTTTCCTTACCTCCTCTTTTACATAGGAGGAAGCTGCTTCCGCCGCACCGCCGACCATCTTTTTTCCAATATACATCCCGGCGCCGCGGATCATACTGTTTCCCTCATCTTCAAATGAGAGCTTTCCTGCTTTTGCCTCTTCTTTCATCAGCCGGACTTTTTTCTGCTTATTCTGAATAGAAGACTTATGTCCCTCCAGACTTTCTTCAGGTACGGATTCCTGATCACGAAGCTTTTCTGAAAACTTTTGCGCTGCTTTCGTTTTTCTCTCTTTTTTCTCCCGGAGTATTTTTTCTCCCACAGAGGAGCCCTCTCCTTCAGAATGCGGTTCCTGCTCCAAACGGTTTTCCACACGGTCCCCGTCATTATCATCATTGCTGTGTCTGAGAGGAGCGTATCTCTTCTTCCTTTCCGCCGGGTGTCCCCGGCTTCTCTGGCTGATTTCCTTTACAGAACCCTCCCGGATATTTTCTTCCGTGAGGCCTTCCCTAGTCATCTTGGATACAATCTTATCCTTTGCTCTGTACTCTGTTCCTGCCAATATCTTCACCTTCTTCCTTTGTTTTTACTGTTATCTTCTCTGTCAATCTTTCGGTACTTCCCTTCCTTCAATTTCTTCCGGCTTTGTTAATTCGACAAGTAACATTATTCGATAAGTCATAATACCTCCTTAAAAATAGTGCTTTTACAATAATCTTCTTGAATAACAATAATCCTTTAGATGCCTGCTCTATAATTAAGTCGTGTCGAACCGACAACAAATACAGAGGAGGTTATCATGATGGATAATTGTACAAAATTTAGTGACTTGACAGCGCATTTGCGTGAACTGTTCAAGTCAGCATCCTACAGTGAAAGTACTGTTAAGGATATGGATTTCATCCTCCGGGCATTTGCAGACTGCATGGATGCAAACGGCTTGGATGAATACTCACCGGAGATAGGAGAAATCCTAATCCGCTATTGCGAACAAACTCTGAAAGTCTGTGCTTCCAGAGTTTCACGGGCAAAAATAATTGTATCTAAGCTAAACCGGCTGTTTCAGGGACTTGACGGCGAAGAAGCTTTGTGGGCTGGTAAATCAACAACTGTTGAGCTTCCCGACAGCCTTTTGCATGTTTTGGATTCTTTTATTTCCCACTGCCGTCATAATGGGAATAAGGATACTACGCTCCGTTACAAACGGTGGATCTGCGGCCGTTTCCTGAAAAATTTGGAGAACCTTGGGTGTTCCGTCCTTCCAGATTTGTCTGGTGAGCTGATCCAAACCGCCTTCCTGCAGCTTGGTTATTTACGCTATTGGGAGAGAATCGGTCCATTTTTGCATTATCTTTTTGAAAGCGGGCAAGTCCAAAGAGACTTTTCCAAGCTGGTTATGAACCGGAAAAAATACTCACCCCATCCAACGGTATACACACAAGATGAAATTTCTCTTATTGAAGATTCCGTTGACCGCAGTACAGCGGCGGGCATCAGGAACTATGCGATCCTTTTGTTACTGTCCCGCTATGGTATCCGCTCCCGTGATATTTCAGCCCTGACTTTTGAGAACATTGATTTTTCAAACAACCGGCTTCATTTTATTCAGCAGAAAACCGGAGATTTATGGGAAATGGAGCTGTTCCCGGAAGTAAAGGATGCGTTGCAGGATTATATCCTGACCGCAAGGCCGCCCCTGCCTGACTGTCCAAATGTGTTTTTGACATCCACTATTCCCTATAAGCCACTGGATAGCTTTGCGATCAATACCGCCATCTGGATGTTAGTTGCCAAATCGGATGTTGATATCACAGACAAAAGACACGGCAGCCGTGCCTTCAGATCGTCCATTGCAAGCAACATGGTAAATGACAGGGTTTCAACCGAGGTGGTCCGCAAAGTGCTGGGGCATGGCACCAAACATGCAATCCGCCATTATGCCCGATTAGATATTGAAAATATGCGGCTGTGTCCACTTGCCACGCCAGAGCCAACCGGCATTTTTGCAGAAATGCTTTTGTGGAAAGGTGGTGAACACCATGTTTAACAGCTCGTTTGCCAGGGAAATGACAGATTATCTTGAACTGCGGACCGCTGTGCTGTCTGCATCCTCCGCTTCAAATGACCGCCGGGTATTGCTGCTGTTAGATCAATATTTAGTCCTTTCAGGCTTTCAGGGGAAAGAACTGACGGAAGATATTTTGTCTGCATGGTCAAAAACGCTTTCAGGAAAAAGCAAAACGGTAAAAGAAAAACTGGCAGTAGTGCGTGGCTTTGGAAAATATCTGAATACACTCAGGCACCAGTCTTTCCTGCCGACGCTCCCTAAGGTTAAGTCGGACTATATCCCTTATATTTTTTCTGATGAGGAAATAGTGCGTATTTTTCATTATGCGGATAACCTGACTCCCCAGAATCCACGGTCTTGCAGCAGTTTCTTTCAGTTAAAGATCCCAATGGCGTTACGCATTCTTTACAGTTGCGGAACCCGGCTCCAGGAGACAATGTCACTCCAGCGTAAAGATGTTGATTTCAAAAACAGAACCCTTTTCCTGAAAAAGACTAAATTTTCTAAGGAGCGTGTTATCCCGGTGCACGAATCCCTCATTGCGGTCATGGAGAGATACTGCCTGACATTGGGTATCATGCACGAACCGGAAGCATTTCTTTTTCCGGGACGTAAAGAGGGAAGCCACTATACGACCCGCCAGATGGATTCATGGTTTTCAGAAATCCTGAAACTGGCAGACATTGACCAGCGTGAGCGAGACTGCCATGAGCGTGGCGCCTGTCTGCACTGTTTCCGCCATCTGTTTGTCTTAAAATCCATGCATCAGCTTGAGGCTGCCGGACATTCTGTTGATATGAACGATTTACTCCTTCCGACATACCTCGGGCATGAATGTCTGCTTGATACCGATAAATATATGCGGTTTTCAGGGGTTCAGGTTGCCGGGGCGCTCGATGCCTTCGAATCTTTTACCTCTGGTTTGATCCCGGATGTGGAGGTGCCTTATGAAGAAGAATGATTCTAAAAATGAATTTATCTCCTTGCTTGGGAGGTTCTTTACGGAGTATCTGCCGGTTTCCGTGAATGCAAGCCCGAATACCATTGCTTCTTATAAGTGTGCATTCCGACTGCTGTTTCAATATCTGAATGAAGAAACAGACATCAAGATCGGGCATATCACATTTGAGGCATTGGATTTTGAACTGCTGACAAAATATTTTGACTGGCTGATAACCACGAGGAAAAACAGCAGGACAACGGCAAAACAGCGTCTGGCTGCGCTCGCTTCTTTTGCAGATTATTCTGAAAGCAGAAATCTGGAAGCCGGTTATATTTTTAAGAACAGCCTCAAGAAGATTTCCAAGAAAACATTCCGTAAGGTAAAAGGAAAGCAACGCTGTTCTTTCACCCGGAGAGAATTGGAAATCCTGTTTTCTCTTCCAGATACAACAGAAAAACTCGGCTGGAGAGACCTTGTCCTTCTGTGTGTAATGTATTCCAGCGGAGCGCGTGCACAGGAAATTTGTGATCTTACCGTTAAGGACGTAACCCACGATGAGAAAGGCAATGCGATTCTTACACTTGTTGGTAAAGGCGAAAAAGCCAGACGGGTAAAGATAACTTCCAGTGCAACACAGCTTTTGGATAAATACATTGCATCACGCAAAATCAGCACAGAACTGAACAGGCATGTATTCCCCAGCCAGAGGAACGAGCACCTGTCAGTAGCGGCAGTCGAGGAAATTTACGAAAAATATACCAAAAGAGCCAAAGCTGAACATCCTGAACTGTTTTGCCACGGCCCTTACACGCCTCATGTTATGAGGCATACAACGGCGACACATCTCATCGAATCCGGGGTGCCATTGGCGATTGTAAAAAACATCCTCGGACACACATCAATACAAACAACACAGATTTATCTGGATATATCCCAGCAGACAGTTGACCGTTCGATGGAAAGGTGGAACGAAAAATGGTTTACAAAGAATAATCCAGATGAAACCGCACTGCCCCAGGAAGAAGAAAGTATTCCGGCTTTCCTGAAATAGCAGTGTATTATTATTCGAGGAGGATGGACGGTTTTCTTATATTTCAAGAGGATTTCCATTCTCCTTGAATAACGTAACTCACTTAATTAACCAAGCCGGAGGAACAGGGGCAGACGGAGAACAACGCATAAAGGAGGTTTTGACTTATGGCAGAGAAAATGAAGTCGGCGGAGGCCGCCGCGCCGCTGATCGACAACGGCGACGTGAAAAAGCTGCTGTCGCTGCTGTCCAAGGTGGAGGGCGACCGGGCAAAGGAGTTTTCCCAGCTGATCGCCTATGTGGACGCTATGGGCAGGCAGTTTGACCGGGTATCTGCGGAGCTGGTGCAGGTGCGGGGGCAGCTGGCCGAGCTGCAACAAAGCCCGGTCAAAAAGGCGCTGTCCGCTGCGGTGACGGGGCTTGAAAAGGGCGTCCACGCGGCGCGGGAACGGCTGGCAGCCGTCAAGGAGCAGATCGCGGAGGGCGCGGCCCGCGCCGTGGAGGAAGTCAAACACGCGGGGCTTGCGGGGCTGAACAAGGCCGTTTCCTTCTTAGGGGTGAAAAAGACCCTGAACCTGCTGCGGGGCGACCTGCACAACACCGTCACCGACGCCAAGGCCACGATTGCCAAGGTGGAGGCTGTCGGGGAGGAACTTAGGAGCGTGGGCGGCCACTTGAAACAGGCGGGCCGGGCCACCGTGGGCAAGGAGCGGCAGGAGGTGGACGCCTCCAAGGAGGGGCGCTTTCAGGCCGGGCTTCTGGCCCCGCTGCGCTCCTTCCGGGACATTGTGGAGCATATGGAGCAGTCGGCGGGGAAAGCCGTGGGGCAGCTGGAAAAGCTGGAACAGGCCGCCGCAAGAAAGCCGTCCGTGCTGGACAATCTGAAAAAAGCGGAAAAGCCGGAGAAAGCGGCCCCGGCCCCGAAACGGGCTGAACCGGAGGCCGCCCTATGAGGGAGCGGGAACCGGAGCGCCCCCGCGCTGACGGGGGCCGCCTGCAAGCCGGGGGCCGCCGTTCCCCGGAGGCGGGCCGCACGGCAGGCCCGGCCCCACCGGGGCGGCAGCGGCGCACCGGGTACTATCAGAGAATGAACCGGGAGGACGGGAGCGCCACGGCCAACCAACCGGAGGCGTTTTCTTCTTCCAGCGGGTATGAAGCCCCGCCCGAACAGGCGGCCCCGGACAGCTGGCGGGAGGCCCAGCCGGACAACCAGGTACGGCGGCCACCGGACGCCGTGCCTAGTGGACGGCGGCGCTTCGGCCCCGATGATACGGGCAGGACGTTCCCGGCAGACAGGCCCCCCGGCGTGGAGGCCCCGGAGGAACCGGGACGGCTGCGCTTCACCCCCAGCGACGCGCTGAATGAGGGGGCCGGAGATCTGACCCGTGACAAAAAGAGGCGCGGACGGCAACAGGCCCGGCACGATACCGGCACCGGCGCGGCCCCGGAGAGGCCGGGAGCGATACCGGCGACCCACGGCAGGCCCGCAAGACCGACAAGGCCAAGCGGCGGCTTGACAAGGCCACCGGCAAGGCGCAAAAGGCCCGTGACAACCTGCCCACCCAGCGCCGCGTCCGGCTGAAAAAGGAGTTTGACGAGGACGCCGGGCGGCCCCGCCGCCGTCTGCGCTTTGAACAGGAGGTAAAGCCGGAGGGCAAGCGGAACCCGCTGGCCCGTGGCGCTCTCGCCGTGGGCCGGGCCGTGGATTTGAAGGTACACCAGAAAATCCATGAGGTAGAACACGAAAACGTGGGCGTCGAGGCGGCCCACAAAGCCGAGTTTACCGCCGAAAATCTGGCCCATGATACCGTCCGTTTTGCCTACCGGCACCACAAACGCGCCCCCTATGCCAAAATGCGTAAGTGGGAGAAAAAGGCAGCCAAGGCCAACGTCAACTATCTGTATCAAAAGACCTTACAGGAAAACCCGGAGCTGGCCCGCTCCACCCTCTCCCGCCTGCAACAAAAGCGCCGTATCAAGAAACAGTACCAAAAGGCGGCGCGGGAGGCCAAACGGAGCGCGGCGGCGGCCAAGGAATCGGCGGGGCTTTTAGGCAGCGCCGCCCGCGCTATCGTGAACTTTGCGGGGGCGCACAAGGGGGCCGTAGCAATCGCCGTGATCGTCGTGCTGATTGTCTTTTTCTTCGCCTCCTGCACGTCGTCCTGTTCCTCCATGCTGGCGGGCGGTTTTTCCGCTATGTTCGTACCCAGCTACAAGGCCGAGGACAGCGACATAGAACAAAGCGAATTACAGTGGACGCAAATGGAAACCCAGCTGCAAGAGGACATAGACAACGCCGAGCGCGACCACCCCGGCTACGACGAATACCGTTACGAGCTGGACGAGATCGGGCATGACCCGTTCCAGATTATCGCGTTCCTGTCGGCTATGTACGACGATTTCCTGTATGCCGACGTTTCCGCTGTGCTGCGGGAAGTATTCGACGAGGTTTACACATTGGAGTTTATCGAAACCGTGGAAACAAGGACGTACACCGACGAGGACGGCGACGAACACGAATACGATTGGTACATCTTGACAACCAAGCTGACGACAAGGGATTTTGAAGAAGTTGTCCGGCCCCGGCTGGAAACCGCCGAGCATGGCGACCTGTACGACGTTTACATGGATTCGCTGGGCGGCCACCAGAAGTACGGGAACCCGCTGGGCTTTGAATGGCTGGGCAGCGTGACAAGTTTGTACGGCTACCGGGAGAACCCCACCGCTGCCGGGACGCAAATACACCGGGGGCTGGACATAGCGGCCCCTGCCGGTACGCCGATTTACAGCGTTCAGGACGGCACCGTGATTCAGGCCGTCCACGGCCACGCAAGCTACGGCAATTACATTCTCATAGCCGACGACAAGGGCCGGGAAACCCGGTACGCCCATTGTAGCGTCCTGACCGCCGCCGAGGGGCAGAAGGTCAAGACCGGGGACAAGATCGCGGAGGTGGGCAGCACTGGCAACAGCACCGGGAACCACCTGCATATTGAAATCAAGGAGAACGGGCAATATCTGAACCCGTTGTACCTGCTGAATTACGCATATAAGGAGGACAGCGAATGAGCGCCAAAATTGACAAGGTTTGCGCCGAGATCAACAAGACCAAGGCGAAAATCAGCGACTATCAGGCCCGGCTGCGGGAACTGGAAAAGCAGAAAACCGAGCTGGAAAACATTGAGATTGTGGAGCTGGTGCGGGGCGTCGAGGCGTCGCCCGCCGAGCTTGCGGCATTTATCAAGGCGTTCCGTGAGAAAAACGGGACGCCTGTTTCTTTGGGGAAGGAGGACGCCGGATATGAAGCGAATGACAACGATCTGTAAGGGCGCGGCGCTGCTGCTGGCCGTGGCGCTGCTGACGTTGCCCCTGTTGGGGCTGGCGGCCCCGGCTGCGGAGGCCCGGACGCTGGACAGCGCCACCGTTTCCGGCAACGACGCCCCCACCGTGGGGGACAGCGCCACGCCGCCCACGGAATCCGGCGACCCGGCCCCGGAGCCGCCCGCCTGTTTCTGCGACGTGAAGTGTACGGCCACCACCTTAAACGCCGATTGTCCGGCTTGTGTGGCCGACCTTGCGGCCTGCAAGGGCAAGGAGCCGGAGAAATGCAGCTGTGAAACCAAGTGCGCCGATGGCGCGGCAAACGGGGCTTGCCCTGTGTGCGTGGCCGACGTTTCCAAGTGCGCGGGCAAGGAACCGGCCCCGCCCGTCTGCGCCTGTTCCGTCAAGTGCGCGGCGGGGGCCGTGAATGTGGCCTGCCCTGTGTGCAAGCTGGATATGACCGGCTGCATGGGCAAAGCCCCGGAGCCGACCACGCCCCCGGAGCCGGAATATACCATCACCATTCTTTCCCCGTCCGGCTGGTACACCAAGGCCGCCGACGTGGAAATCCGCGTGGAGGACGTGAACGGCACCGGCTGGCAGAAAGTAGAATACAAAATCGAGCGCGGCGGCAGCTGGATAGACCTGACCGACGACCTGACCGACCGGAACCGGGCCAAGGTGGAGATCACCGAAAACTGCACCCTGTATGTCACCGTCACTGACAAGGACGGCAAGGCCCACACCAAGAGCCGGTATATTGAGTGCTTCGACCGAACGGCCCCCACCGTCAAGGCCGGAATCGACGGGCGGCTGCTGCGCGTGGAGGCAAGCGACGAGCTTTCCGGCGTGGACGCCATTTTCATTGACGGCGACCGTTACGGCGACTTGACAAACGGGACGCTGGACGTGCGGCTGCGGGATTTGGGCGACGACTATTCCCAGCTGTCCATACAGGCCGTTGACTACGCGGGCAACAAGTCAAAAACTGTGCAAGTCAAGAATCCCAATTACAAGGAGCCGGAGAAGGACAAGGACGACGACAAAAAGCCGTCGTCCAGCTGCCCGCCGACCACGACCACCACCCCCACGCCGACGCCCACCACACCACCGGCCACGACTACCCCGGCCCCCGCGCCCTCCACCGGCACCACGGGCGGCACCACGACAAAGCCGGGCAGCACCAACGGCGGGGCCTCCACTGGCAAGCCCTCCACTTCTTCCCAGCCGGTAAAAGAGGAACGCGACCCGGCCCCCCTGACCCCGGACGGGCAGGCGACCGTCGTTGACAACGCCACCGACGAGGACGGCAAGGAGTTTTACACCATTGTCACCCCCGCCGAGAACACCTTTTATCTGGTGATCGACAAGCAGCGGGACAGCGACAACGTATATTTTTTGAACGCTGTTACGGAAACTGACCTGCTGGCGCTGGCCGAGAAGGACGACGGAAAAGGCGGCACCCCGGAGGCCGCCATACCGGAGCCGGAGAAATGCGGCTGTAAGACGCTGTGCGAACCGGGGGCCGTGAATACCGATTGCCCCGTCTGCAAGCTGGATTTGTCCGGCTGTGAGGGCAAAGCGCCGGAGGCCCCGCCCGCCGATGGGGAGCCGGAGGCCCCCAAACCGGCCAAGGAGAACGGCCCCGGCGCTATCGTGATTGTCGTCCTTGTGGCGCTGGCCGCTGGCGGGGCCGGGTACTATTTCAAGGTGCTAAAGCCCAAGAAGGAGCTGGACGACGCGGACGACTTCGAGGATATACAGTTTGAGGACGACCCCGCCACTGGTGGGGCCGACGCCCTGCCTGAACCGGAGGAATACGAGGACGACCCCGCCGCCGAGGACGAGGACGGCGACGAGCTGACCGGCGACCCGGAGGACAAGGAGGGCGGCCAATGACCTACTTCACCGATTCGCCCTTTGAACGAATGATGACCCAGCGGCCCCGGCAAAGTCCGGGGCCGTCCGCGAATAAGAGGCCGCCCGGCCCCTACCCGGAATGTCGGCGCTGCCCCTACGGGGCGGCCAAGCCCTGCGTCGGCGTCTGTGTCAAGCAGCTGTTGGAGGAACAAAAAGGAGGGGAAACAGAATGAAACTTGTGATTGCCGAAAAGCCCAGCGTGGCGCAAGCTATCGCGCATGTGCTGGGGGCCACGGCCCGGAAGGACGGATATACCGAGGGCGGCGGCTGGCTGGTTAGCTGGTGTGTGGGCCACCTTGTCGGGCTGGCCCCCGCCGACGCCTACGACCCGCGCTATTCCAAGTGGGCCTATGACGATCTGCCCATTGTGCCGGAGTGCTGGCAGTTCGCCGCCGACCGGGACAAGGAAAAGCAACTGGCCGTCCTGCGGGCGCTCATGGGCCGGGAGGACGTGGACGCCGTGGTGTGCGCCACCGACGCCGGGCGGGAGGGACAGCTCATTTTCCAGCTAGTGTACGACTTCTGCGGCTGCAAAAAGCCCACCCTGCGGCTGTGGATTTCCAGCATGGAGGAAACGGCGATAAAAGACGGATTCGCGGCCCTGAAAGACGGGGCCGCATATGAAAGCCTGTACCGTTCGGCCCTGTGCCGGGCGCAAGCCGACTGGCTGATCGGCATTAACGCCACCCGGCTTTTCTCTGTGCTGTACGGCGCGACCCTGAACGTGGGCCGCGTCCAGTCGCCCACGCTGGCCCTGCTGGTAAACCGGGAGGCCGAGATTGCCGGATTCAAGAAACAGAAGTTTTACACGGTGCAGCTGATGGCCGGGGGCTTCACCGCCGAGGGCGACCGGCTGGACGATAAGAAAACCGCCGAGGACGTGCGGGCGGCCTGCGGCGGCAAGACGGCCACCGTGGAGAAGGTGGAGCGCAAAGAGCGGGCCGAACTGCCGCCCAAGCTGTACGACCTAACCACCCTGCAAAGGGAGGCCAACCGGCTTTATGGCTTCACGGCGCAACAGACCCTTGACTACACCCAAAGCCTGTATGAAAAAAAGCTGGTGACATATCCCCGCACGGATTCCCGGTATCTCACCGAGGACATGGCGGCGGGGCTGCCGTCGCTGGTGGAGGCTGTGGCCGGGGCGCTGCCCTTCATGGCCGGGCTGGAAACGACAGTGAACGCCGGGCGCGTGGTGGACAGCGCCAAGGTGTCCGACCATCACGCCATTATCCCCACCCCCTCCATGCCGGGGGCCGACCTTGCGGCGCTGCCTGCCGGGGAAAAGGCCGTGCTGTCCCTGATCGCCGCCCGGCTGCTGTGCGCCGTGGGGGAAAAATACGTCACCGCCGAAACCGTGGCCGCCCTCTCCTGCGGCGGCCACACCTTCACGGCCAAGGGCCGGACAGTGACGGCGACCGGCTGGAAAAGCATTGACAACGCTTTCCGGGCCACCCTGAAAGAAAAGCCAGAGGACAAGGAGGCCCCGCCGCTCCCCGATCTGGCCGAGGGGCAGGAACTTCCCCGCGTCAACGCCGCCGTGAAGGAGGGGACGACGGCCCCGCCCAAACACTACACCGAGGACACGCTACTTTCCAGCATGGAAACGGCGGGCGCGGAGGATATGCCGGAGGACGCCGAGCGCAAGGGGCTAGGCACCCCGGCCACCCGCGCCGGTATCATTGAAAAGCTGGTAAAAACCGGCTTTGTGGAGCGCAAGGCCAAGCAGCTGTTACCCACCCCCAAGGGCGCGGCGCTGATCGGCGTCCTGCCGGAGCTGATTAAATCCCCGGCCCTGACCGCCGAATGGGAACACAAGCTAAAGCAGGTGGAGCGCGGGGAGCTGGACGCCGCCGACTTCATGGCCGGAATTGCGGGCCTTTCCTCCCAGCTGGTGCAAGACTACGGCAAGCTGCCGGAGGGGGCCGACCTGTCCCTTTTCCAGCCGGTAAGAAAAGCCGTGGGAACCTGCCCCCGCTGCGGCGGGCGCGTGGTGGAGGGCAAAAAGGGCTTTACCTGCGAAAACAGGGATTGCGGCTTTGCCCTCTGGAAAGAGAACCGCTTTTTCAAGGCCAAGAAAAAGGAGCTGACGGCCAAGATCGCCGCCGCCCTCTTGAAAGAGGGCCGGGCCGCCCTCCCCGGCTGCCATTCCGAAAAGACCGGCAAGACCTATGACGCGATTGTGATTCTGGACGACACGGGCGGGAAGTTCGTGGGCTTCAAGCTGGATTTTCCCGCTGGAAAGTGAGGCCGCCTATGGAGCTATCCCGTCTGGAACAGGAAACCATAATCCTGTTTAACGAGGCCGAGCCGACCGCTGAAATCTATACCCACAACAAAAAGCTGCGGGAGAAATTGGAACGTCTGTCCCAAAAACACCCGGATAAAATTACGTTAGAGAGCGACCAGCCGGGCGGGGCCGTCACCTACACCGTGCCGAAAAAGTCTATCGTCGTTCAGGAGCCGTACAGCGACGAGCGACGGGAGGCCGCAAGGCGGCGGGCCATTGAGGGGCGTTATACGCCCCCGAAACAGGGATAGGATTCCCACGCGGGACAATGGGCAGCGCCCCGGAGGTATCAACTACCGTCCGGGGCGCTTTCTCTTTGCCCAGCGGGAACCAGACCCCCGGAACCGGGGCGCATAGCGGACAAATAGGGCTTTGAAAACCCTGACAGAATGGGCCTTTGCGGGCGCGGAACCGTGGGGGCCTGTACCTTTTATCCTGAACCCCTGAAAATGGCGTTCTATCGTTCCGCACAAATACCCCGGCACGGGAACCGGCCCACCCGTGCCGGGGCTTTTTCTATGGGCCGGAGGAAGGAGCTTTTTCTATGGCATATCAGAACCAGAGCGGCGACCGGCTGAAGGAGATCACCGACAAGCTGGAAAAGGGCCTGCAAGACCTGTTTTCCAGCGGCCAATACGCCGACTACCTGAAAACCATGTCCAAGTTTTACAACTATTCGGCAAGCAATACCCTGTTGATTTACATGCAGCGCCCGGACGCCTCCCGCGTGGCGGGCTATGGCGACTGGCAAAAGAACTTTAAGCGCCACGTCAAGCGGGGGGAACACGGCATTAAGATTCTGGCCCCCTGTCCCTATAAGCAGAAGGTGGAGCGGGAACAGACCGGCCCGGACGGGCGGGCCGTCACCGTCACCGAGGAAGTGACGCGGGCGGCCTTTAAGCCCGTGACCGTGTTCGACGTGTCCCAAACCGAGGGCGAACCCCTCCCGTCGCTGGGCGTGAACGAGCTGACCGGCGACGTGGAACACTACCCGGACTTTTTCGAGGCGCTAAAGCAGGTGTCCCCGTTCCCCGTGGGCTTTGAGGCAATCCCCGGAGGCGCAAAGGGCTATTGCAACTATGCGGAGCAGCGGATAGCCATTAACGAGGGTATGGCCGAGGTGCAAAACGTCAAGACCGCAATCCATGAGATCACCCACGCCACCCTGCACAACTACTATGCCGAGAAGGAAAAGGAAGTACCCCCGGAACAGCGCAAAGACCAGCGCACCCGTGAAGTGGAGGCCGAGAGCGTGGCCTATACCGTGTGCCAACACTACGGCATAGAAACGTCTGATTACTCTTTCGGCTATATCGCCGGGTGGAGCAGCGACAAGCAGACCAAGGAGCTGAAAGCCTCCCTTGCCACCATTCGGGAAACGGCGGCGGGCCTGATTGATTCCATCGACGGGGCCTATCAGGAGATTGTCAAGGGCAAGGAACAGGTGCAGGTGCAGGCCGCGCCGGTACAGGAGGCCCCCGGACAGGGGGAACCGGACGCCGACCCGGACACCTTCAACATTTACCAGCTAAAGGGCGGCGACGCCCTCCACTACCACCACTTTACCGGCCTAGACCAGCTGAAAAAGGAAGGGCTGAAAGTGGAGTTTGAGAACTACGAAAAGGTGTATTCCGGGCCGTGGACAAGAGGCGACAAGCTGGAAGGGATTTATGAGCGTTTCAACATCGACCGCCCGGAGGACTTCACCGGCCATTCCCTTTCCGTGTCCGACGTGGTGGTGCTGCACCGGGGCGGCAAAGACACGTCCTATTATGTGGACAGTACCGGCTTTACGGAGCTGGCCCAATTTATCCGGCCCCCCTTCGACGTGGAACGCGCCGCCGCCTATGTCCAGAAAATCAGCGGCAACGTGCAGGACGCCGACGAGAGAAAGACAATGGGGGCCGCCGCCTTTCGCGCCAACGTCAAGCGGCTGAAAAAGCTGTACGGGGAGATTCCCCCCGACCGGCCCCAGCTGCGCCTGTTGGTGAACTGCGCGGCGGCAAGCCCCGATCTGGCGGCCCTGAAAGAGCGCACGGCGGTTTTGACCGAGGCCGTCAACCATCTGAAAACCGCTGAATTGAGCATGGAACAGAATTATAACATGATTGACGGTATCATTAACAACCTGCCCCCGGACGCCACCATGAACGACCGGGCCAATGCCTTAATCGACTTCGTGGAGAAGGACGGGCAGCGGTTGGGCGACGGGGAGCGCCGCCTGATCGTCTACTATGCCGAACAGGTGCAGGACACCGGCAAGCTGGCCGCCCTTGTGGACGAGCTGGCCGGGACGGGCTATGAGCAGGAACACGGGCAGCTGAATTATCTGGTAAAGTCGCGCGTCGAGGCCGAGGCCGCCGCCGCTGACGCCCAGCACCAAAAGGACGGCCCCCTGCCCCCGGAGCATGACCCGGCTGTGCAGCCTGTCGTTACCGTCATTTGGAGCGAAAACGCCGCGCTGCACAACGGCCAAAAAATGCCGCTGGCCGAGGCCGACGCCCTCTTTAAGCAGCTGGACGCCGTGCCAAGGGAGCCGGGCCAATACGAAAAGACCAGCTTTCGCATTGACTTCACTTTCAACGGGGCGCTGGACAGCTACGAGGGGCGGCAGGACTTCGGGGACGGCGACGGCGGCCTGATCGACCATATCCAGAGCTATCGTGAGTTTTACGCCAAAGATGAACAATGGAAAGATTACGTCCTTCGCAACGACGGCCCGGAGGCTTTGGAAAAAGACACGGCCCAGCGTGAAACGGCCCTGACCGAGTTTGTCCCCTACCTGCGGCTGCATTGTAACCTGACGCAAATGGAGCGGGCCGCTGACGACGTGCTGGCCGTCGTTGCCAAAATCGAGGAACCGGACGGCCTAGACCGCACCAACGCCGCCTATTATGGGGCCGTGCAAGCCTATGTGACCGAGTGCCGGGGGCAGCTCAACACCGGCGCTTACCAGCTGCCGGAGGCCCCCAAGAAGGAAGATTTTATCGACCCGGAGTATCAGGCATACCGGGAGCAGGTACGGGAGGAAGTGAAGCAGGAGGCCGCCGCCGCTGGCCTGACCGTGGAGCAGTACGCCGCCAACGGCTACGAGCCGCGTTCTTCTTCCCAGCCGGTACAGGAGCCGACCGGCACCCCGGCTATGGACGCTATCGAGGCCAAGGTGCAGCGCGGGGAGGCCGTTTCCCTTATGGCTATGGTGGACGCGGCCAAGAGCGACCGGGCGGCGGGCCGGGCCGGTAAAAAGCCGTCCGTGCATGACACGCTGGAGGCGGCCAAGAAAGCCCCTGCCAAGCCGCGCAAGCCCCGCACGAAAAAGGCCCCCGCCAAGGACGGGCCGGAAAGGAGCTAAACACTATGGAGAAATTTTCAAACGTGGATATTCTGGCCGCGCTGGACGCCATTATGCGGCAGAACACCGGATTTTATCAAGACCAATTCCAGAACGACCGGCAGACCATCACCGAGGCCGCCGCAAGCCCGGCCAAGGACGACAAGACCCTGCTGTGGGTATCGGCCCCGGCTGGGACGTGCTGCGAAACGGAAAAAGACCTGCTTATCCGGGAGAATGTGGAGTACGGCAGATTCCGCGTCTTTGCCGAGGGCGTCCGGCTGGACGGCGACAAGGCCCTGTGCTACGCCGTGAAGATCACCGGCGCGGAGGGCGGCAAGATCACCGGCGACCTGTACCGGCTGGACTATCTGGAACAGCTGGCCCGCCTGTCCGACGTGGCCCTGCCCGCCGCCTATGTCACCTTCACCGGCAAGGACGGGGCGGCCCACCGTTTCCCCTACAAGGAGTACCGGGAAAACGAACAGCGCATAAGGCGGCGCTTCGGGCCGTGCCGCTCCTTCGCCTATGAACCCAAAAGCAAGGTGACGCTGGCCCGTCGCCTGCGGCTGGAACAGGAGGGCCGGGAACGGGAGGCCCGCCCCGCCGATCTGCAAGCCCACGTCCGGCAGCTGGCCGCCGACAAGGTGCAGGACGAGGCCCAGCGTATCGCCTGTGAGTTTGCGCGGCTGTGGAACCCCAACGGCGGGGACGGGCGTTTCATGGTGAAAATCTCTGAAATCTTCCTGAATATCGCCACCAAGGACGAGGTGAACCAGCTGGCCGCCGCCCTGCCCTACAAGTCGCTGACCTTCGCCACGCGGCGCGACGGCTGCCCCGGCCTGTTCGCCTTTGTCGGCAAGGAGGAAAACCGGGGAGAGATCGCAAGGCGTATGATTTTGGGGGAGCGCCCGGAGCCGGAGGCCCGCAAGAAACCGCCCCACAAGGCCGGGCCGGAAAGGAGCTGACCGCATGAAAAAGTTTGAAAGCGTGGACGTTCTGGCTGCGCTGCAATCCATCATGGAGCAGAACACCGGATTTTATCAAGACGATTTGAAGATTGACCGGGACACGCTGACGGAGGCCGCCGAGGGCCGCGACCCCAACGGCAAGACCTTCCTGTGGCTGTCCCGCCCGTCCGGGACACAATGCAACCCGGAACGGCTGGTACTCATGGGCGGCACCGCCTCCCACAACACATGGCGTCATTTCGCGGAGCAGACCCCCAGCGACCGCATACTTGCCTACGCCGTGGAGCTGTCCGGCGTCGAGGGCGGCAAGGTGCGCGGCGACCTGTACGAGCTGGACTATCCCCAATACGCCGCCTACATTCAAAAGGCCGCCGACCCCGTGGAATCGGTGCGCGTCACCTACCCGGACGGGCAGACCGAAAAAATCCCCTATCAGGAGTTTCGGCGTATGGATATGAGGCCCTTCAAAGACGCGGAAATCCTCTATGAATCCAAGCACCCGGAACAGCTGCAAGCCCTTTTGTCCCAAAACCACGCCGACCGGGTACGGCAGGGGCGGCCCGCCGATCTGCAAGCCCACGTCCAAGACCTGCGGGACGGCCTTGTTTACCATGAGGCCGTCCGGCTGACCGCCGCAATCGCGGAGCGTAGGCAGCCGGACAGTCTGGACAAGGCGTTTTTCGCCGCTGAAATCTCCCCGCATTTTACCCAGCTTGCCACCAGCCGGGACTATGACCGTCTGCTTGCCTGCCTGCCCTACCGGGGCAGGGGCAAGCAGCTGTCCCACCGCCCCAACCATTCCGGCCTGTATCTGTTCGTCCACAAGGACGAGGCCCGCGACCGGCCCGCCAAGCACCCACCGGCCCGCAAGCAATCTATCAAGGCCAAGTTGGAGGCACCGGCTCCCAAGCAGGAGGCCAAGGCCGCAAGGCCCAAGGACAGGGAGGCGGCGCTATGAACAAGTTTGAAAACGTGGACGTGATCGCGTCTTTGCAAGCGGTCATGAAGCAGAACACCACCCACTACCAGAGCGATTTTCAGTATGACGCCGACCTGTTCCGGGCGGCGGCCAAGAGCGCGGACAGCATGGAAAAGACCTTTCTGTGGCTGTCCCGCCCGGACGGAACATATTGCGAACGGGAGCGCGACGCCTTGCTGCGGGACACCGCGCAACATCTGGAATGGAGTACCTACGGCGGGGCGTCCGAAACGCTCCTTGCCTTTGCCGTGAAGATCGACGGCATGGAGCGCGGAAAAGTCAAGGGCAGTCTGTACCAGCTGGACTATGCCGCCCACGCCGGACACCTGAAAGAAATTGCCCTGCCCCGCCACCACGCGACCCTGACCTTTGAGGACGGGGCGAAACGTACTTGCAGCTTACAGGACTACCCCGGCCACCAAAACGCGATTATGGCGCGTTACGGCAAGATCGCCGCCGTGCGGTATGAACCCGCCGACGCCGGGCAGCTGGCCGCCCTCCTTCGCGCCGAGCAGGAGGGCCGGGAAACGCTGGCCCCCGGCAGGATAGGCGACCATATCCGGGGGCTGAACGCGGGCCGGATTCTGGACGAGGCCCGGCGCATTGTGGCCGACGTGCAAAGATTGGCGGCGGGCGAAACGGTGAAGGGCGCACACGATTCCCGCTTTTTCTATTCCGTCCCGATCTCCCGCGACTTTCTGGCCCTGTCCACCGACGAGGACTTGACCCGCCTTTATACGGTGCTGCCCTTCGTCAAACATGACATTTGCGCCCCGGAGCATGACGGGGGCCGGTTTGTGGCAATCCCCCGCGACGAAAACCTGAACCAGAAAATCCGGGCAACCGCCGCCCGTTCCTCCCCGTCCGTCCTCCATCAGCTCCAACAGGCCAAAAAGGAGGCGGCGCGAGAGGCCGCAAAAGCGGCAACCATCAAAAAAGGAAAAGGAGAAATGACGCTATGAGTATTACCGTTGAGGAAATGAACCTGATTAGCATTTACCATGAGGACACGCGGGCCGGGCAGCTGGCCCGGCTGCGGGCCGTCCGGCCCCTCTATTTGGGCGACCCGGAGCTGCTTTCCGTGGTGGACAGCGCCGCCCGGAAGGTGGAGGCTATGACCGCCGCCGACTTTCTGGCGACCGCCTTTGAGCTGACGCCCCCGGTGCTGTACGCCGAGGGAGAAACGGAGGGCGCGGCCTATGGCGAATAGAAAGCGCGACCAAGCTATGTATTTCATGGTGACGCCGAGGGAAAGGCAGCTGATCGCGGAGAAGATGGCCCAGCTGGGAACCAAGAATACCGGGGCCTACCTTCGCAAGATGGCGGTTGACGGCTATATCGTCAAGCTGGACTTAGGCAGCGTCCGGGAGCTGGTGGGGCTGCTGCGGGGCGCGACCAACAACTTAAACCAGATTGCCCGCCGCGCCAACGAAACCCGGAGCGTTTACGCCGCCGATGTGGAGGATATGCAGGCCCGGTACGCCGAGCTGTGGGAGGCGGCCAACAAGATACTGCTGGAACTGGCGCAAATTAGCTGAACCAAGGCCGGGGGCGGCGGGCGTTTCCGCCCTGCTGTCCCCGGCCCTTTTTCGTGAAAGGAGGGCTTGACGCATGGCCGCCACCCGCTTTATCTCCATGCACAAAAGCAAGGGCAAGACCCCCGCCGTTTCCCTGTCCGAGCGCGTGGCCTATATCCTGAACCCGACCAAGACGGACGGCGGCAGGCTGGTTAGCGCCCACGGCTGCGACCCCGCCACCGCCGCCGCTGAAATGCTCCTGACACGACGGCAGTATTTGGACGCCGGGGGCTGGGTGCCGGGCAACGACAAGGAAGTGCTGGCCTATCATATCCGGCAGGCGTTCAAGCCCGGAGAGATCACCCCGGAGGACGCCAACCGGATAGGCCGGGAGCTGGCCGAACGCTTCACCAAGGGCCGGTATCAGTTTATCGTCGCCACCCACATAGACCGGGGCCACGTCCATAATCACATCATCTTTGCCGCCGTGTCCGAGGACGCCGGGCGGCGCTTCCGGGACTTCTTAGGCACGGCCAAGGCCGTCCGCAAAATCAGCGACCGGCTGTGTCTGGAAAACGGCCTTTCCGTCATTGAGAATCCCAAGCGGGGCCGCAAGGACTACGGGAAATGGCTGGGCGACCAGCGGCCCCTTTCGGCGCAAGAAAAGGTGCGGGACGCTATCGACGCCGCCCTTGCCCAGCGCCGGGGCAGCTCCCTTTCCTTCCTCGCGCCGGGGCAGGAAAAGGCCACCCGCTGCCGGAAGAAAACGCTGGGCGACGACTACACCCCGGAGGCCATACAGGAGCGTATCGAGGGCAGGCGCGTTGTTTCTTCCAGCCGGTCAAAGGCCCCGGCAAAACCGGCCCGCAAGGTGAATCTGCTGATCGACATTCAAAGCAAATTGCAGGCGGGCAAGGGGGCCGGGTATGCTCAATGGGCCAAGGTATTCAATCTAAAGCAGATGGCGCAAACCATTTCATTCTTAGAGGAAAACGGGCTGCTGGAATACGACGCGCTGGCCGCAAGAGCGGCGGAGGGGACGGCCCGGTTTAACGAGCTGTCCGGCACCATCAAGCGGACAGAGGGGCGTATGGCCGAGATCGCCGCGCTGCAAAAGCAGATTGTGAATTACTCCAAGACCCGCGACGTGTACGCGGCCTACCGCAAGGCCGGGTATAGCAAGAAGTTTCTGGCCGCCCATGAAACGGAAATCCTGCTGCACAAGGCGGCTAAGGCCGCGTTTGACAAGCTGTGTCTGCAAAAACTCCCCACCTACAAGACGCTGCAAGCCGAGTATGCCGGGCTGCTGGCCGAGAAGAAAAAAGCCTATGCCGAGTACGCCGCCGCCAAGAAGGAAATGCAGGCGGTTTTGACCGCCAAGGCCAACGTTGACCGGCTGCTGGGCGCTCCCCCGGAGAGGCCGGAACAGGAGAAAGAACAGGCCCAGCGATAGCGCCGGGCCTGTTCCGTATTCAGCGCCCGCAAGGGCGCGTAGCCGCTCCACATGTGGAGCGTTTGGCAAGGCAGCGTAGCGGCCCTTGCCGGGGGATTGGGGGCGGCCCCCAACAAGCGGATTTTCGGAGAAAATCGCAAGTGCATATGCACTTGCCCTGCTTGCCGCTATTGTTTTAGCGGAAAACGCCTAACAGTGAAGTCTATCCTATTCTTGAAATTACATTCTGAAAATGGTATACTATCTTTATCCGTTGGGTATTCGCGGTGAAAGAGGTGAAAAAGATGTTGAGATATAGAAATGAATCTTTAGCTCCATGCAAAGCCAGTAAATAGCGACAGTTGCATGGAGTGATGTTACCGAAGATTTGATCGTCGCTACAATATGTACTGGCTTTGCTGCTTGACTACTACAATCAAGGAGAAAGCCCGTATGAAATATGTAAATGCAAATACGCTTCTTCCCGCTGTATTAGTCGAGGAGCTGCAAGGCTACATTCAAGGAGGTTATATTTATGTGCCTGTGCGCCAAGACCAACCAAAACATTGGGGAGAATTGTCCGGCTATCGGGAAGAACTAGAAAAACGAAACAGGGAAATTATACGCTCCTTTAAGGCAGGGGATTCTATGGAATACCTTGCTGAAAAGTATTATTTGTCTGTCTACGCAATTCGTAAGATTATTTATCAGTAGCATAGAGGGGGGCGCAGAAATGCGCCCCCCTCAGACTGTAGACAAAACGGTTCGCGATGTCATGTCCGCGAACCGTTTTTTTACCCATTTCCAGTTTTCAAATTTAAATTTTATGCTGGAACAGAAAAATTGCAATGATGAAGAGCGGTATTTCGCTCCCCATTTTATCCGCCATTTCCAAATTGCCAGTTTCTTTAGATTCATGCAGCCAAATAAGAGGTTAAGCTCCATTTTGATCTTAGCCAGACCTCTGTACTGAGTGTATCTCATTCCGTGTTTTTCCTTTGCATCTGCAAAGACTCTCTCTATGGTTTCCTTGCGTTGTTTGTATCGTTCTTTCATTCCGATTGTATGACGGATTTCTTCGACCTGCTCCATGTAGTTTTCCCATACATGACGCGTAATTACTTTTACGGAATCTTTACTGTTTGTGCAACGATCCCGGTGAGGACAGCTTTGACAAATAAGCCAGTCACTTTTATACTCCCGATATCCTTCACGGTTTGTTGTGGTGTAATGAAGCACTTTGTGATCCGGGCATAGATAGCAGTCAAAGAATTCATCGTATACAAAATCATATTTTTTGAAAAAACCAGCTTGAGTCATAGGCCTTTTGTACGGCATGACCGGAGTCTTTCCATCTTTTATCAGCTGGCGGGCGATTGACGGTATCTTATATCCTGCATCCATTACGTAGTATATCCCATATTTCCAATTCTGCCTTAATCGTCGGTATAAATGCCAGAACGACACACTGTCATGGACATTCCCCGCAGTCACTTCAAAATCCAAAACATAATTATTCTTGTCACAACAGGTGTTGGCAGCATAGGCAAAGACCTGCTTATGCTCACCTTTATGGAACCAGCCGCTGTCAGGGTCAGTGGTGCTGATCTTCTGTGTGATCATTTCCGGTTCCTTTTCTTTTTCTTTCAGTGGCTTCTTTCCGTGTTCCTGACGATCCCTTTTGATTTCTTCCTGCAGTTCCTTCTCATAACTGCGTGCTTCTTTTCGGATAACCTCATTTTGATATTTATGAGAATTGGCACTGGCTTTGATGTGAGTGCCGTCAATAAACAAGCTTTCTGTATCAAGAAAACCATTTGCTGCAACCTCGGACAGTATCTTTGAGAAGATTTTCTCAAACAAATCCGTGTCTTTGAAACGTCTGGAATAGTTTTTGCCAAAGGTGGAGAAATGAGGGATTTCCTCATGCATTCCATAGCCCAGATACCACCTGTAAGCAAAATTTACTTCAATTTCACGAATTGTTTTGCGCATGGAAGGGATTCCGAAAATGTACTGGATCATGGCAATTTTAATCAATACAACCGGATCGATACTTTCACGTCCAAAATCACTGTATAAATCTTTCACTTCCTCATATATAAAACTCATGTCAATTGCTTCATCCAGCTTCCGTACCAGATGGTTTCTAGGTACAAGATCCTCCAAACTTGCGATTTCCATCTGTGTTCTTTCTGCGTTATCTTTTTCCCCATCATAAAGAAAAACCTGCCTTTCCTGATGATTCTATTATACCATCTGGAAAGGGCAGGTTAAACTGAAAATAGACAACCGCCTCCAAAAAGAGGGTGATTGTCTACAGTCTGAGGGGGGCGCAGAAATGCGCCCCCCTGTTTTATACAAAACACTACCGAACCATTCTGTATATTGAAGGCAATCTTGTTGTCACATACAATAAGATTAGCTTTACAATAATTTACGGAGGGCTCGTCATGAATACGATATATGAAAAAATACATGATCTCTTGAATGAGAAAAACGTCCCGGAATACCGATTTAATCAGATTCTTCATTCAATTTTCAAACAACGAATTGGAAAATATGAGGATATGAAAACACTACCACAAAGTATACGGGAGATGTTGATAAGCGAATTTGGGAGTACAGTTTACGGTGTCCGGCCAACACTTGAAAATGATTTGGGTCAAGTCGGAAAAATGCTCTTTGAATTATGCGATGGGAACAAGGTAGAAGCCGTCTGCTTGCGTTATCAACGCGGCTGGGAATCTTTTTGCATATCCTCTCAATGTGGCTGCTGTTTTGGCTGCAAGTTTTGCGCCACTGGAACGCTCGGCCTAAAGCGAAATATGACCGCAGAAGAAATAACCGACCAACTTTTGTATTTCTTCCTTTCCGGCCACAATTTAGACAGCATTTCTTTTATGGGAATGGGGGAACCGCTTGCAAACCCTAATGTATTTGAAGCCTTGTCGATATTAACAAACCCAGATTTATTTGGCCTAAGCCAAAGGCGCATTACTTTATCTACAATCGGAATGATACCGGGGATTCGCAGAATGACAAAAGATTATCCGCAGGTCAATTTAGCGTATTCTTTACATTCGCCGTTTGAAGATCAGAGAAATGAACTAATGCCAATAAACAAAAAATATCCGTTGCACGATGTCATAAAAGTATTGGATTCTCATATTCAACATACCGGAAGAAAAGTATTTATAGCATATATCCTCTTAAATCAAATCAATGATTCCATGAAACACGCTGAAGCTCTTGCCAATCTATTACAAGGTCGGGACACTTGTTCGCATTTGTACCATGTGGATTTGATTCCCTATAATTATACGGATAAAACAGAGCAACATTTTACGCCATCAAGTTATCATCAAGTCCAGCGTTTCCAAAAAAAATTGCGCGATAATGGAATCGAAGTGACTGTTCGGGCGCAATTTGGCTCAAGGGTAAATGCAGCCTGTGGACAACTGTATGTTGATACGGAAAAACCACACTAAGGTTAAGCAATCAAGTACGTCTTTGGCGGATAAGGCGTACAGCTTAAAGGAGAGAACGATGGAAGATTTATTAAAAGAGGAAACCTATAGTTTTGTCAGTCCTAGGGACAAGAAATTTATAATAGCCTTTGACGCTGAAATGGATAGGCTGGGATATACCAGCAACCAGACAATTGGGGACGGATATTGTTGGGGGCGGAAAATGATAATCTACACAAAGGCAGGTGTGAAAAGCAAAAAATCATACGCCCGGATTTATCTACGGGAGAATGACCTTATTCTTCGCATGTACTTTAGCAGTGTGGACAAGCAGCGACAGGCCATTGAACAGGCCCCGGACTATATTCAGCAAGCCTTTACAGGCGATTACGGGGCCTGTAAGCATTGCCATAATATGAAAGAGGACAGTTCATGCAGCCACAGGAAAAGTTATACCATTCATGGGAAACAATATGAATTCTGTGACGGTTTTGCTTTTTGGTTTTTTTCTCCCGACCTTGCAAGAATACCAGAATATATCAAGCTGTTTCTCGCCTTTTATCCTGAAAAGAGGAAAAAGTGATAGGTGCGCCATATTGGTAAAGTACGCATTAGGCGGATAAGGCGAACAAAGATAAAACTAACGAGGTAGCAAAATGATATTGAAAACGGAGCGTCTTGAATTAGTGCCATTACTTCCCTATCAATTAAAATTGTGGGTAGAGAACATACCAAAGCTGGAGAAAGACTTAAATTGTTCTTATCAAGCAGAGCCTATGGAGGGACTTTTTCTCGAAATTGTTAAAGGGCAATTAGAAAAAACAGAAAAGTATTCTAGCGATTACTTATGGCATAGCTTCTGGTTTCTGGTTCGCAAAAGTGACCGGGTTGTAGTTGGTTCCGCTGATTTCAAGGATATTCCGAATACGGATAAAGAGGTCGAAATTGGCTATGGGTTGGGAAAAGAGTTTGAGCACAACGGATACATGACAGAAGCAGTGCAGGCCATGTGCAAGTGGGCTTTGAAACAAGAAAACGTGTCCCATATTATCGCGGAAACGGACATTGACGGTTTTGCCTCACAACGCATTTTGCAACGCTGTGGTTTCGTTGAGAAAAGACGGGAAGAAACAATATGGTGGCAACTATAAATATTTTGCTGGGTGCGCCTTATTGGTATAAGACAGTCTTGTCGAAAAGGTTAATTTATAAACTGCGATATGCTGCGGCGGGGTAAGACCTTTCAGGTCATATACTCGCCGCGTCCATTTTAGGGAAGGAGGAAACCAGTGTGCGAAAAAACCGAGTGCTGATTATCGACCGTGATTTGCAGACCTGCAAGGACATCAAGTACAATGTGGACAGCGCAACAACGGAGGCATACTATACCCTGACCGTCCGGGAAGGGCTTGCGGAGCTGGCAAGCAAGGAATACGATCTGGTTATCCTCAATGTGTGTTTCCCCGAAATGGACGACATGGAGGTATTAAAGACGCTACGTGGGCTGAAACCCATGCCTATCCTGATCTTGTCCACGTCGTCGGCGCTGGCCGATAAATTGCAGGCGTTCAAGACAGGGGCCGACGACTACCTGACAAAGCCCTTTGAAACCGAGGAATGCCTTGCCCGCGTTTATGCCCTCCTGCGCCGTTTTCACGAGCTGAACCCCCTGAAAACGCGGGCCTATTCTATCGTGGCCCACGGCGACCTTATGATGAAGCGGGACACCCGGCAAGCCCTGATAAGCGGGCGTCCTCTGGAACTGACCTACCGGGAATATGAATTGCTCAACCTGTTTATGAGCCACCCAGAGCGCGTTTTTACCTTTGAACAGCTCTACGAGCAAGTATGGGCCGAGCCGTACATGGGCAACAAAAACAGCGTTGTTTGTGAAATGAAACGCCTTCGGAAAAAGCTGGGCGACACTGACCCCATAGAGGCCGTGCGGGAGGTGGGCTATCGCTTTAAGAAAGAATGAAAAACCTGTAACCTTTCGTCGGAAACAAACCACGTTCTGACCCTGACCTGACCGCGAATTGACCTTTTTCCCCAGTATACTTGTCCCTATGAATTGAAAAGGGGAAAAGTGCCAATTTAGGCCATTTAACCATTTCCCCGGATAAGATGGGGACAGGGGAATGGACAGGGACAGGCTATACCGAGGACAACAAAATAGCGAAAGCGCCGTAGCTCTTAACCGTAGAGCTACGGCGCTTTTTTCATCGACAAATTACTTTCCAAAACCTCCCAATCCATCAAGAACCGAACGGGGCGCGACTGCTGACAGGCAGCCGCGCCTTTTTCATTGTCATTTCCTGCCGGGTGCTGTCGGCCCCTGCCGGTGCCGCTCCCCGCCCCTTCGTTTCGATTGCGCGAACCAGACCCCAAAAATCGAAACGGAGGAACGAACCATGTTTATCAACCTACGGGATTTTTACCCTTACTATACCTGTGACGCCTTTGTGGAAGTGTCGGACGAGATCGGCGCTGTGCTGCTGGAAAGCAAGCGGGAGGAAAAGAACTATATTGACCGGCTGGGCTACCACAAGGCGTATTATTCCCTTGACCGTGGCGACGGCATAGAAAACGACGCCGTGGACAAGCCCATGACCCCGGAGGACGCCTATATACATAAGGCGGTCATGGCCGAGCTGTACGCCGCCTTTGCCTCCCTGCCGGACAAGCAGGCCAAGCGCCTCTATGCCCTTTTCTTTATGGGCATGAGTAGAACCGAGATTGCCAAGGCCGAGGGCGTGGCCGTTAAGTCTGTGTGTGAAAGCATTGTCCGGGCGCTGGAAACGCTGCGAAAAAATATTTGAAAAAGTTTCCATTCCAGCCCTCAAAAAAGCCGGATTTTTCCGGTGGTATATGAGAGGGGCAATCATTCCCCCGCCCCTCGCATGAACCTTGAAAACTGAATAGGATAACCCGGATTAACACACCTGCGCGGGCAGGGTACAGGGAGCCGGGCGGCGGGTACGCCACGATCTTTTTTCTAGCCGGTTAGGAGGCGATTTATTAGAGGCTGTGAAAGAGGGAGCGAACACTACCAGCGCCGCAAGCGGGGCGGGGCCGCCCCGTGGCAACGATCTGTAATAATGAAACTTCCGTCTGGCTAACGTCAAGTCAAGGGACGGCGCACCCATCAGCATGGGACGTGGTGAAACTCCAATGAGGGCAAGCGGGCCGCTTGCCCGTCCGGGCAATCCATTAAGATACTTATGCACAATTGAAACAAGCTATGCGGATAGCCGCGCCTATCAGACGCCGCCGCCTTTTCAGGCTATGCGGACACGTCCATACAGGCGCGGCTTTTTCCGTTTTTAATCTTAATGGAAGGAGGCGCGGCGCTATGGCTGCAAAAAAACAAACCACACCGCCCGTTGAAATCTTCCCACTGTTGAAAACCGTGGAGCAAATGAGCAAGATTAGCGGTATTGGGGAACACAAATTGCGGGAGCTTATGGACACCGGAGAAATTGAGTTTGTCCAGAATGGCAACCGCCGCCTGCTTTGTGAAAATGCAATCTGGGACTGGTATAACCGGAACAAGGTTCCCGTCCGCGTTGCAAGGGAGGCGTAGCCTATGGCCGTATCACCCCGTAAAGTAAAGAACAAGCGCGACGCCAACGGGAGCTTGACCGGCAGGGCTGGCACCGTGTATGATGTGAATATCAAGTACACGTCGCCGGACGGCAAAAAATCCACCTACTCCAAGAAGGGCTTTTTAACCCGCAAGGAGGCAGAAGGGCATGAAGCGGAGATCAAGGCCAAGCTGCAAGCCCCCACCTTCGCCGCAACCGTCAAGGAGCAGCGGCGGCAGACCGTCAAGGACTACCTTCAAGAGTGGGTAGAAAGCTACGCCCGCGTGAACTTGCGGCCCAGCACCTACGACGGCTACAAGCGCACGATTGCAAACTACATCGTGCCGTACATCGGCAACGTACCCTTAAACCAGCTGTCCGGGCAGACCGTTGACAAGATGTTTCAGGACATTATCGACAAGGGGCTGAAACCCAGCACGGCGGCGGGGGCCAAGCGCGTATTGAGCGTGGCGCTTAACCACGCCCGCAAGTACCACTTTATCGAAACCAACGCCGCCCGCGACACCTTAACCAAGTTTGGCAAGGGCGACAAGACCCCCGACCCCTACACGCCCGAACAGGTACGCGCCCTTTTGGAGCGCGTGGCCGGGACGGAATGGGAAATGCCTGTTGTGTTGGGCGGCCTGTACGGTATGCGCCGTTCCGAGGTTTTGGGGCTGCGCTGGCGTAACGTCGATCTGGAAAAGGGAACCTTTGACGTGGTGGAACAGCTGCCTTTCCATGTGCCGCCGAAAACGACGGTCATTGAGGAAATGGCCCCGCCCAAGTCGAACGGGCGGCGGCTGCCTATCACCGACGTTGCGCGGCCCTTCTTTGAACGGCAGCTTGCACGGCTGGACACCCAGCGACGGGACGCTGAAAAGGCGGGGACGCCCTACTATGACAACGACCTTGTAATCTGCAAGGCCAACGGAGCGCCCCAAGCTGCAAACTGGATTTCAAGCGGCTTTGGGAAACTACTGGCGGGCCTCGATATGCCGCATATCCGATACCATGACCTGCGGCACACGGCGGCCACCAACATGCACCAGCTCACCGGCGACTTTTACACCGTGGGCGAAGTGCTGGGCCATACCCTCGCCGGTATCGGCGCGTCGCTGGGCCTTTCCATGAACTTTGAGGCGGTCACGGCCCGGTATGTTGACGTGCGGCTGGAACGCAAACAGGAAGTGCTGGACGCCTACCACGCCGCCGTCCACCCCAAGCCGAAACAAGCGCGGCAAACCACCCCGAAACAGGAGAAGCAGACGCCCAAGAGAAAAGCCCCGGAAATGACGCTGTAACGGCATATCCCGGCAGCGCGTTCCGTTGCTTCTCATAAGGTGTCAGGGAATGTGGGCACCATTTGGGCACCATTTCACCGAAAATAACGCTTTTCATCAGGACATGGAAAAGGCCGCAAAACCCAGTAACCATGCGGCTTTGCGGCCATTTAGCGTTCACATAAAACACGTTGAGAATGACACGAAAATTTACTATTTTTTATCTTATTATTGATCCGGGGAGCAGTATCCTATGGGGATACACTTTGTGAGATTGACGGGAAAGTAAATGAATTTATCAGAAACGGAATACTGCCGGAAGAGTATCAGGATAAGGAGCAGATCGAACAAACGGCGGGAGCTTTGTCAAAAGAGCTTCTGTATATGAAGTTCTTACAGGGAATTCCGGTGGTTGGTGCTGTAGGCGGAGCTTATGATGCAGTCTACATGAAACGGATCACAGAGTATGCAGAGCTGAAATACCGGCACAGGTATCTGGCGGGGCGGAAAAAGGCAGAGAATGGACAATTATGTAAAAGGTGTAAAAGTTATAGAGATATATGATGCCGCAAATAAGGAATTGCTGGTAAAGTATGATGATAAGCATAATATAGACAAGGTTATTTCTGATTTAAATATAAAATCATGGAAAGAGACAGAAAAAAGCATAGGTATGAACCCTAAATATACCATAAAATTTTATTGCGATACTACGAACCAAGATGAAGAAAAAGATATAAAAGAAATTACCCTTTATGAAAATGGGGAATATGCTACGATTTTTATTACTTCTCCTGGCGGAGTAAAACAAAACTATAAAACGAGCATTGATATTTCTGAATTGGTTATCTAATAATATTTGTGTAATGAGAATGAAAATCTAATTCTTTCAAGTTTAACTAAGACATTCCCGGAGCAAATGCTCATGGCATTGAAGCGGATACAAACACTATTGTTTGATAGAAATAAGAGAGGTTATTTATAATAAAATGAGCCGCCAGAACTGTAGGGGTGATGCAGTACGGGCGGCTCATTTTCTATCTAAACGGATGTATCCGGAAGTTCCGGCAGTTGATCGGTGAGTTCTTCATATCCGAGAATATCTCCGGCACATGGCATCGATTGCCCTGTTCCCTGCTGTGGTTTCCGGAAGTACAGCCGATACCGATGTCCCTCTAGGAGTTTGATATTCTTTTCCAGTGAGAAGGCGTATTCCTTTCCGTTATCACTGGCAAACCAATATTGCTGGTTTTTCCCGAAGAGTGTCTGTTCCCGTTTCGTGCAGCTTACGTCCAGTGACAGATAAGCATGTGTATGGATCAGGTGGTAGAAACTGAGTGCACGCAAGATGCTGCAGATTCCGATGAGGAGGCTCATGAGGATAAAGAGCCGGTCATGGGTGGCGATCCCGAAGATGCACCCAAAAAGTACACAGAAAAAGCCGATTGCACTGATGGCAACCAGCTTTGTGAAAAATGGTTTTGGCATAAGGTTCCTTCCTTTAACATGTATGAAATGTGATTTGTTTATTCAGGTACAAATTAGCAATAGCCTGCAGCACTGGATACTGGGTATGGTGAATCTGGACATCATCCACAAGTGTTTGGTAAGTTGTCTCCGGTTCTGTGTATAACTCATCCATAATATCCGATTCGTTGTGGATTACTTTTTCCTGCTCCATACTTGTGACAAGCTCAGCGGTCGTGAGGGATACCTTATCAGCCAGCTTCAGAATGGTATCTTCCATCGGTGAAGAGGGTTTCTTCTTTAAATATCTGCCAAACTCTTTTGCACCAATAGTTCCTTCCAGATAAAGCTGAACGCAGCCAAAGAGCCGGATGGGAAAGGTATCCTTCAAGGGAATAATGGTCAGACTGCCGAGAAGGCGATATAAGGCATCCACCCCTGTCAGTCCAATTCCGCTTACAACCAGACCGCGTAAGGAAAGTCGGTTCAGATAGTGTTGGAAGGATAAGCCTTTCGGACCTTCTTTCTGTATCTGGCGCAGGGTATAGGCATCCTGGAGTTCATGGAGCGTCAGAATCTGGAAGGCAAGACAGCTCCAGAGCAGCAGCTCGTCATCCGATAGTCCATATTCTTGTCCATCGTTGATTACAAGAGGAATGGATTTTCCGCCTGTCGTTTTTTGAAATTTTAAGGTTCCGACAGCAGTATAAAGTGTCAGCATAAAAGTTCCCTCCTTCAAGGTTAAGTCAGAAGTGCATAGAGTGCATCATCCTGCTGTAATAGTTTCCGTGCTTTGCTCTGCCATGCCCGTACACGATTGGCTGGTACTTGGTAGTGTTTTGCCAAGTCAAAGCTGGTATATCCCTGCTGTTGCAGATAGAGGGCTACAATTCCCTTCTGAATAGTTGAGGACTGTCCGGTGCCAAGCTGGGTTAAATGCTCAAGAAGCAAGGTCTGGTTTGTGTCCTTTTCCGGGTGAGTTGTTTGTGTATCCTCGTAGGAAAACAAATCACGATAATGGAGATGTTCATCTTCAGATGATGCTTCGTCCAGAGAACAGAGCATGGAGCGGTCACGGGCAATTTTCCGCCAGTAGTCAAAGATGGCATGACGGATGATAGTTTTGGCATAAGGCTGGAATGATCTTCCTTCCTCAAATCCGACAGCCGACCGGCACAAAGCCAGATATCCAATCTGACATAATTCCTGTTGTTCTTCCTCAGTTACATAGGCAGCGGTGCGGGTCATGGAACGAATCATGATCGGAACCAGATCCATGGATTTTTCCACCAGTTGTTTTTGCTTTTTATTTAGTGGTAAGGTCATCATCAATCACCGCCTTTCAGCTGGCTGCCCGGAGGCGGAAGGAAATATGGTTGTTCTTTAAAACATCTGCGGATTCCCGAATGAGCTGGTCGCACATATAGTTGCTGAACTGTCCGATGTGAGCCTGCTTATCTGTCAGACAGAACTTATCTGCCACCCAGCGATATGCTTCCGGTTTGGAAAGGATGCCCTGTTGCCAGATCTGATCGAAAATTCGATGTGCCTGAATCCGCTTTTGACGAAGCTCCCGGTTGGCGAGCGTTCCTTTTGGTATCTTGGTTCCCGGATGTACCCCGACATAGGAATTGCAGGATGGATAGTGGGAGCAGACATAAACCTGTCCGCCATGAGAATGCGTTCCATATACAAATGATGCATCTCTTAATATTGCTGTTCCGCCGCAGTAAGGGCAGCGGATGATTTTTGGTTTCTTCATCTGTTTTCACCTCGCTTGTACATACACGATACGTAACGTGTACGTGAATAACCAGTACGTACTGTATACTTATATTGTAAGTAAGCAGGTGATGAATTCCCATAGGACGCAAGCGGATACTGATCCCAGATTCGGACTAAATGGCACGAATCCCCATTTTTCAGATGCCGGGATAGAAAATTGCTCGGATGAGCGGGAATAAGCCGCTGTCTGTGAAACGTGGATAATTAACCGGTGTAAAGATGAACTTCTCACAGAAAATCCGTAGCAGGAATAAGCTGATCAGTACCAGACAGAGCAGGTAAGTGTTCCTGCGCCTTCTGGTCCATGGCTTTTTCGGACGGAATTTCACATACAGGACAAAAATCATGGGAATAAATATCAGGTTCGTAAAGACCTGATCGATACATTGGATGATTGAAATTACGTTTAACATAGGCAGTGCCTCCTTTCTTTACATATCCTGTACGTATAAGAGCCTGAAAGTGCAACTTTTTGTTACCAGTCATATTGCTGGTTCTCCTGAAGCCGGAGCAGTGCCGGAATGGGACATGGCTTTAAAGGCAGCTTCTGAGCGGCCAGATAGGGCAGATAAAGCTCTGTAAAAGCAGCAATGCTCATGCTTCCGGTACATTCGGTTGGCTCCGGTATCCGGGGAAACAAAAGCGCTGCATCTGAAAGAGGGAGGATGCAGGGGCTTCCCGTTTCATCCGGATGGAATAAAAAGCCAGAGTTCTCACAGCTTTCCTGTGCGTTACAAGTGCGGCACCAGACGTAGATACAGGAGTGCCAGTTCCCTTCACAGAGGTTCAGAAAATGACGGATGTGCTTGGCATCTGTCTTGCAGTGGGGGTGTTTCATATTCATCACCTACTAAAGAAGCAGGCAGTTCCATGTGGGAGCTGCCTGCAGGAGTCTTCGTTATGAGTTACTGATGTTTCTTTTTGCGTTTGAAGTAAACGATGCCCAGGACACTTGCACCTGCAAGTGCAGCTATGGCGATTCCGGCATACAGGAGAAGCGGCGTCTCATCGCCGGTCTTTACAGGCGGAGCTACCGGAGGCGTCTCCGGTTCTTTCGGAAGCTCCGTCATGTGTACGGTCTGACCTTCATCCTTCAGATCCTCATGGGAAGCAATCTCATGCTCGGTTTTTCCGTCTGTATAGTAGAGCTTTTCAAAGACAACCACATCCTGTCCGGCAAGAGCAGAAGCGTCGAAGGTAAAGGTAACTTCCACAGAGCCGCCAGCTTTTTCTGCTTTAAATTCTGCCTGAGCGGTAACTGGTTTTCCGTCTTTTAACAAAGCCTCTCCGGTTTCCTTATTCATCAGGGTTCCGATGACTTTGTACTCAGATCCAGGCATCAGACCATGATAAGTGACCGTATCTACGATAGTCGCTTCCTTGGAAGCAGAGACATCCTGATCCCCGTCACTGCCGTCTTTGGCTGTGGTTTTGATTTCCGGGAAGTAGATGGTCTGGTTGGCATCTTTGATGTCCGCATGTACCGCTACTTCGTGATCTTCAAAAGTCATTGTTTCAAATGCCACGAGCGTTTTTCCGGAAAGTGCAGAGGCATCAAAGGTAAAGGAAAGCTCTACGCTGCCGTTAGCTTCTTCCGGAGTGAAACTTGTTTCTGCAGTCACAGCTTTGCCATCCACATCGAAAGGTTTTTCGGTTTCCGCATCCATGAGTGTTCCTGTCAGCTTGTACTCTTTGCCTGGGATCAGGTTTTTGTATTCCACAAGGTCTGTAAGCGTCAGTTCTTTTTCCGGTTTTGCATAGTGTGTGCCGGAAGCAGCATCTGTTGCAGTGGTTTTGATTTCCGGGAAGTAAATAGTCTGTCCTTCATCCGCAATGTCTGTGTGTACGGCAACTTCCTTGTCTTTGTAAGCCAGGGATTCAAAGACAACTACTGTTTTCCCTTTTAAGGAGCTGGCATCAAAGGTAAAGGTAACATCTACCGTACCAGCGGATTCTTTTGGCTTGAAGGATGCTTTTGCTGTCACCGGTTTTCCGTCTGCTTCGACTGGTTTCTTTGTTTCTTTATCTATCAGAGTTCCAGTCACTTCATATTTCTGGTTAGGAACCAGCCCCTTAAAGGAAACCGTATCCACCAGCGTGATTTCTTCCTTTGCACAGGAAATATTGGAGTTCGTGTCCGCATCTTTCGCAGTAGTCTTGATTTCCGGGAAATAGATGGTCTGGTCTTCATCGTTGATGTCGGTATGGACTGCAAGCTGCATCTCATCCTGATATAATTCCTCGAAGACAACGGTTGTTTTTCCCTTTAAGGAAGTTGCATCAAAGGTAAAGGTTACTTTGACGGAGCCGGAGGATTTCTTTGCAGTAAATTCAGTTTCAGAAATCACCGGTTTTTCATCCACAAGGATTGGTTCCCCGGTTTTTTTATCCATTAAGGTTCCAGTCAGTTTGTATTTCTGGCCCTTTTTCAGTCCTTCGTATTCCACAACGTCTTCAATCGTCACTTCTTTTGCCGGCTGGCTCATGTGTGTACCGGTCTCGGCATCCAGAGCAGTCGTGCCGATCTCAATGGCATCATCGGTCAGAGTTCCAACCTGTATCAGAACAGAATCCTTATAAACCTTGACTTCAAAGGTTAAAAGATCCATGCCTTTGTTGGAATCACAACGCTGTTCCGCCAGAGTGTAAGTATCGTAAATGAGAGCGCCTTTGGAATCATCCGGTTTGGAGGTGCCGAACCAGATGCCGTCTTCCGAAGACTCACCCCGGTTGGTATTTGCGGTATGTTTGTTCCATTTGGAGGAAGTGCTGGCATAACCGTTGGCATCTGTCACAATCACATGGCTTTCGCCTGTTGTTTTGGAAGTGATCTTAAATGGCACATTTGCCAGACGGTTCTGGCTGCCGTCAGCAATCTTGACAAATTCCAGATCCCCGCGGATGACCTGATTGGAGATGGAATTGTCTTTTGCAGTCAGTTCCACGATTTTTCCCTGTTCTGTGATGTCAAATTCTACAGAGATCTTTCCGCTGTTCAGATAACCGGAAGGTGCAGTTGTTTCATCCACACGGTAATGTCCGAATGGGAGAGCATCTTTTGCAGTTGCAGCAGAACCGGATTTATCGGCAGTAAGTGTAAGGACAACCTGATCTTTCGTGTAGGATGTTCCGTCTACTAATACCGGATTTTCATTTAACGTAGTGATCGCAAAGACAGTACCTTCCAAAGTGGCAGAACCCTGCGGTTTTGCTTCTCCGGTCTCGCTGTCACGTTTCTGGATCTTCACTCCGCCACGGATGACAGATTCTTCTATGGTAGAAGACTGGTATACCGAAACCATTTCCTGCTTACCGTCACCTGTAATTTTCTGTACGAAGACAGTTGGATTGAGCTGGTATCCGGCAGGGGCTTTGCTTTCCTGTACCGTTATGGTACCGAGCGGAAGACAGACGGTCTTGCCATCACTGGTATAGTAAAAGGCATCGCCGCTTACAAAGGAATCTTTGGTAAAATGCATCTTTCCGGAAACATCTGTTTTTAATACCCAGGTACGTGCCGGTTTCTTTCCAGCTTCCGCAGGATCACTGTCAGACTGCTCGGTATAGAACTTGACTGTAAATTCTGCGTTTGCAAGGGAAGCTGCTCCCTGTGGGGAGGCTTTCTTTGTTTCGGCATCCAGCTTTTCAAGCACCAGATTCATGGGATTATTCTGCGGAATATCTGTTACGTTTGCAGCAGAAGTCTGTTCTGCTTTTACGGTGACTTTGTGAGCTTTGGTGTCTACAATGTAGCCTTTGGAAGCAGAGAGCTCTTTTATGGTATAATCGCCTTCCTCCAGTTCGCCGGATCTGGCATACCCGTTTTCATCAGTGGTCAGTTTCTGGATGAGCTTCTCACCCTGATAGATCCCATACACAGCACCCTTTAAGCTGTAATTCGGATTCCCGTCCGATACGCTTCCGTTGGCAGAAGATTTTTTCAGTTCGATCCAGCCGTTTGGAACCTGATACCAGCTTCCGGCAATGGTCTGGCTGCCCTGTCCCGGAACGATGAATGCCCGGAAGCCTTCCGGCGGGTTCGGAAGTCCCTGAATGGCACTGGCTACTTCCAGTGCTTTATCAATATAGGACTGCGGGGCGCCATGGAAAGCTCCGGTGTCAGCGGAATTACCGGCATAGATGTAAGCGACAACCAGATGTCCGATGACATAGCTGTTATCATCACTCCAGCCACTGAAATATTTATCCTTGACGACTTTATCGTAGCCGTAACCGCCGTTTAAGTAGTAGAGCGCTTTTCTGAGCGGGGAGTTCTGGCTTAAAAGGTCATAGGAATAGGAACCAGAGGAAGGTGTTTTCTTCAGTGGTTCCACGCAGTAGGCAGTATTGCTCCCGTCAAAGCTCATGCGGGAGGTAAAATAGCTGCCGTAAGGGATATTGGCACCTGCCTTATAGCTGATGGTGCCGTCGGCTGCATGAACCGGAAAACTGCCGGAAAACAATGCGCCGACTGCGACAAGGACTGCCAGCAGCATAGCCAGCGTCCGTCTGGTATAGGATTTGTATGTCTGTAACATAAGTCTCCTCCTTCTTGAAGTTCAAATGAAAAGGGCAGCGTCAGTGCTGCCAAAAGTTACACAGCCTGTTTCTTCTGTTTCGCAAGGATTTCCAGAAGCTCCTGCCGATCTGTGGTAATCAGCTCCTTTTCCAGATTGGAAGCCTTAAATTCCACAGTGATGTTATTGTTGTTGGTTGAGATCAGACCGTTGCCCCGCTGGAAATGGGTGATGTTCATTACTTCTGTTTCCGATAGATGCAGGATAGTCTTCACCCGCTGTGCCTCTTCATCCTCCATGTTCAGGATAATCTTGGTCTTGCAGTTATTGATGATACCCTTGCCGTACTTCCCGTCATCCAGAGCAAAGAAGTCGTTTAAATCCTGTGTGGCAAAGATGCCGGCTCCGGAGTAAGCACGGATGATCTTGGCAATCTCCAGTACGAATTCCGCTGCAAGCCGGTTGCTGGATGCACCGATGAGCTGCCAGACCTCATCGACAAAGATGGCTTTCTCTTCGGTACGGTTTTCCTTCGCTTTATCCCAGACATAATCCAGGGCAACGAACATGCCGACCGTTAAAAGATCGCTGGAACCGGTCAGTTCGGAGATATCCAGTACCGTATATTTATTGGTCAGGTCCACATTGGTCTGCTGGTTAAAGGAAGAAGCAGAACCGTGAACCAGGCGGTTCAGGATATGAGCCAGACGTTTGGTATCCTCGCTTTCCAGCAGGACATTGTAGACATCCTCCAGAATGGGCATCTTTTTGTACTGCTCCGGATGCTGCGGATCTGTCAGGGATTCATTTTTATGTGTAATCCCTTTTCTGGCATAGGTTTTGATTAGGGCTTCATCCAGAAGCTGCTTCTCCTCATGGGACATATCCGGGATCAGCAGACTGAAGAAGATGTGAAGCCTTTGGATCTTGCCTGCCAGTGCGGAGGCATCCAGTGTCGGTCCGTCCAGCAGTTCATTTACAGAATTGTCTACCTTCCGGATTTCCATGATGTTGATACAGTTCTTACTGGCAGGAGAAATCTGGATAAATTCTCCGCCGACATTCCTTGCAGCCCGGTAAAATTCGTGTCCCTTTAGCGGAGCGATGATGAACACCTGGATGCCTTTTCTTCGCATCCTTAGTGCCATGGTCTGCATGGTGAAGGTCTTTCCTGCTCCCGAACAGCCTAAGATACAGATGTTGCTGTTCTTGTACTGCCTGGAATCAAAGATATCCGCAATGACCAGGGAATTGTTATGCTTGTTTACCCCAAAGAGGATTCCGTTATCATCGCAGATACTGTAGCTGACGAAGGGATAGCAGCTTGCCGCCCCGGAAGTCAGTACGTTCCGCTTGGACAGCTTAAAAAGCTTCTTGTCCAGATTTGCCAGCGGCAGAGAGGATAAAAATCCCTGCTCCTGTAAAAAGTAGCAGGAGTGTAAGTTCATATCCTGCGAGATCAGGAGCTTTTTCATTTCCTGAATCCGCCACTGCAGTTCTTCCAACGTGGAAGCAGTAATGGTGATGAGAAGATTCATGTAATAGAAATCTTCGTTGTTGGCAAGTCCCTGCTTCAGAAAATATCCGGAGCGGATGGCAGAATCCAGATCGTCATAATCAGTGTTGGTATCGGACGCATCCTTTAATTTGGAACGGTTGATACGGATCTGCTGACCGAGACGCTGCTGAATCTTGTCCTTTGGCTGTTTCTGGAGAAAGAAATCAATATCAATCCCTTCCCCGGCATTGACAAGGAGTGACAGCCATCCGGGAGTTACCCGGTTTTTGTAGCCGTCAGACGGCACAAGCAGGTAGGAATGGTAAAGCCCATTGATCTGCACATAATGGGAGTGCTTGAAATCCACACTTTCCGGTGCGAGAAACTCGTTGATCCGGATGTGATCCAGTTCCTCCATGCGATTTTCCTTTGTATAGGCGGACAGTACAGTGCTGATCCGGTTCGAAAGCGGAACCTCCGTACAAAGGGTACGGTTTAAAAGGGTGTAGAGAACATCCGTAGTAAATTCATCCTCATTGTCATGGGAGACCACTTCATTCCCGCACTGGTATAGAAAGGTTTTGGCGGTCTGGGAGGCTGTCTCAAGAGCAGCAAGGATTTCCCGTTCCTCTTCCTTTCGGTTTGCGTTGAATGGTTCATATTCAAAGATCAGAAAGAACCGTCTGGATACTGCTTCTCTGGAACTTAAGTTCTGGACAAACTGGATGTAGTCACGCTGCAGTTCCTGACAGTGGGGATCGGTTTCCCGCTCCAGCTCCAGCTGGGACTGCTCCAGATGCTTATTGATGTCTGCTTTTTTGGAGATCATCTTGATCTGGAGTTTGACAGGGCTGATCTTTAAGTAACTGATAAAGCTGTAGATAATGCCCTGCTGTTCCCTGGCACTTCGAAGCAGAAAGTTGATTGGTTCAATCTCCAGGATCTTCACGTACCGTCCGTCTGTGGTATAGACGATTCCGTTTGCGATTTTTTCCACCGGAAGATAATCCTCCAAGGTCTGGTCTTTCTTTCGCTTTTTCCGGGAAACGGGTTTTGACGTGGCAGATGAGGTGTCCTCCTTGGAAACCACCTTTTTTTTCTGCTCTTTTTTTGCAGCCCGCTTTTCGGAAACTGCCCGTTTTTCTTCCTCCTTTCGTCTCCGGGCTTCCGTTTTTTTCTGTATTTTTATCTGTTTCGCCGCCTCTTTTTTCTGTCGGCTGGCTTCTTTCTGCTCCCACTTCAGATAACGGATATCTTCCTTTGCCTGTTTTTTGATGCCCCGCTTGGTGGAGGTATCAAACTGCCGGTGTTCTTTTTTTTTACTTTTTGGCGGAGCTGGTGCGTCCGGTTCAGACTGTGGGGGAGCCGATGCCATTACTTTGGAAGGCTCTGCCATTTTTTCTGCTTTCCGGTGTTTCTTTGTCTTTGGCTCTTTGAAACGTGGTTTCCTGCGTGGCTTTCCTTCCGGAAGACTGTCGGACCTCCAGATTACCCTGCGGTTCACTACAAAACGCAGGGCATTCATCAAAAAGGCAGTGATGCTCTCCCCGCCGATTCCAATCAGGGCTACCATTGCCGCTGGAAGTGCGGTCATGCAGAGAATGATGATGCGGGCAGTCAGGGACAGCGGCAGGTGGAAAACAGGGATACCGATTGCCAGGGAAAGAACAATGCTTTCTATGGCATTGCGGATGTCAAAAGTTCCGTTTAGGATCTTGCCTTTCTCAATGAAGTTGGAAGGGATAAAGGAAACCGGTGTTTCTTCTGGCTGTGTCATGGCTGCACCTCCTTTTTCGTATCTTTCGCATCTTCGGAAGGCACAGAGGCACTGCCGGATTCTGTGTCCGGAGCTTCCGGGCTGTCAGAAGTATCCGGATACCCGCCTTCCTGCAGGTGTTCAATGTCCTGCGAAGTCAGGGACGGCAGGGAATCATCGGTTTGCTTTTCGTAAACAGTCGTATCTGCAGAGACCTGTACCCCGTCTTCTCCAAATAAAAACACACCCGTCGGGGTGTGGTAGGTAACCGGAAGCGTATCCTGATCGGAAAGTGAAAACATCAGGCAGACGGTTGTTTCGGTAGGGTAGCTGGTTTTTTCCGGCAGGAAGGTGATGCTTGTCTGTTCTTTTTTGACATACTCTTTTAGGTAGACAGGAAACTGCCCTTTGAGAGAAGCAATCTGGCTGTCGGAGAAAAATGCTTTTAAAGCATCAAAATCCAGATATTCCGGCATGGGGGTATCAGAATTTGTTTCTGTTGTTTCCTTTGCCGGTTCCCTGCCTTTGTTTCCGGAAGCTTCTTTTTTCTGGCTTTTCCAGAAACTGGGGAGAACCAGTCCGGCAAGCAGCAGAAACAGCATCAGAAAAATGGAAAGAATCACTTTTGTTCTGTTCATAATGGCTCCTTTATTTTTTGTCGAAGATCCAGTAGGCATTTGCCGTAGCATGGATTTCCGACATCATATCAAATTCACGGTTAATATAGTTCTTTGCGTCACTGTCATTGGGATCATTGACCAGTACCTTGCCGTTTGCCGTAACACCTCGGAGTACGATGAAGTGTCCGCCGCTGGTGAAAAGTCCTGCCCGCTGAGAGGAGATGACCGGACAGCCTTCGGAGAGTGCCTGAAGTACCGTATTGGCATTGCTGGTCTGTGTGACGCTGCCACAGCCGAAATGACTGGCTGCAGCCTGAAAGTAGCTCCAGTAGGTTCCAACTCCCGGCTTGTAATAGGAATTCCCGCACCATGCCACCGCATCCGGAGGGGTAATGGTATTCCCGGTCAGGTAGCTGGCGATCATGGCAAAGCTGGTAGGCCCGCAGCCGGAAGATGCGATGGAGCCGCCGCCATAAGGAATGTTCCCGTAATCGGTCTGGAGATAGTGCGGAATCTGCATTCCGTTTGCCGGATAGCTTCCGCCGGTATTGGTAATCTGATAATACCGGAGAACATGCTCCACATATTCCTTGTCCCCATACCGGTCATAATGCCAGTTCGGACGGGCACACATCATATCCGAATAAGCAATGGCGTTTTCTTTGGTATAACCGCCGTCACGTTCCATTGCCCAGTCGATATAGCCGGAGCCGTAATTGTAACCCTGAAGCGCCAGCTTGATGCGGTCCAGGTCGGTAGGTCCGGTACATCCTGCTTTATCCAGTGCATACTTTAATTCCTGAATCCCACATTCGATGGAATAAGCAGGATCGGTGATGCCGTTGGGGACATGGGGGTATTTCTTATTAAAGCCGCCTTCTGCCGCCTGCATGGGATCGCTTCCACGCCCGCCGCTTTCCTGCATCATGACTGCCATGAGGAGTTCCACATAAGCTTCCATGCCGTATTTCTGTGCGACCTGCTGGATGGTAGCCCGGTAAGCCAGCACCTCATCGCTGACACCTACCGCCATGGCAAGACCGGAAGCGGAGCCGCCAAAGAACATGGTCAGGTTTTCCACATAACTGTCTGCCGTTTTTTTCTGCTTATCGGTCAGATGAAAGACGTGATCTGCAAAGTAGGCATCTCCGGCATAGCTGACCGTGTAGGTATGGCGGGTAAAAGTAACCTTTCTGGGTGGTGCATTTTCCTCTTCCGCCGGAACTTCCACCGTGGCCGTTTCTGAAGTAACGTCATAAGAAAAAAGCCCGTCCTCGTTTTCCCGGATCAGGCTTTTGAGTTTGCTGATATTTATATTTTTATAGTCATCCTGGCTGGCACAAAACTGTGCGATGAGCTGGTTCGCATTTACGATGATACTGGAAGCGTAAGGATCGCTGATAGAGGCAGTATCTCCTTCCGGGAGTCTGGCAATTTCCGCATTGATCTTAGCAAGCAGTGCATCATGGCTTTCCTGAAGCACCTCCACGATTGCCTGATTGGAAGCCCGGATATTTTCACTGATTACCGTGTTGCTGGTCAGTGCTCCGGTATTTTCAGAGAGGTCTCCGAAGACGAGTCCCGGAAGCATGACAAGGAACAGAATGGGAAGCATCAGTACACCGCCGACGGCTGCTCCAGTTTTCGCAAGGGTGCGCCTGTGCCGGAATACTGTACCGATGACAGCAAGAGGACTGCCCATCAAGGCTGTTTTTGGCATGTTACATACGCTCCTTTCGCTGTGGGGCTGGCGGCAGTTTCTGGACAATGGATTCATTGTAGGCTACTTTGCCGCTGCCGGAAGTATATGGTGTTTTTTCGACCGTATCCTGTGCATACTGCTTGTACCAGGTGGAACCATCCACGGACTGTACCGTAGAGTAGGAGCCCTGAGTAGGAGCTGCATACTGGTCGGCATGGTACAGGGCAAAATCCCGGTTTCCGGAGCTTCCGGTTTCGGTACCGGTGATCCTTCCGCCACCGATTTCTACATTATCATAGGAAGAACCGCCGCCCGGATTGATGCCCATATAGGAAGTAAAGGCTTTCTGTGCGTCTGCTCCCTTGATGGAACCTACCTGACCGTAATTTCCCTGTGCAATGTTGCTGATGACCTGATTGGCAAAGTCTCCGCCTTTGTTCAGGGATGACTGGTAGAGCATGTTTCCGATACTGCTGTGTTCGGTATAACCGGTTGCGGAATTGACCGCTTCTCTTTGTACCTGTCTTCCCACTGCCCCGGCAAGCCCGCCGGATAGGAAGCTTCCTGCGACAGCCGCACTTCCGGGAGAAGAGGCTTTGTGGTAGCCGCCACCACCATGGGAACGCATGGAACCGGTCAGGCTCCGTCCTGCAATCAGAAGTTCAGCCATCATGTTTCCTCCGGTATTGCCGACATTGATGCCAAGCGATGCCAGAAAAGAATCAATTTTCTGGGATACCTTTAAAAAGGCAATGGCACACAGGAACCAGACGAAGACATTTCCGGTTACCGCTTCCTTTCCCTGACTGGCAACTGCCGCTTCCACGTCTGCTTCCGTAAGCTCCGCTGCAAAGACCGGCATGGAGCAAAACAGTACCAGACAGGCAGTTAGTACCAGGAATGGTATGAGTTTCTTTCTAAGTTTCATTTTGGTCCTCCTTTCTTATAGGGATAACGGATTGGCAAGGAAGGTGCCGACCATAGAAGTAAACAGCCGCAGGCACCACGCATTCATCAGAAGCAAAAAGAACTGGCCGCCAAGCATCCGGCACCAGCTTTTGAAGATATTTCCGGTTGACTGGCTGGCACCCATGGAAAAAGCTGCCGGGGCTGTGTAGACCAGTACCCCCAGAAGAATATAGCGTTCTGCCGCTTCAAAGAGCAGTTTGATGTAGTTCCACGCCAGAATCAGTACCAGAATCAGTGCAATGATGGCTACCGCCCCATTTGCACAGACTCCCAGGATGACTGTGACTACGGAGTTAAAATCCGCAAATTTTAAAGGCGGCAGGTCTTCCGTCAGAATCCAGTTGTACGGTGTTCCTGAAATCTTCAGGAGCAGATCCACAATATCTTTCGCATAGAAGGTGAGAAAGATAAAGAGGAAGGAACGGATGGACAGCTTAATGGGATCTTCCGCTTCGATACCGGCTCCCATAAAGTAATTTTTAAAGAGCTGCCATACCCAGTTTAAGAGGATCAGCCCGATGCCCAGTGCCAGAAAGACCTGATACATGGTCTCGGCAGCAGGAAAGTAGCGAAGAAACGTATCCATGGAACAGCCCAGAGCACCGAGGACTGAAGTGGTGATCAGATCCAGAATGTTCATGACCTGTTCGGCAATCCATTCCACGATTCCGTCAAGTATTCCCATAGTGGCATCTCCTTTCGTCTATCCGTTCCATTTTCCGCCTGCAAAGAACGGGGTGATGTAAGCCATGATAAAGCCAAGCCCGTTTAAGATCGCCCAGGTAATGACGATACGCTTGAGCCATGCACGTGATTCGTCCACGGTTTTTCCGCTTTTGGAAAAATTCATCATCAGAAGGGCAACCGATGCCGTTACGACTGCAGCAATGGTGGAAATGAGGATAATCTGGTTATAGACATCCTTCATGATCTCATTGGCTTTGGTCCAGATGGTAGCGGCAAAAACCGGCTGTGTGTATCCGCAGAGGACTGTGACAGCCAGAAATGCAGCATACAGGCATCTGCCATAATTGACATGCCGTTTTGTGTCCGGCGGAGCGTTTTTCAGTTTGTGTTTCACGTAAAAGTACCTCCTTTTTATAAGAGCGGCAGGAGAATTACCTCCCCTGCCTTTGCTTATGGTTTTCCTGCCTCAAGAAAGGACGCAGCCCGGTCAATGCAGGCTGCGTCCTAAATCAAAGTATGAAATTGTAAAGATCCTCCTATCTTACAGAAAAAACGCAGCTTATTTGCCGCAGGAGAGGCTTCCCATACGGCAGTGCTGCGTTTCGTTCTGCATATAATTTTGACAATATCAATTTTAACATGGGTAAATTACCGCTACAATCGCAGGACTGTGCCAGTTACAGACGATGGAGTGCCAAAAATGTGACCAACGCTAAAAGCGTTATAAATGCAATCCTTATGGATACTGTAAGCGTGATTTGCAACCAATTATACTGGATTTACATGACTAATGCTTTAAGCGTTAGTGAATACTGGAAGGAGGAGGTGTGCGTGTGAAAGGAATGGGAAAGGCAATCCGCAGGTACAGGGAAGAGGCAGGAATTACGCAGGAGAGACTGGCTGAACTGGTGGATATCAGTACCAACCATCTGGGTGCGATTGAGCGGGAAGTGAAAACACCTACGATGGAAACATTTGTAAAGCTGTTGAATGTATTAGGTGCGGAACCGAATGAAGTGCTGAAGGAAGTGATTCCTCTTACCAGAATGGAACATACTTCTGTAGTGGAAGGAAAGCTGGAAAGGCTCACACCGAAGAAGCAGGAAAGCGTGCTTCGGATGCTGGATGTGATAATTGAAGAGATGATGAAATAGAAGCTGTCTGCGAAATTGCCGCAGGCAGTTTTTTTGAAAGCTGTATATGCAATAAAACACATAAAAATATGCGATTTATGATGAAAGTGATTGCAAGATTTGATATAGTAATCCTAAAAGCATTATAAAACTAATTCTTAAAGGATGACTATAATATGAAAAAGGGATATGTGGGATTATTGGCATGTGCGTCAGGAATTCTGATCGGACTGGGAATCAGCCGGCTGGATCTGACAGGTTATCTTGAAAAAACACAGGAGCAGGAATATCACCCGGTAGAAAGAAAGGTGCCTGAATCAGTAGAAAGCAAGCTGAAAGATCCAAAACAGTGCTGGCTGTGTGGAAGCGATGAACGGAGTATGATGGATTATTTCCGGAAGTTTGACGATCTGGGAGTGATCTGTACCAATCACTGGTATGTGATGGATATGCATATCCGGAATCATGATGAGGACGGGAATCTTACCGGCCCGCAGGGAAACGGGCATATGGGTTATACCGGGACAGGAGAAGGCGGCTGCTTTTTCCATGCGGAGCAGATGTCGGATTACGGGATTTCCGAAGTATCGGTGGATTACGGGGAAGATAGTATCTTCGATGTGAAAAAAGTACAGAACCATCTGTGTCAGGAATGCCTGGATAAGCTGGTGGAAAGCATGGAGGTATTCTGTGAGGAAACGCAAAAACCCAAGCCCCGTGATCTGGTACTGGTGGATTTTCAGACATTGGAGCTGTACGCCATTCAGGAGCATAATGCGGGATACTTTATCCGGGATTATTATGTGGAAATTGAGTCGGAGGAAGATGGGGTGGAAGTAAAGGCATTTTACTGCCCGAAGCTTAATAACGGGAAAAAGGATGGAGAATAAATTGAGGTTTGCATTGGTGAGGAGTATAATGTAAGTACGTGTTATGTATTGGAAAAACTTGAATTTAGCAGAAAGAAGGATTGTTATGAAATTTATCAATACTAGAAAATTCACATGGATAATTTGTATAATAGGATTTTTGCTTGCTCTTGTAAGTATATTTTTCTTACCGAGTATTATTCCAGTACATTTTGCAAATGGGATTGCGGATGATTATGGAAGAAAAATACAAATATTTTTATTTCCTATATTACAAGTGCTTATCACTTTTTTGACTGGACGAGAAAAAGTAAAATATTGCCTGACACATTCAAAAACTTTCTTAACGGACATTCAGTTTAATTGGATGATAGATGGTGTACTTTTATTGGTAATGTTTGCAGAAATATGGGTTATCTATGCTTCATTTGCATAGAAATACTTGCATAACAATTTACATTTGATTGAGCAGATAAAAATGATTTGAGGTGGTAGCAATGAAAAAGCGATTGGGAATCATAGCCGGAATTTTAGGAATTGTATTGGCAGTCATTGGCATTGTACTGAAGCAGAAAGAAAACACAGCCGTTTCTGTTATTGGTGGTGCGGATGGCCCGACTTCTATTTTCATAGCAGGGAAGTTAAATGGTGATAATTTTATTTTTATGATTGTAGTTGGAATTATTTTATTGATTTTGGCAGGAGTTATTTTTTACAAACGTAAGCATTAAGTTACAGTTTTTTAGACTGTGTATGGCGGAAGAACCGGGAAAGTGTAGATATATCATGGGGATTTTGGAAAAAAATAAAAAAAGTAAGGGTACAGCGTTTGTCTATGATGAGAATAATGATTACTATAAGATGGAAATAAACGGGATTGAATTTGTCTGTGACAGTATACATTCCGATTATGAGAAGCATGCAGTTGAACTGGCACAGGCGTATGAGAAAAGGCTGCCGGATATCGTGGATTATCTTATGCCGGATATAAAGGAGATGTTTGGAATTACAAATCCAGATGTAATAGCAAACTCACTAGGAAAGCCGAGTATAGATTTGGATAGAGGAACACTGACTTATCTGGAGCACACAATGGACAGCCTACATATTATTGAAATGGAATTTGACGGTATCTTCACGGCATTCTATAACTCCTGTATTGATGGATAGGACTTTAGTAACATAGAGCTGCAGTTGTCTACAGCTTTTATCCAGACTTCGGATGTTACAGAGAAGCAATCAGAAATGGATTGATCGATTTCTGAAGCAGTATCCGGTGAAATCCTTGAACATATGAAGGAAAAGTATGTATGTTAATTTTATTTTTATTGTAGACAAAAGATAGGACTGATATGATAAAAGAACAGGTTATTACAAATAGAGGTGGAGTATTTGATGCAGAAAATATTATTACTGGAGGATGACTTGAATCTAAATCGGGGAATTGCCCTGTTACTTTCACGGGAAGGGTATGAGGTTCGTCAGGTTTATACAATAAAGGAAGCAAAAGAAGCATTTCAAAAAGGAGATTATGCTCTTGTTATCAGCGATATTACATTGCCGGATGGTACAGGACTGGATTTTGGAAGGATGGTACGTGCAGGTGGAGATACATATCTTATCTATCTTACGGCTTTGGATCAGGAAATAGATATTGTAAATGGTTATGATACAGGGGCAGATGATTATATTACCAAACCATTTTCACTGATGGCTTTGGTGTCGAAGGTGAACGCATTGATGAGACGGCTTTCTAAGGTACAGGCACAGATTATGTCTTCCGGAGAGATTACGGTGCATATGAAAACGATGCAGGTGTATAAAGGGGATGAACCAGTTACTTTAAGTAAGAAAGAATTCTCTCTGTTGCTGTATCTCTGGGAGAATGCAGGACAGATTGTTTCAAAAGAAAGTATCCTGGAGCATGTATGGGATATAGACGGTCAATTTGTCGATGATAATACGGTTACTGTCAATATAAGCAGACTGAAGAATAAACTTGGAACAGAAGAGATAGCGAATGTGAGAGGACTGGGATATATATGGACCGGAAAGGTAAACAAAAATTAAAACGGTATTTTATCGTATATGTAATCTTTGCAGTATTTTTTACAGTAGGAATGTATCTGATAACAAAGTATGAGGAAAATGCGAAAGCAACGCAGATAGCACTGCTCCTTGCAGAACATCCTGAACTGGAAGGGGAAATAGTTGCAATCTGGGAAAAGTCAGGAACAGTAGATTTTATAAGAGACCGGGACGATCAGAAGATAGAAAGAGTCGTACAGATGCTGGAAGAAACTTATGGTTATCACTCAGGGAGTGGATCTTCAGATGTGGTTATAAGGATTATCTGGGGAATTGGATTACTAGTGGGAGTCATAGTATGTAGCCTGTTCTTGTACCTGGACCGAAGAAAAAACTGGAGCAGATACGGTGATGAGGAACAATTACAGCAATTATATGAATGTCTGCAGGAATTCAGAAAAGGAAAATTCCAAACATATCCTGAAGAAACATCAGAATCGGAACAATGGTTAAAGGTGTGGGAATCTGTAAAGGAGCTGGGGCAATATTTCGAAGATTTGAAGGAACGTCTGGAGCAGGAAGAAAATGGTACGAAGAGTCTGATTACAGATATTTCCCATCAGTTGAAGACTCCGCTTGCATCACTCCGGATGAGTCATGAGCTGGTGGCAGAAAATCGGGTTACAGGAGAAGAACAGAGGGAGTTTCTGGAGCAGGAATCACAGGAACTTACCAAACTGGAACAGCTCTTGAATGAACTGGTAAATCTTTCAAGGCTGGAAACACATATGATCCAGATACATTCGCTTCATGAAAGCCTGAAGAAAACGCTAACAGAGGCTGTCAGTCAGATTTATATGAAGGCAAGAGGAAAAGATATTTCCATTCAGGTGGAGATGGATGATGATATAGTTGTGAACCATGATTCAAAATGGACGGTAGAAGCATTAACGAATATCCTTGAGAATGCAGTCAAATATTCACCGGAACATACAACGATTACAGTGAGGACGCAGGAGCTAGCAAGCAATGTGCTTATTGAAGTAGAAGATGAAGGAATGGGCATTCCTGCGGAGGAACTGCATAAGATCTATCAGAGATTTTACCGGGGAAGGAAAGCAAAGGAACAGGTAAAAGACGGAGCGGGTGTCGGTCTGTATCTTGCCAGAAAGATCATAGAAGAACAGGGGGGGACAATAGCAGCCAAAAGAAAGGCTGAGAAAGGTATGATATTTAAAGTGACACTGCCGCTCATAATAGGAGAATAGTCGGAACCCTTACAAAACTGTTATGGTTGTTGTAAGGGTTTTGTAATGCAGGAATGTTATAGTAGGGGTATGAAATGGAAAGGGGACTTGAAGATATGAGTAGTATTTTAAAAGTAGAAGATCTAGTAAAGTATTATGGAGAAGGCGAGAATCAGGTGAGAGCCGTGGATCATACAAGTTTACAGATAGAGAGAGGCAAGTTTACAGCTATCGTAGGACGTTCCGGCTCCGGAAAATCTACACTTCTGCATCTGATTGGAGGGCTTGACAGACCGGATTCCGGCAAAGTATGGATTGATGGAACCGATATCTATTCTCGAAAAGATGATAAACTGGCACAGTTTCGAAGAAAGAAGATAGGATTTATCTTTCAGGATTTTAATCTGATTCCATCGCTGAATGTGTGGGAGAATATCGTTCTTCCGCTGGGACTTGATAATCGCAAGGTAAAGCCGCGGGAAGTGGAAGATATTCTCAAAAAAATCGGACTGCAGGATAAGAAAGATGCGATGCCGTCTGCTTTGTCTGGTGGACAGAAACAGAGAACTGCGATAGCCAGGGCATTGGTGACAAGACCGGCGATAATTTTGGCGGATGAGCCGACTGGAAACCTTGATTCCCAGACTGAGCTAGAGGTTATGAGCCTATTGAAAAGCTGCGTGTCGGATTTCGGGCAGACGCTTATCATGATTACCCATGATGAAACGATTGCCCAGATGGCGGATGAAATGATTATCATTGAAGATGGCAAGGCGGTGAGAAGATAATGAAGATGACGACCAGAGTTGCATATTGCAATATGCGGCATTATAAGAGCAAAAACATACTGATTGGAATTGCCATTATCCTGACAACATTACTGCTGTTCGTAATCCCATCAATCGGAAAAGATATGGTGGAAGTGAACTTTGCGGTAATCAATAAGATTTATCCAACATGGCATGCCCTTTATCGGAACGTGGACGAGAGTACAGTTATGAAACTGGCGGCACATCATGATGTGAAAACTTACGGACTCCGCAGCGATGCGGGGTACATGAATCTGGAAGATGCGACGGTTTCCATGATGTATATGGACAGAACAGGGATGGAACTTTATAAAGTGAAGCTGAAAGAGGGGCAACTTCCGCAGAAAGAAAATGATATTGTGGTTTCAAAAGGAATACTGGAAGCATTAGGACAGAATGGGAAAATCGGTGACACTATCACAGTACCTTATCAGATTCTGAAAGATGACGGACTGGATTATACGAAGGAGAAAGACTTTCGAATCTGTGGTTTTTTAGCAGATAATGAGAGCAGCAAAGAACAAAAACAATATACATCATTGGTTTCAGAGGCCTTTCTGAAAGCGGAGATACCGGTAGAACAGGTGAAATATCGGTTTTTACTTCAGGTGAATGGACAGAAAGGAAATACGACTGCAGATTATACAGAGACGATACAGAATATTGCCAGACAGTTCGGGATTTCCGAGGATGACATGAATATTAATAAAGAGTATCTTGCAGCAAATTATGTGGATCCGGCTACAATTCCGGTGATTGTAGGAATCATGCTTATTGTTGTATTGGCGGGCATTATCACAATTTATAGTGTTTATTATGTATCTATGAACCAGAGGGTTCGGGAATTTGGAAAGTTAAAGGCAATCGGGGCTACGAAACGGCAGCTTAGACAAATCGTACTAAGAGAGGGAATGGGAGTGGCGTTGTTTGCCATTCCGATAGGACTTTTGATCGGAACAGTTGCTGTGAAAGTTGTACTTCTCCAGTTTGTAGAACATGCAAAGGATTCAAACGTACTTATAACAGAGGCATACAAGGTTGTAGCTAAAGGAGAAGTCCAACTTTATTATTGGTGGATTTATCTGTTGGCAATTGCAGTGACTCTGTGTACAGTGTATCTGTCACTGATGAAGCCTATGCGTATGGCGGCGAAGGTATCAGAAATAGAAGCTATGCGTTACCAGGGAGGCAGTAAGCGACAGAAAAGCAGCAGGAAGGGATATCAATTTCTGAATATCGGACGACTGACCAAGAGAAATCTTGCAGAGAATAAAAAGAAGAGTACTATCACGATTGTATCTATGGCCGTTACCGGAATATTTGTCATGATGGTAGCAACGGTGCTGTCTTGTGCAAATCCGATGGAAAGTGCAAAGAGTTCGATTGTGGGGCAATATGAGATTTCTCCAATTGTGGAATCCGGGAATAAAGAGCATCCTGAATATGAATGGGCGGAGGTTCAAAAGAATAATCCATTAAATGAAGGACTAAAGCAGCAGATAGAGGAGCTTGACGGTGTTGAGCGGGTAGATGTGTTTACCGCGTTGAAGGTATCAGGAGGACCTTTTGAAGAAAAAATTGGAACCGAATTTATCAATGGAGTGCCGGAAGAATACGCAGAAGAGCTGAAAAAAGGAATCACTGAAGGCAATGTCACATACGAGGAATTGAAATCCGGGGATAAAGTGATTCTGGACCGCGCGCTACTTCACTGGTATCCAGATATTAAAGTGGGAGATAAGCTGAAACTCAATATTCATGATGGAGATAATACCTTTCAAAAAGAGATTGAAGTGGCAGCAATTGGTGAATATGGAGGAGGTCTGACAAACTATAACTGTCTTATCATGGCAAAAGAAGGGGCAGAGAAACTTACCATAAATAATTCTTCCAGCTATTTTCAGGTGATTGCAGATAAGGATTATGATGAGGCACTGGAAGCATCTCTACAGGCTATTGTGGATGGATCAGGCAGACTGCAGATGCGTACCTGGAAGAATGAGTACGATACATGGGAAAATGCCATACAGATGACTAGAGGTGCATGTTATGCATTTATCATCATTCTGGCAGCAATCAGCATTATGAACTTGATTAACACAATGATCAATAGTGTCCATGTGCGAAAAAAGGAGCTTGGCATGATGCAGGCAATCGGAATGTCGGACCGTCAGTTGATGAAGATGCTCCAGTTGGAAGGTATATTCTATACAGTAGGCACTCTTATTATCAGTATCGGAGTGGGAAGTCTTGCAGGATATCCGTTGTTTTTATATGCAAAGCGTACAGGAATGTTTGATATCAGCACATACCATTATCCGGTAACAGCAGCTATTATTATAATTTTAACATTGTTTGTGATACAGATGTTATTGGCAATATTCATTGCAAAGTCAGTAAGGAAAGATTCATTGATAGAGAGAATTCGTTTCAGTGAGTAAGAATATAAATTTCTGATGTTTAATGCAGATACTAATCAATGTCATAATAAAAAGGGGGACTTGATTTCTCAAATCCCCCAGTGTATAATGAACTCAAGAAAGGTATTCAGATGCAAAATCTGATGCCCTCAGTTAAATTTTATATTCTATGTATAAGTCATAGCATCCAAAACTTTCCTAGGGTCGTGGATGCTATTTCTTATTATGTCGATCTATATAAGTCAAAGCCGCAAAAATTACCAATAGTAAAGTCAATACTTCCATTGTATTCATGGGCATCACCCTCCTTGGATACTAGAGGGCAAAATCGAAATGCATCCGTCTTTCCGGTTCAGTAATACCGAATCAGTATAACACGTTACCGTTTTCAGTACAATAAGGTAATGGTCTGAAAAATACTTTATTCTGTCACCTTATGTAGCTGTATCGTGAGTATTTGCTGGACTAATTGGTGCTGTATATGAAAAAAAGCTATTTAAAAATAAGGTGGAAGCCTTATATGGTCTGCTTGATGATGCGGGTGATGATGCCGAGGGCAACATTACGCTCTTCATCAATATGCGTCACCACAAAGGATACCTGATCCTTTTTCCCGACTGTCCGGCTGTCATAGCAGGAGTGGGCAATGGCATTGACACCGATGGAGAGCCGGACAAAGACGGTGCCTTTATGGATGTCTTCCACAGTTCCGGCGTATTTTCCCTGAATCTTACATTTTTTCATGTTTTCCTTGCTGGTGTTGCCTTCCACACTTTTGACATCTGCGTGGACAATGACCTGCTCCGGTGAGTCTGCCCGCACATCCAGGATGCGTACCAGGATGTGATCGCCTACCTGGAAGCGTTCTCTGGCATCACCCATCCAGTCGAAGGACAGGTCTCTGGCAAGAATGGAGGTTTCCACACCGAAAATTTCTGCCCGGACTACCTTTTCCGCAACAGCAATGACTCTTGCCTGCACGATACGGTCTTCATAAACTTTCGGCATTCCGGAAGCATCTTTATCCAGATAGAAGATCTGGCGTTTCTTCAGCATCGCTTCTTTCCGGCTGGCGACAATGCTGCGTGTCTTCGGATCTAATCCCTTAATCAGAAAATCAATCTCACATCCAAGCATATTGTTGAGGATTTTGTTCTGCCGCAGAGCAAGCTCCCCATAATCGTGTGCTTCATCCTGCATGAGATGGATCATCATCTCAGTTACTGGGATGACAGTACGGAAATCCTTGTAGTAAACCACGGCAATGAGGCTGCCGTTTTCTGTTTTCTCGATACCGCCAAGCATTCCGGTTAAGATCCGGCGGGTACGGTAGGCATTCTGGATCTCATGCCAGGTAAGGTCTGAAATGGACTGGGCTGTTTCCAGCTTCGCATCGGAATCCAGAGTTAAAATAGGTGTGTTGGTTGTTTCGTTTGGCATCATAGTGTCTCCTTTCAAATTATGACATGATAGAATCTTTATCTAAAGGAACCATGTCTGTGTGATCCGAATAGTTATCTGCTGAGAAGTCATCCGGGAAATCGTGATAGCCAGGTTCCTGATAAACGCTTTGCTGGTCAAAGTGCGGTTCAGCTTTTTTCTTTTTCTGCTTTCCATAAGAAGCGGTTTTTTTCGGGTGGGAAGCAGGAATAGTTGGAGTGTACGTATATTCTTCACTACATGCTCCTTTTCTCCATTCCGGAATATGTTCGGAAGCCTTCCGGGGAATGAGTTTTTGGGCATCCGGGTGCAGGGTGTAATCGTATTTTTCTACCTGCAGTACCTTCTGACCACGCAGGATAATCAGTGCAGTATCCAGCGGGAGCCGCAGGATCTCATCCGGAGTTAAGAGCTTTCGTTTCCCGATGGATCTGGTCTGGCGGTATTCCGGTGTATAATCGGATACCCTCCAGCTATTTAATTGTTTGGCTTCGCTGCTGACACCAACGGTCACATCACCGGAGCGGTTAGAGATAAATGTAGCAGTTACCTCATCCGTACAGCCTAAAAATAGCTGAGTGTCGCAGTTCCCGATGATTTCCTGCCATTGGTTTAAGGGATACCGGTTCTGCATCTGAGGCAGGTTTTGGAAAATGCAGGAAATACTGAGGTTTCGACTTCGGATCACGGAAATCTTTTTGTTGAGCGATAGGATTGCTCCCGTATTCGCCAGCTCATCAGCCAGGATATGTACCGGAACCGGCAGTTTTCCATCTTCCCCATAGGTGTCTGCATAACGGACCAGTTTGATAAATACGAAGGTCATAAACAGGGAAGAAAGAAAATCAAAAGTGCTGTCTTGATCCGAAGTGATGCAGAAGTATGCACATTTTTCTTTTCCCGGCAGCGTCAGGTTGATCTCATCATAGGAAGTGATCTGGCGGATCAGCTTGTTCTGGAATACCTGAAGTCTGGAACCGAGTCCGATGATGACGCCGGAACGTACCGTGTCACTTGCCTGCTTATAGATGCAGTAGGGGACTTTTGCCGGATGGGAGACCGGAAGCAGGTCAAAGAGGCTGTTCAGTTCTTTTTCCGAACTCATGGTCAGGAGTTTGTATACCTGTCCGATATTCTTTGCCTCCGGTGGGAATCCCTGATCCACATAGAGAATCAGAGCTTTTAATAAGTTCATCTCGGCATTGTCCCAGAAGTGATCGCCTTTGGCAGAACCGGTATTCTGGATGATGACATCAGCAAATACCTGTGCCATGGTTTCCTGTCCGCCAATTTCACCCAGACAATTCCAACTATCCGAGTTTTCCGGGTTTACAAGATTAAAGGATTTCACGATATATCCGGCATTCTCAAGGTAAGTGGCTGTACTTTCGTACAATTCCGATTTTGGATCGGTGATGATGAGGCTTTCCCCGCGGGCAACACACTGGAAGATCATGTTGCGTGCAAAGGCCCGGCTTTTCATGGAACCGCTGGCACCGTAAACGGCAATATTCCGGTTCATGCGGGTATCCTTCGGGAGACAAACGGCTTTTCCGTTCAGTTTTCCAAGAATGGTTCCCTTGTGTTTCTTGACATCATTCGTAAGCTCCAGTACCTGATGCATTTCCTCCAAAGTCATAAAACCGGAAGTCCCATAGGTTCCCTTTGTGGAATAATTCAGGTTCCGGCCCCGGTCTGTTATTTCCCCGTTTCGGTCAAATCCCATACGCATGAGAAGGAAGGTCAGGAGTCCAAAAGCTGCCAGACATAGAAAAATCCCATACAGATTGTACGGGAAAGCAGTCAGGGCATCCAGACAGGCGAGCGGGTGCGGGGAGGGGATCTGCGGGGCAGTTCCGTTTCCGGCAAAATTGCCGGCAGATTCCCAGGTCTGATAGTTGCGGATAAATTGAGCAACATAGCCTCCTGCATAGAGGGTGCAGAAGGTGATCGGAAGCATATAAATGAGCTTCCACCATTTACGGTTCATGTAAAAACCCCCTTTTGAATTTGCAAAGGTCAATACTGGAGAAATGGATTGTGGCAGTTAAGTATTTTTTCAGGACCGGAATCTGAAAATCGAAACAGATCAGGTTCCCGGATCTGCCGTATACATTTAAGCCGGTATTGAACCGGTTGATTCGCTGCATGTCAAAATCATAAGCAAGAAGGATGGGGTTCCCGGAAGCATCCGTGGCATCATGTTCCAGTGGAATTGAATCGCTGCGGCAGCCCAGATCGGACAGCAGGAGGTTGTCCAGCTTTTCCATGATCTCAGGGTGAACCAGCAGTTTTAAAAGCACTTCCCCTTCCGGAGTATTGGGAAGGTAATGGAAATGCTCGAAGGAGGTGTCCAGCATAAACAGGCTCTTTTTGTAGCCTCCGGTACTGGTAAACAGCCGGAAAGCCATTTCCATGTCGGTTCCGGTCATGATTGCCCGGATCTGTGGATGTCCGTTGTAAGGGTAGCCTTGCAGGTAATGCTGCAGGAAGGCGTTTAAGCGGACTTCCGTTCGATATTCCCATTTCAGGACTCCGTTTCCCGTGTTATAAAGGACATAGACACATTGCGGTGCCATCAGGATGCCCATGCTGCGGGAGTTCCTAATCTTCGTGGTCTCCGGGCCCAATTCCTTAATTTCTCTGGAAGCGTAAAAAAGAGGAAGGCTTCGCATACCGATGGAACCAGCTTCGCGGTGATTACAGAAGATGTCAGGTTTTACATCCGGATAAAAGGGAATCCCGGCATGAAGGAGTGTCAGATACGTTTCGGCTTTCTGATGTAAGCGGATACGTCGGGATACTTCACTTCGGATGAGGTTCGTCTCGGTATTGCCGGTCAGATAGCACTGGAAGCGTAGCGGCGAGACAGATAACAGCATCTCTTTCGCAGCTTTTGTAAGACGGTAGCCTCTGAGAGCATCCCGGTAGTGGGTACGGATGAGGTGTTCCGCCTTCAAATCCGTAATGAGTTTTTCCGCATAGGAGGCACTTGGGATGAGTCTGTTTAGCTGGTCTGCGGGAAATTCCCCGCACATCCCTATCATTTCCAGTAAGCGGTATTTCGTAGTGTCAGGTCTTATCAAATAAGCATCACCTCAATTCAGTTCTTACCCATGCAAGCCTATACTTGGGTAAATCTCCGGTGGTTTGGAGATAAAAAAAGCAAGAAAACAAAGTTCCCTGCGGTGGTTCTTACCGATGTCGGATTTCTGCCTGAGAAGTCAGGAGATTTTCCGACATGCTTTCGTGATGATTTTTCTGGTTCTGCAGCCATTTCGGAAAGTCAGCTTTTTCCATAACCGATACCAGTGTACAGTCCTTTAAGCCAAGCTGTGTCGTGTAGTAGGAATCACAGAAAAAGCCGCTGTCATCTGTCAGAACATAAGTACAAAGTGTATCCAGAATCTGTTTAAACTCCAGATTGTCATAATCCCGGATACGTCTTTGAGGAAGTTCCCTGTCATATATTTGACTGAAACATATCACGCAGTCACGATAGAGGGGCAGGGCATTTTGTTTTACATACTCCCGAAGCATATAATTAAGCGGTTCATGGAGAAATGCAGTGTTTGTGTGGACTCTTCGTTTCGGAAGCAGTCCGGGAAGCGTAATGGTGAGAATCCCCTGCTGTTCTGCAATCCGGATTCCCTGTGCATCTGCCGCTTTGGGAAGATAAGCTGCTTGATTTGGGGAGAGAGCCGGACAGACAAGGTTACGCATCTGGCAGGCAATCCGCTCCGCCCGAAGAGCAGCACTGACGCTCAGTTCCTCAAAATTTTTATCATAATTCTGGATATCAGTGACCTTCAGAGCGTAAACGGTATTCGTCAGTTTTTGCAGCTCCCCTTCCAGTTTTTCAAGCCGCTGGTAAATGGTTGGTGTATTTTGCGTCATAATAACCTACTTTCTCATGTAGTAACTGACAGCACCGGATTCATTTACAAGGCAGTAAGCGGCTACATCATCAATGGTGATTTTGGCAGCCTGGCTTTCGGATTCTAAGACAATCAGGCGCTTGGAACCATTTGATGGGATACTTTCCATCACATGATTAATCAGAGCCTCCTGTTCTTCACCGATATAGATGATTTCGTATTGTTCATCTTGCGAAAAGAAATTGAGCTTGATTGGAAATTCGCCACTGGTGTGGTATACAATACCTTTCTTAAAATCCAGCAGTACCCAAAAGCATGTAATTATAGCATAGTCAGGATTCTCAGCAGACTGCTGGCTGTCACAAAGAAGGTCATGCTCTTTATCGTAAATGATGCGCCCTTGTTTGATGAGGCTGGTAACCAATGACTTGATAGACTGCTCATGTCGGGAGAAAAGTTGTAAAACCTGGTCATACTTCAGAGTATGGTAAGTGGTAATGAACCGTAAGAGCTTGGCTCCCTCTCCTTGATAGATTTCGTTCCTTGTTTTCATGATTGACTCCCTTCTATATATAATAGGAAACTTTATACGTATGGCTGTACGTACAGAATACATTTGGTATTGTAAGTATAGTGTACGTACATAGTACATATGACCTGCTGTCAGCGATTGAATTTACAGGTACAAAAAAAGCACCATCTATGGGTGCTGGAAATAAGGAAAACTATAAGCAATACCTATTGTAGCATGGGTAAATTTACGCTTCAATCGCAGAAGCAGGTCATTTCTGTGCCATTTTCACTGGTTGGCATAAAAAAAGCAGGAAACCATTTTGATTCCCTGCATGGTGTATTGTTGTGCTTTTGTGTAGTTCTAATGATTACTTGTCTTTATAAAATGCTTCGAAAGCTTGTGCGAAGAATTCGGCTGTACCATTGCCGTATTTTTCATCTATCATAGGTTTGATTTTTTCATTACGGTAATATTGAGCCTGTGCAACCATCAGACCGTGTTCTTTCTTTATCTGTGAAAGTTGTTTCATAAGAAAACCGTATTCGGAAACAAGTTCTCTTACTTCAGAAGAATCTGGTGAACATACTTTTTTAGCTGCTAATTTGTATAAAAGATTGTCAAATTGTTGGTTGTAACTTTCTGCAGCCTCTTTGCTAATAGGATTGTTGGCAACAGACAGGAATTGCTCTTTTCCTCCATACCACTCAACAACTTTAGCATAGCCTTTCTGCATTTCTTCTGATGAAACTGTCTTAATATAATGCTTTTTCCATTCTTCAATGCTTCCAAACTCTTTTACAGCAAGTTCTTTCATATTGTCAGGCATATGTTCAAACATAGTTTGGAACATTTCTTCAACTTCCGTTTTACTAAAAATCGCAAAATCCATTTTATTCTCTCCTTTCAGGATATCATCAATGCTGGCAATCAGATGTTCCATACGTTCTTTCTTTGCTACCAACATTTTTCTCTGCATTTGCAAGATCTGGTTCCTTTCAAGAGCAGGATTCTCCAGAACAGCTTTGATTTCTTTCAAAGGAATGTCAAACTCACGGAAAAACAGAATCTGCTGTAATATTTCCAATGCCCTATCGTCATAAAGCCGGTATCCCGCATCACTTTTTTGTGTTGGTTTTAAAAGCCCGATTTCATCGTAATAGTGAAGCGTGCGAACGCTGATACCTGTAAGTTCTGATATTTCTTTGACTGTCCTCATAGTTGCTGACCTCCTGTTCCTGATAAGATAACTGTACGCTATGACGTTCCGTGAGAGTCAATATATATTTTGCATTTTTTAGTATAACATTTTTATGATATTACGAAAAGCCGAGGAGATAGGCGATATGTATTACTCTGGAAAGAACTTGTTGAGCGTATCCAATGTCTCTTTTGCAGTAAATCCCCAAAGGATGGTACTGAGTGCTTCAATCGCAGCCCTGCGTTTCCGGTAATAGGTGCGGTAGGAAATATTGGTGATGTGGTGAGCCAGCTTATCCAATATCTCATCTGTATTTTTCATTTCCTGTGGAGAGAGAAAAGCGTAGTAGAGAATCCAGTAATACTGTTCTCCATGCTTGTGATTGTTCCGGAGGAGATCGATGGATGATTCCAAAAGCTTCAGCATCTGGTTGCTTCTGGCAATACTTTTTGCCCGTTGTTCGATGTCACTTCCGGTAAGATCAGCACCGGCTGCATAGATGGAGTCCAGAAATTTGTCGATGTCATTGTCATACTGGAGCTTAAATTGGTGTTCCATCTGGTGTACGACTACCTTCAGGCTGTAGGTTGCATCCCGGTATCTGCGTAAAAACTGGTAGGTGTCATGGAAACGTGGATCTTCTTCCGGGGAAGGAAACCCCTGTGTGTTACGGTTTGCCATGCCTATTCACCTCCCTTCAGGGCAGTGTGGGCTGCCATGGCAGGCTTCTTTTGGACAGACTCGTCCCCTGGACTTATGGACAGTTCGAAGCGGTAAGCAGCGTTCCCGTAGGGGCAGATAATATTTAGAGTATATTGATTTAATATATCTTTGCAGGCTGATAAGGGAGATAATATATAGCGGGTTTTGGAACAGTGGCAGCATGGAATCCCTTGTGAATCCAATAGCTCTGCGACTTTTTGCACGATATATTTCATATGCGAATCCGGAACGCAGGAATCATTTTTTGAAACGGTAATTTGTGTATCCATGACAGTTTCTGAAACTGTGGCGGAACCAGATTCTTCCACAGTAATTTCTTCAGGTATATGGATTGGCAGTTGCATCTTCATGGCGATTTCCTCCTTGTCAATCATTACATCGCTGATGTTGAACATTACGGACAGGTAATTGTTGAGATAAATTACGCTTCCGTGTTTTCCTGTAAATGAGATAAGTGTAATGTATTCTTTTTCCTCCAGTTTCTTCAGAAGTCGGGAGACCGATGCCTTTGACAGTCCCCAACGGTCGCCCAGTGAATGAAAACTGGTAAGGGGATTGCCAGTATTGTTCCGGTAATATACAACCGGACCGGAATCCGAACCCTGTACGGTGGCATCGTTGTAGACAGCATGAATCCAAAGATCTAAAAGAATATCCATCTCCGAGCATTTCCCTATGCCAATTAGTTCGTGAACTTTGGCAATCGGGAAAAAGAAAAACCCTGTATCTTTTTTACAGGGATAGTTATATTCCAATATGGTGTTGTCTTTAGGCCAGTCGGTTATTTTGAATTTGACCAGCTTGTTTTTGCCAAGGAGAGAATAGGTAATATAATTCTGTTCTTCAAAAAACTTGAGGATAGATAATACCTGATGCTGGAAGCGGCAGCGGAACCAATTCTGAAGATCTGTGACGGAGCAGATCCATTCTCCGGGACCGACTGTGTAGGTGATGTGTTCCATCCGGCGATAGGATGTCCGATAATTTGCATAGGAGCATAAAACCAGATAGTAAAAAAGAAAAGAGCCTCCGGTGGTTCGGATGCTCTTCGTTGTGATTAGTGTTTGTATGAAGTCACGGTAAATGCGACAGCGTGGAAATTCCACGATTTGTTTGAGTTCTAATTGGTAATTCATATTGATAATTCCTTTCGTATAACACAGTTTTTATTTAGGTATCAAGTTAGAAGCTATCTAAAATTATCGGAGAATAGAGATAGGCTTCATTGCATTTTTATTGCATTTTAAAAATTTCTTTTATTTGTTTATAGCGCTTCAAATTGTTCCAAAACGCCTAAAATTCAGCAATCTTTGTTAATACCCCGTACTGTCAGTCTGGAGTTCGAATAAGTTGGAGTATCAAAGAAACCCAGTATTTATGCGGGGTTGCGGCACTTCAAGAAGTCTTTTGATAACAAATTGATAACAGTTGCATAAGAGCCATTATTCTTGTAATCCAATGGTTTTGCGGTTAAAGAATGATTGACAGGTGGTTGTGCAACAAATAAATCCATATTATAAACTAAGCCCTTAGCTGTGGGTATGAAACTCATGGCTAAGGGTTTTTTGTCGTCTTTATTTATCTGGTTTGAGTTGGTCTTTGAACATTTCAACCAAAGCGTCACTAAGTTCCTGTGAGGGTACTTTTGCCCATCTCTGTGTGGTATCGAACTTCGGATAGTGGTAACGCCAGTTATCGTATTCTTCCCTGCTGATTTCTTCGGAAGATAACTTGTCCGCCTGCTCTTTCCAAGCATAGAGCATTTTTAGTAGTTCGTGGGCGTTTTTTCCTTTTTCCTTGTTGACTTTCAGACAGATTTCTCCGTCTGCTTCGCTGACAGTCAGACCATACAGATCTTCAAGGGTAAACAAAGTGTGCATCAGTCCGATATAGCTGTCAATGTCAGGTACATCGAGGGCATGAGGGGAAACATCAAGTGCCTGTGCCAATGCAGCAGTAAGTTCCGCCTTCGGTTTTCTTGTTCCTGTTTCATATTGAGCTAAACGTACATCAGCACTTCGTTCAGGAAAACCGACAATCGTACCAAGATATTTTTGTGTCATTCCACGCAGAATGCGGAAAAAATGTATTCTTTCTCCAATAGCCATCATCATCGCTCCTTGTATATGTAGTGTAATCAGTATAGCAGATATGTTTAGGAGAAGTCAAGATAATACAAAACAAAAAAGTTTAATATTTTTCAAAAAACCGCTTGACACAAGCAAATATGCTTAGTATAATGAATTCGAAATTAAGCAAATAAGTTTAGAAAAGAAGGAGGGCAATCTATGGATAACAAATTTATTCGTGCCGGAGAAGTGGCACAGGAACTAAGCGTATCAAAGCCTTATGCCTATAAGTTAATTCGACAGTTGAATGAGGAATTGAAAGAAAAGGGCTTTATTACGATTGCGGGGCGTGTGAACCGCCAGTATTTCTATGAAAGGCTCTACGGAGCAGGAAAGGAGGAAAAATAATGCCGGTATTTAAGAATGAGGACAATGGAACATGGTATGTGATGGCAAGGTATGTGAACTGGAAAGGCGAGCGTAGGCAGAAATGTAAACGTGGTTTTGCTACCAAGAAAGAAGCACAGGAATGGGAGCGGATGTTCCAGTTACAGAATGCTTCTGACCTTGATATGAGTTTTGAAGCCTTTACCGAATTGTATATCCGGGATGTGAAAACACGTCTGAAGGAGAACACATGGCTGACAAAGGAGCATATCATCCGCACGAAGATACTTCCGTATTTCGGAAAGTTAAGGATTAGCGAGATTTCCACAAAAGAGATTATCACATGGCAGAATGAACTGCTTGCCTATCGGGATGAGAAGAAAAAGCCATACTCACAGACCTATCTAAAAACGCTGCACAATCAACTGTCAGCCATATTTAATCATGCGGTACGTTACTATGAGCTGCGTTCCAATCCTGCCGCAAAAGTAGGAAATATGGGAAGTGAGGAACACAAGGAAATGCTGTTTTGGACAAAAGAAGAATACAAGAAATTCTCTTTTGAAATGATGGACAAACCAGTTTCCTTTTACGCTTTTGAAATGCTCTATTGGTGCGGTATCCGAGAAGGAGAACTTCTTGCACTGACCGCAGCCGATTTCGATTTTGAGAAAGAAACCGTCAGAATCAATAAATCTTATCAGCGGCTACACGGAGAAGATGTGATTACCACACCGAAAACAAAGAAAAGCAACCGCATGATCAAAATGCCGAAGTTTCTTTGTGAGGAAATGCAGGAATATCTGAGTATGCTTTACGGATTAAAGAAGAAAGACCGTATCTTTACAGTCACAAAAAGTTATCTCCATCACGAGATGGACAGAGGGGCAAATGCCGCAGGGGTAAAGCGTATCCGCATTCACGATCTCCGTCACAGTCATATAAGTTTGCTCATTGATATGGGCTTTTCAGCGGTGGCGATTGCAGACCGTGTGGGGCATGAAAGCATTGACATCACTTACCAGTACGCTCATCTGTTCCCGTCAAAACAGACGGAAATGGCAGATAGATTAGATGATTTAGGGAAAGGAGAGGTTGAAAATGTCAGCTAAGAACAGGGATAACAAAAATCGTTGGAGAAACATTACGGTAGGGTTTCGGGTATCTCCCGAAGAAAATGAACTTATTAACAAGGCGGTTGCCTTATCGGGATTGCCAAAACAGGAATACTGTTACCGCCGCTGTTTGAATCAGGATGTGGTGGTACAGGGCAATCCGAGAGTGTATAAGGCACTCAAACTAGAACTTGATTCTGTCCTTACAGAGTTAAAAAGGATTGAAGCGGGAAACAGCGTGGATGAGGAACTGATGAATGTAATTGAACTGATTTCCATTATTCTTGGCGGTCTGAAAGGAGAGGATGAGAATGGAAAATAAAAAAGAAATGACTGCCCCGAATGTATCTGTTGGCGCAGATACGGAGCAGCCGATTCAAAAAATCGCTGAAAATAGTATATACGAGTATGAAGAAAATATCAAGAGTTTTGAGGAAATGCAAAGAGAAATGCAGTTGAGTTTAGACCCCTCTTATCTCAAAGCAGTTTCCATGAATGAACTGTTTGACACCCAGTATCAGAGCAAGCCGCCGTTAATTGACGGTCTGCTCTACCCCGGCACTTATATTTTTGCAGGTTCTCCTAAATTGGGAAAGAGTTTTCTGATGGCACAGCTTGCCTACCATGTCAGCACAGGCACACCACTTTGGAATTATACCACCCGAAAAGGAACGGTATTGTATCTTGCCCTTGAAGATGATTACCGTCGCTTGCAGGAACGTTTGTACCGGATGTTTGGAACAGAGAGTGCAGACAACCTTTTCTTCTCTGTTTCGGCTGGTCAGCTGGGAAAAGGATTGGATGAACAGCTTGCAAGGTTTGTGGCAGAGCATACGGACACGAAATTGATTATCATTGATACCCTTCAGAAAGTGCGTGAAGTTGGCGGAGATAATTATAGTTATGCAAACGATTATCAGATTATGGCAAGATTGAAAAGTTTTGCAGACGCCCACGGTCTTTGTATCCTGCTTGTACACCACACAAGGAAACAGACGGCGGATGATAAGTTTGATATGATTTCGGGGACAAGTGGACTGCTTGGTGCGGCAGACGGAGCGTTTCTCCTTCAGAAAGAAAAACGGACAGGCAATGCAGCAACTTTGGAAGTATCAGGCAGGGATCAGCAAGACCAAAAACTATACCTTGTCCGTAATACGGAAACTTTGTTGTGGGAGCTGCAAAGGGCAGAAACCGAATTGTGGAAAGAGCCGCCTGAACCTTTACTGGATGAGATTGCCGAACTTGTTATGAAGGACATTTCTTCTTGGGAAGGTTCAGCAACGGAACTGGTTTCTCTGATAAAGGTAGAAATTCAGCCCCACGTTATTACAAGAAAACTGAACATTCTTTCAGGGAGATTGTATGCAGAACATGGCATTTATTATAAGAACAACCGTACCCATGATGGAAGAAAAATACGGTTTTGGAAAGACGATACGGAAACAGCGTGACAGTTGGTGACAGTTGTGACGGTATTTTTGACAACGGGGGCAGTATTAAAATAACCGTCACAACTGTCACATACCGTCACAGAGAGGATGGGATACGATGAGAAATGTGCAAATATCACAGGAATTATTTATGCAGCTGCTCCGCTTTCATTTGATTGAAGATGAGAGTTGCGAGAAAGAAATTAAGAAGGAGTTGGAGAAAAAATTGGACAAGATGGTCATGCGTGACCTGTTTGGAAAATCAAAAACTGCACCGACAAAGGAAGAACGGGAACGGGCAAGAAAAGAATATCTGGACAGACGTGGAACTGACAAAAGCAGAGGAAAAAACTCTGATCTGGCTTGCCGGATGGGAAGAAAGTACCGTAGATAATCTGCTGTCAGTCATAGAAAAAGCAGCCCGGATACGGGCAGAGAAAAAGGGCGGATACGCCCATAAATCTAAGCATGAGTCCGAGAAGTAATCGGATTTTGTTAAACAAAAACAAGCCCTCGGCGTTTGAGAGCGAAATACACCCATCGCACAAACTTCGTTTATGCTCGGCGTATTTCGCCCTTGCAGGGGGCAAGCCGCCGATAGGCGGATAAGTTCGTAAACAGGTGCCTATGCACCTACTCACAGTAAAGCCGGCGCAAGCCGAGAAAGGAGGATGCTTATAGGCAGACATTCATTTATCAGACAAAGTAAGCTGTCCGATGTGGCAGGGCGTATTGATTATATTTCCAATCCCAAAAGGCAGGAACATCTCTATGCTACCTATCAGACGGAAGGGGCAACACCTGAGTTTTGGAAAAATCTTGCAAGAGAAAATCAGTTGGATTTTAAGGCGAGAGGAACGGCAGGGAAATGTATCGAAGGGCGTGAGTTTATTATTGCACTTCCCGAAAGTTTTGTTCAGTATAGGGCAGATGATGTGGTAAGACTTTTTACGGAAACTTTCCATAAAAGATATGGCGTGGAGTGCAGCGCAGCCCTTCATCACAACAAGACAAAGACGAATTATCATATTCATCTGGTATTCAGTGAACGGAAAATGTTGGAGCAGCCCGAAGTGAAGATTGCCACCCGAAATATGTTTTATGATGAGCAGGGAAAGCATAGACGCACGAAAAAAGAGATTTTAGACGTGCAGGGAAATATCCGAGCTGGGTGCAGTATTATCCCTAAAGGGGAAGTATATGAAAGTCATATCTTCACAAAAAAAGAGGAATGGTTTAAGAACAAAGCCTTTACCAAAGAAGTTAAAGAACTGTTTACCGATACGATTAACTGTTATGTAAAAGAAGAATCAGAAAAACTTTCTGTATTCCAACAGGGCGGTGTTTATCTGGCAATGAAGAAAATCGGAAAGAACAATCCGAAAGCGGAGGAGATAAAGGCAGACAATGCGGCAAGGCAGGAATGGAATCGGACAGTTGATGTGGCATTGGTTGAGGGTGTTCCTGAAGAAGATATTTTGAAGATTAAGCAGGAAAAAATCACAGACGAAACGCTGCAATCTATCAGGACACACGGTTGGCTGCCGGATATGTTCCGTCAGATTATCCGAGGAGCAAAAGACTTTTTACAGGAGGTGATTTTCAAATTTAAGCTGCCGCCAAGAACTGTGCCAAAGATTGACTTGCAGGAATGGAAGGATATGCAGAAGCTCATGTATGAATTACAGGGACAGTCAAGGGAGATAAAACGCACACAACAGGATATTTCTTCTTTGAAAAAGCAACTGTCAGAGTTACGAGGACTATTTAAAGGCAAAGAACGAAAATCTCTGGAAGGGAAAATTGAGCTGTTAGAGGATTTGGAAAAGCGTTTGCACAGGAGTATGGGGCGGATCGTAAAACGGGAAGGTTATCCCAATGTGCAATCCTTTCAGAAGGTTTATAACAAGGCAGAAGAACTGATTATGGAATACAATGAAGAACTGAGAGCGTGGAAAAATCAGACGAAACCGAAGAAAGAGAATCCGTTAGAACAGCCCCAAAAAGCGAGTGTACTGGAAAAATTGCACCGCTATCAGCAGGAAGGCAGGCAGCAACCGAAACGGTCAGTTAAGAAAAAATCTATGGATAGAGAACGATAAGAAAGGTGGA